>Ga0208790_1001043_pt1 | contig 12481 bp, 19 predicted proteins | sample 10_taG_FD_184083 | JGI IMG/M metagenome (GOLD analysis project Ga0208790, IMG submission 184083) | Marine viral communities from the Subarctic Pacific Ocean - 10_ETSP_OMZ_AT15264 metaG (SPAdes) (version 2) | ecosystem: Environmental > Aquatic > Marine > Oceanic | place: Pacific Ocean | collected... | reverse complement strand
TACATGGCGCATTTAAAGTATGATCCCAACTGGGGATTCAGCACGTATGCAATTGGTAGAACGTTTAGACAACTAGGATAAATAATGAACAACAAGCCATCCAAATCATATAGAAATGTTCGCGCCTTGATCACTGACAGATTGACGATCTATCAGCGCAATGATGTAAACAGCACAAAGTACTATGCGCGCTGCATTTTTCCGCCGTCTAAAGGATACAAGGTGTTCAGCACAAAAGTGTCAAACCCGACAGATGCCGCAAATATTGCCCTCGCGGAATATAAAAAGATGGAGCACGAACGAAATATCCCCACGAAAGAGTGCAACCGGTGCGGCCAAGCTAAGGCACTGTTTGAATTTTACAAACACGAAGAAACAGCTGACGGTCGATACGCCGCTTGCAAGGCTTGCCGTAAAGCGTGGCAGCGAGATTATCAAAAAAGAAACAATGAACGCATCACGGAAGTTCATCGCAAATATCGTAAAGAAAAACTTGAAGCTGGGATATATACGATCACAAACCGAGCAAACGGAAAGATCTATGTAGGCCAATCCAGCATGCTCAAAAGAAGGTTGTCGCGACACAAGTCAAACCTTAAAAATTTAGTCCATGAGAACGACGCACTTCAAGAAGATTATATTAAGCATGGTGATATTTTCACGTATGAGGTGGTGGAGGAGCTGCCCCCACACACTGACACAAAAATTTTATTACAAAAAGAAAGCCTTTTAATTCAGTCTTACGTAAAGAAGGGAGCAGAAGTCTACAATTTGGTAATGACAATCACATGAAAAGGACAAAACATGAAGAAGTGTAGATTATGTGGCGATCTAAAAGAGTTAGATTGTTTTTATTTCCGAAAAGATAACGGAAAACACCGCGGCGAATGCAAGGATTGTACTAATGTCCATTCTATGCGAAGGCACCAAGCAAACAAAGGTGACCCGGTCATTGAAGCACGAGCACGAGCATACCGCAAATCTTACTATAAGAAACATAAAGATGGGAAGATTCGTGAATATAGAAAAAAATACAGAGAAGAGCTTCACAAGAGAGACAATGAATACTATAGATCCCCAGCAGGGAAGCTAAGAAAGATAAGAGCAAGAGCAAAGAAAAAGGGCCTGGACTTTAATTTAACAGTGGAGTTTTACAAAACGCTTTGGGGCAAGCCTTGTCATTACTGTGGTATTGACGTAGAGGTGACGGGGTTGGACAGGAAAGATAACAACAAGGGCTATTTGCAAGAAAACGTCGTTCCCTGTTGCCATACATGTAACACTATAAAGAAATTCAAGTCCTACGAGCAGTTTTTACAAGAAAGAAAGGAGCACATATGAATGTAATAAAATATTTTAGCCCACTTCTCAAGGAGCCCGGCTTCATCGATGGGCTGCCTACGATCATTAGAGTCAACAAATTTGACGAATCGACGGCCAGAGGGTTCACAACAGCTATGATGAAGGCTCAAAACACGGGCCAACCCGTGGTGCCGGTCATTATCGACAGCTATGGAGGACAAGTATACAGCCTAATGTCTATGATTTCCGACATAAGGCACTCCAAAGTTCCAGTGGCCACTATTGTGCAGGGAAAGGCCATGTCATGCGGGGCGCTTCTATTTAGTTTTGGAACAGAGGGCTACCGCTACATGGATCCTGATGCGACATTGATGATCCATGATGTAAGCTCAATGAAGTGGGGCAAAGTAGAAGAGGTCAAGGCCGGCGCCGAAGAAACGGAGCGCCTCAATCAAAAAGTATACCAAATGATGGCAAAGAATTGTGGCCACACTAAAAATTATTTTCTGGACACCATTCACGAGAAGGGCCATGCTGATTGGTTTTTGGAACCCAAGGAGGCCAAGAAGCACAACCTTGCAAATCACTTATATATTCCCGAGATGAGAATAGAGGCCAAGGTCAACTTTAAGTTTAAGTAATAAAACACTTGACTTTCTAGTGCTGTGATGTTATATTTTATAGGTAAACAAGGAGGGCTTAATGGCCACAACAAACGAAGAGAAGAAACAATATGTTAAGGAGTATATTCGCTCCCTATCCGCTATTGAAGAGTGTATCGAACCCTATCAGGAACAAAAGCGTGAGTTGCGCTCAGAGTTTCGGGAGAACGGGTGGCTCAACACCGACGAGATTCGAGCAGCGGTAAAGGCATATCGTCTTTATAAGCACAAGTATGATATGGAAGAGATAATGGAAAACTTTGAAACGATTAGCGGGGGTACTAGTGAATAAAAGCACTCAAGTCGTTATGTTTTCATCAAAGACGGGGGAGTGGTCGACTCCCCAAGATTTTTTCGACAAACTAAATTGGAGATTTGGCCCTTTTAACTTGGACCCTTGCGCAGATCCCGCCAACACTAAATGCACTAACTTTTTCACGGAAGCGGAAGATGGGCTATCGAAAAGTTGGGAAGGGTTTACCGCGTTTGTTAATCCCCCTTATGGCCGCGGCATTGAGAAGTGGATTAAGAAGGGTTTTGACGAATCCCGAAAAGAGAATACGCGAGTAGTGATGCTTATTCCGGCGCGCCCGGATACAAAATATTGGCATCAGTATATCATGGAAGCTGACGAGGTTTATTTTGTCAAAGGGCGACTTAAGTTTGGTGATAGCGAGAATAGCGCTCCATTCCCATCCGCGGTGATTGTATTTGATGGAACGCATGGCCAGCAAGTATTTGGAGCCATGAATCGATGAATCGCAAGACGCGCCGCAAACTAGAAAATCAAATGGGGAAGGATGCGTCCGAAAATCTTGCCGAAAAAATTTTCCAGTTCAACAAGCTGCCAGAACAATGTAGCGCATGCCAAAAAGGATTTGACAAGAAAGATAAAGACATGGTACAATCATGGAATGTTGTTGTCAAACAGGAGACAGTAAGAATATTCTGTCCCGAATGCATAAAGAAAACTCAGGAGATTATAAATGAGCATAGATAGATTATCGTCGAGCGCGATGGACAAAATTTTAAATGGAGAGGTAAAGGAAAAGGCAACTTGTGTGGTAAAATTCTATTCAAATGATTGTCACTTTTGTCACGCCCTGGCAGAAGACTACCGAGAAATTGCCGAAGAAGAAGAGTTTTCGGACGTCCATTTTTTTGCGTTTAACATTCACGATGACGAAGAACTTCAGCAAAAATTAAAGTTCAATGGAGTGCCGACAATATCTGTTATAAGCACAACAGAGGCGGAGACCCCTCCGCGCGTCCGCGTAATGCCGGAGCCGGACCCCCCACACGACCACACATGGTATTATACCAAGGACATTAAAAGTTTCATTCAAAAGGAGATCAAATGAACAAGAAGATGAGTCTATTAAATGCATCTATGATGCAACTACGAGCCAAGGCCTCAAAGGCTGCAGCTACCCTCGATTCCCTCACGGAGAATCTGCACACCCTCGATGGTGGAGAGTGTATCGATGAGATTGTAAAGCAAACATTGATTTTAGCGGAATATGATTCAGCAATAAAGATGCTACAATCAAATTTCTTAACACCATTACATGAGGAAATGTCAAAGCGCCGCCGCGCTGAAGGGCCAACGGCCGATCTTGCCTCGGAGCTGACCCAAAAACAAAAGGATCAACTGAGCGCCGCGATGCGACGTCCTCCGGAGCAGGGATCCCCATCGGAACTATACCCTGTTTCAGAGAAGCAAACTCCGAAGACGCCCCCCAAGAAAGCACGAAAGTAGATGTTTAAGTTGGCTAAAAATTGTTTATCTTACGACGATGTGCTGCTGCAGCCGCAGTACTCCGATATTCGTTCTAGATCAGAAATTGATATTTCAACGGATCTAGGAAAAGGCCTGGAGTTATCGATTCCACTCATGTCGTCCCCGATGGATACAATTTCAGAGGGCCCGATGGCTGCCGCCCTATCCACCGCTGGTGGCGTTTCGGTGATTCATCGCTATAATTCACCTGCAACTCAGGCGCGTATAGTGACAATGACTCAAGATGTTGCAAGCAACGCCAATCATAAGCTTAAAATCGGAGCCGCTGTCGGGATATCTGGCGATTTTCTTGAGCGCGCCCATGTTCTATTATCTGTGGGAGTCGACTTTTTGTGTATTGATGTGGCCCACGGCCATCACATTATGATGAAAGAGGCGTTAAAGAATTTGCGGGACACTTTTGGAAATAATGTTCACATTATGGCCGGAAATGTCGCGACCCTGCAGGGAGTTAACGATCTTGCAGACTGGGGCGCCGACTCAGTTAGATGCAATATTGGAGGCGGCTCCATCTGCTCCACTCGTGTTCAGACCGGCCACGGATACCCAGGCCTGCAAACAATCTTTGAGTGCGCACAGACCGATAGAGATGTTAAAATAATTGCCGATGGAGGCATAAAAACATCCGGCGACATGGTAAAGGCGCTGGCTGCTGGCTCGGACGCGGTGATGATCGGCTCCCTTTTGTCGGGCACAGATGAAAGCCCGGGCTCGATCATGGAAGACAAAGAAGGTCAGCGCTGGAAGATATATCGCGGAATGGCCAGCAAAGAAGCCCAGATAGGATGGCGCGGCAAATATTCGTCTCACGAGGGGATATCAACCAGAGTGCCCTATCGCGGGAGTGTGCGCAAAATTCTAGATGACCTTGAGAGAGGCATCCGGTCAGGGTTTTCATATTCCGGAGCCCGCAGCCTCCAAGAACTCCAGCAGAAGGCAGAGTTTGTGGGTCAGACAGCCTCCGGCATAGTTGAAAGCCAAGCCCACATAGTTGGAAGGAAGTGGTAATGTCGGATGAGATAGACTATGGAAGCATGAACAAAAGAATAGTTTTCACAGATAATGATCATAGACATGCGCAGTTAATTAACAGACTGCGCTATGATGGAATAACGCAGTCTGATTTTTTTAGGCTTCTTGTGCGCGCATATATTGATGGAGATTCTAGAATTTTAGAGTTTATAGACGAGAACAAGAAGCAATCAATAAAAAGAAAATCAAAATCAAAGAAACTTAGAGAAGAAGGGATAAAGAGAATGCAGGAGCTTGCATTAGAAGATAAAGAGATGATAGACGACATATTTGATTTAATCGCCGAAGAGCACCCAGACTTGTGATGAAAGACGGATTGCGGACATGCTCTAAGGCGTGTATGAAAGAAAAATCTAACTGTGCGCAAGAAGAATGCCGATACTGGGTAGACTTTAAAGAGGAATATAATTGTTGTTTGGTGTCTATATATGAAAACGGCTCCATGACCCTCCGACAGATAGGAGATCGATTGGGTATATCTTTTGCGCGGGTAAAACAGATCGAAACAGAGGCGCTCATAAAGATAAGGAAGCGCTCATTGTTTGATGAGTAGTCTTTTTTTGGTATATAAGAAAAATTAACACTATTTATAGGTGAGTTACTTTTAAGGAGAACATTATGGCTCGTAAAACACTTTTAACAGAAGGCGAAATCCGCCAGTTTATGAAACTAGCCAGCCTCACACCCTTGGGCGCTGGTCGCCTTCAGGAGATGGGCTACGAGGAAGGGGCCGAAAAGCCTCTTGGAGAAGGCTGGAATGAGCCCAAGGGCAAAGGCCCAGGCAAGGAAGTCAAGGATGGCAACGGTAAACCTACCGGCCGTTGGCTTAAAGAAGAGGAAGAAGAGATGGAAATGGGCGCCGAAGAAGCACCTATGGATGACATGGGTGGCGATGAGCTAGACATGGGCGGCGAAGACGTCGATCTGGACGCTCCCCCCGAAGATGATCTTGGCGCCGAAGGCGGCGAAGCAGGAATGGTTTCCGTTGAGGACTTCATGTCTGCTCTAGAGGCAGCTTTGGAAGAAGTTACCGGAGAGCCTGTCACCACCGACGTGGATGATGATCTTGGCGGCGAGGAAGACCTAGGCGGCGAAGAGGATCTTGGCGGCGAAGAGGATCTTGACATGGCTCCGGAAATGGAGATGGGCGCTGAAGAGGAAGAGGAACTTCCCGGCATGCGTGATATGTACGAAGGCACTGAAGATCAGATCGTTAACGAAGTTGCCCAGCGTGTGGTTGCCCGGCTTACGAAGCAGAAGAAGGGCGAAGACCTCGCCGAGCAATTGGCTGCGAAGATTCTTAAGCGAATCACATCAAAATAACTTGACATTTGTTTTACGAGACGTTATAATAAGAATAGGCCGCTGATGCTCAGCGGCCCTTTCTATAAATGAGGGTTTATGCATCATTGGTGGTTATATTTAATAGTATTTATTTTTGGATACCTAACTTGTAAAACGTTTTACTTCTTTGGCGCGGCAAGAGTAAGCCTTACGATAGTTAAGGCTACTAATATAATATATCTATCTTCTCTCATTAAGGCGCTCGAACATCTATCATATGCACGCGAAATAATGCTGGAACAAATGTTGAAGTCTGGCAAGAATAGCACACAAATCAGCACTTTTGAGTTTCGGTTTGAGCAAGATGTACAAACACTTAAGAGACGGTCTATAAGCACGCTGCTGGCGTGCCACCCAGCGTTCTTTCGTTCACAACTAGAGTTCGAAGATTGGAAAAGCGCTATGGAGTACCTACAGAAGAACAAGTCAACAGCTTTAAAATTTTGGGAGACAGGTAGTGATTGGTAAAAAAATTAGAGAGATTGTAAAATCAATTCTAGACGAGGGAGAGAAGGGCACCCGAGATAAAATTGTGCTTCTTGATCCGTCCGAGATCCACGGCGCTGAACCAGAAATGAGATTGATCGGCCTTTTTTGTGAGGTAATAGACGAGAAGGTTGCCGAACTAGCCCAAGCCCTTCTATATCTAAATGAATCAAATCGCGGACTATCTGACGATAAAAAGAAGCCGGTTGAATTTTATATATCTACCTACGGGGGAAACGCCGACGACATGTTTGCTCTGTACGATATCATGAGACAAGTTGAAACAGAAACCGAGATTCACACCATTGGGATGGGCAAGGTGATGTCCGCCGGCGTCTTGCTTTTGGCCGCCGGAACAAAAGGAAAACGCAGGATTGGCAAGAACTGCCGCGTTATGATTCACTCGGTTGTAGCCGGGAGTCACGGAAATCTGCATAACTTACTTAATGAAATGGAAGCAGTCGAGCACCTACAAAAAACATATATAAATTGTTTAGTAAAAGAAACAAATATGACCAAAAAGGACATTAAAAATATGCTAGAACGCAAAGTTAATGTCTATTTATCTGCAGAAGAAGCGGTAGAATTAGGTATTGCTGACATAATTGTGTGAGGTTTTTTACATGTCTGACTTGAGCAAGATTTTAAAAGAAGAGTATATAAAGAAAGAGAGGATAATCACGTCCGATAGTCTTATGGCGATGATCGAAGAGATCATGAATGTTCCACTAGGCAATCTCACTGACGCGGAGATTCCGTTAGACACTCTCTCTGAAGCCGAGCGCTTCAGTATACATATTCCCATCCCGAAGTTGAACCCCAATGAAGCCTGGGGAGATCCCAATAGCCAATCGAGAAAGGACATTGACAGAATTTTTGCCTCCATTACTAGGCAGCCAAGCGTCCAAGCCAGAATCGCCCACGTCAATAGTTTTGTTGATCCTGCCACGGCAACCAGAAAAGGCACCGGCATGAGATTTAACGCCGTTTTAAACATGATGATGATCATCGAGGCACTCCAAGCATGTCTCAATGACTATAGCGAATCCGCATCCGGCTTCGTATTTGAGGGGTTTATGGCGGCGGTCACGGGAGGGAAACAGATCTCCGGTCGCGTTGGTGGCACCCTTCCGATTGAGGACTTTGTTACGGGTGACGAGGAGCCAGTCAGTCTTAAATTATTGAGCCCAAATACTCCTATCCACGGCAGTTTTACTAACCTTGTGGATTTTCTGTTTATACGTGGCGGATCCGGCGTCTCTTCTATCAAGTATCTGATCGGGCGCAAGAACTCCGATGGGGACGATGTCTCTGAGTTGGCAATTTGGGATTTCATTATTGATCGTAATAATTTTATTGATGTTATGAGGGAGTCAAAAAACGAGAAGGACCTTCTCGGCAATATGGGCGCGCCCCTCGCGCAACACACTCAAGCGTGGCAAGACTCTCCCGAATGGAGGCTACAAATGTTTGAAATCCTTAAACAGACTCCCGGCTATACAGAAGGGAAGGGCATGTTTTATAAGAACTTGGATGACGCTGGTACCTTTGACGATAAAGCCGGCGCACCCGCGGATCCGCAGAAGAAGCAAAGACAATTCAGCAAGTCTGTCGAACAGGGCTACATTGCCCGTGCCGGCAACCAAGGAGACCTCGATGTAGCCGCCGGCGAAGAGAAGAGTTTCGAAAAGTGGTTATCAAAAAACCCAAAACTGCGAGATGCTCCCCCCGGCTCATTGAAAAGGTGGAAGGAAGCCTACGAAACTGCGTATGATGAGGCGGCAGAACAATCACAGCGAGTCGCAGAGTCCTATTTCGGTTCGTTTCACGAGAGAGAAAAGAGACTTATGCAAGAAGACCGCGCCCTTATGGAAAGTGGCGGCAGAGAAGGCGGCAGTCAGTGGTCCATCAGCAGAACCGAGATGACCAACATGAGAAAATTAGCCACTGTTCAATTCTATGGAATACTCAACCTGTCCAACGAGAACATCAAGGCCTGTGCCGACATTTATATTGAGAAGATGGGCGAAGACGTGATGACCTTGTTGGAAACAACAAGGGACTTTACCGAGAACATCGGAAAATACTTTAGCTCTGATAGGCGCTCCACTGCAATGAGAGCAAATCAAAAGGCCCAAGAGGATGGCACAGAGGTGGTGAACCTGTTGGCCTCAGATCCGGTTACAACTGATGCGGATATTTAAACAAACACCTTGACATAATCTTAATAAGCGATTATAATATATACATAACTGCGAGGTATTAATGGGTCGCGCATACGACGATAATCAAACACTACAACAAAAGATAATGAGAGGCGCAAACAAGCTAGCAGATAATGTGGCTTCAACGCTTGGCCCGAGAGGTCGGAACGTGCTTCTCCACGAGAAAGGACAAGATCCCTTCATCACCAAGGATGGCGTGACGGTAGCTGCATTTGTGCAGTGCGAAGATCCTTTTGAGAACGCTGCAGCCCAAATTATCAAGCAGGCTGCAGTCGAAACAAACAACACTGCCGGCGACGGCACGACCACCGCAACCGTCCTTGCTCGGTCCATACTGAGGGAATCACAAAGATTTATTGCTTCGGGTGTGTCACCGATTGAATTACAGCGCGGCATTAATTTGGCAGCCAAAGAAATTTTAAAGAATCTATCGGAGTTGTCTTCTCCGGTCACCTCTCTAGAAGACATCGAACATATTGCGGCTATCTCGGCGAACAACGACATTGCTGTTGGTAAATTGATTTCCATGGCCGTTGACCGCGTTGGGCACGATGGCTCAATTACTATCGAAGAGTCGCGCTCCATGGAAACATCACTAGATATCACAGAAGGGTTTAGGTTTGACGCCGGCCTCTGTGCGTCTGCATTTGTGACAGATGAGCGCCGGGCTATTATGCACCATGATGAGCCGCTTATACTTGTTACGGATTACAAAGTTTCAACGGTGGAGCAGATTCTTCCGGTTTTGGAAATGGTTGCTCGCGAAGGTCGACCCCTTATTATTGTAGCAGAAGACATAGAGGGTCAAGCTTTGGCTGCAATAATCATGAACGCCATGCGCGGCTCTCTTAAGGTCGCAGCAATCAAGGCTCCGTCTTATGGTCAAGAAAGGCGGCAGCTCTTAGAGGATTTATCTCTTTCCGTGGGCGCTACATTCATAACGCGAGAAAGCGGCATTAAATTGAATAAAGTTGAAATGAAACACTTTGGGTCCGCGAAATTTATCGAAAGTAACAAATATCGCACAACCATTGTGGGCGGCAATTGTGACGCAGAGGGTGTCGACAAAAAAATAGAAAGCCTTAAGGGTGCCATCGAGCAAACCGAATCATTAGAAGAGGCCGACACCATTCAAAAAAGGATTACGCGGCTCGCGTCCGGTGTTGCGATCATACGCGTAGGGGGAACCACCGAGGTCGAGATGATAGAACGCAAGCACCGCATCGAGGATGCCTTGGAGGCAGTTAAATCTGCTCAAGAAGAAGGGATCGTCCCGGGCGGCGGCACAGCACTTCTACACGCAGCGGAAACTATCGTAATAGTGTCCCAAGGTCTGTCCCAGGACACGGCTGTTGGTGCCACTGTCATAAAAATAGCGTGTAGAGAGCCGATTAGCCAGATGGCCCGAAATGCCGGGGATTCTGCCGATCTTATCATAGATAAAGTTTTATCGTGTGAATCAGGCCATGGCTGGGATTTTCGTACTGGTGAGATAGTTAATTTAATCGACGTCGGCATCATCGATCCGGTCAAGGTTACAAAGACAGCCCTGATCAACGCCGCCAGTTGTGCGGGCACCCTCATGACAACAAATTTTGGAATTATACAAACGGAGGATAAATAATGCAGCAGGGAGATTTGATTTATATACCACAAGATGTGCTGTTGTTCGATAGAAACAACAGCTATATTGAAAAGACTGAAAGGCCGACGGTCGGCGTTTTTATTAAAGAAATACCAGTAGGCTCCAGTTGGATGGGCGGCAATTACATTGTTTATGCTCGCGGCCGCGAAGCAGCTGTCGCCATGCGGAACACTTATCCGATAGGAGAGAGTGCCCATGTTGGTTAAACTTACTGAAGTGTGTCACAACAATACACTAACGACACAACAAGATTACACACTAAGAGAGGTGTTCGTAAATCCTGAGCACGTCGTGATGATTCGCGAGGAACAGAGAATGAGGCATCTAAATGAGCAAGGACAATTGCCAGCAGGCTTAGAAAGTGAACATCAGTTTACAAAACTTACCATTAACAGAGGCCACACAGGAACAGAGATAGTTGTTGTTGGCGCACCCTCTCTAGTTGAGGGTAAATTAAATAAACCAGTCGCCACCCAGCTACTAAAAGGATAAAATATGAACAACGACGAAAGAGTATCGCTACAGTACTCAATAAAGCTGCAAGATTTGCCGAACGAAATCGCAAGATTAATTGATAAGGCATCTTCTATTCAAACAGACCAATTAGGAAAAAGATTTAAGAAGCTTAAGCTTGCAGAAAGTTATGAACTTTTAACTCCAGATGCTCTATCTGATATTCAACAACTTCGATTTACGTTATCTGACGTTGATGCCACATTGGGCGACATTGAAAATATCGTAACTGGATTTATCTCGATGCAGGAAGAGGGCAAGAGTCCTCCGGCACAGGATGATGAGTTGCCCCCAACAGAGTTTGAAATAAGTGACGAATTGTCAGAAGCTTCCGAGTTGGTAGATAAGTTAAGACTTTTTAGAGAAAAGGGAAAATTAAGAAATGCAGAAGAGCCCTCTGGCGACACCCCCGAACAGCCGGTTTAAGTGTATAAAAGGAGTTAGAGAGAAAATACCACCTGAATCGGTGATTCACTCTTTTTTGTTTTATTCTGGCGAACTTGAATTTAATTTGGCCAAAAATAATCGATTTATTGTGGCACACACCAACAAATACGTTATTTATGAATTTTGGCTGTCTGTGGTGTCGGATTCTCAGAAGGTAGCACAAATAGCAGAGTATCTTGTTCCTCTTGAAAATAAAAGGATGTTTCAAGTTTATCAAGACATGTATGCTAATTATCGCGACCCCTTTGTGAGGGCTGCAATCTTTTTTATTTTAAATCAATGTTCTAGTGATGGGCTTGTTTCTTCTGGGGAATTGATTTCGAACGTTCCCAGCCCGCTTTTTTTAACTTATTTGAAAAACTTTTCATCTAACAATTTCCACGTGAAGCTGGACAAAGACGAAAATATTATATCCTCTTTGAGGGACGTAAAAGATGATGAATACATTCTCATACCGGCAGGGAAATATTCAATGAATCTTTTTGAAGAAGGGAAGTCCGCGGGCCTTGAAGAGACAAAAGTATACCATCAAAAAATCAAGGATTTTTTTGATAAGACAGATAAAAAAACAGTTTTATTGTATTACGGAAGCCCCCAAGTATTTGAGTGGTATAAAGACTGCGATTTAAAAATGTTTAATAAATGGGGTGTTAGGACCGATAAGCAATCAGAATGTGCCGAGGTGGTTATTGCCAACTTTTGAGTTAGTTAAGGCTTGCGGTGTTTTGGCGGCCGCACAGACTCTCGTTTGGTTTCAGTTGTATTCGCAATATGTCTGGAAGTGGTGGGCAGACAAGCCGCTACATGCCGCGCTTATATATGGAATCCCGGCTAGCCTCTGCTTCTGGTACGCCACGCGCATGATCGTCGACAGCACAAGCGAAGCTTGGACGGCGCGCCTCCTTGGATTTGGAATGTCATATTTGACTTTTCCTTTGCTTACGTGGTGGCTCTTAAATGAAAGCATGTTTACGATGAAGACAATGCTGTGTGTGACGTTGTCGTTTATGATAATAGCAATACA
>Ga0208790_1001041_pt1 | contig 12499 bp, 6 predicted proteins | sample 10_taG_FD_184083 | JGI IMG/M metagenome (GOLD analysis project Ga0208790, IMG submission 184083) | Marine viral communities from the Subarctic Pacific Ocean - 10_ETSP_OMZ_AT15264 metaG (SPAdes) (version 2) | ecosystem: Environmental > Aquatic > Marine > Oceanic | place: Pacific Ocean | collected... | reverse complement strand
ATTGCAGTAATCTAAAAAAAAAAAATTATGACAATCTTACTAGCACTCTTAGGTACTGGCGTATTTCTCATCTTCAAGTATCCTCTCTTTCTGATTGGGAGGTTCTTCGGATGGATACTTGTAGGGTGGTCCGCGCTTCTCATCCTCAAACTTCTATCCTAAATAAGGGTAGGTGAAGGACCAGATACATTTTTTTATGTCATATCGAGTCAAAGCAACTACGACGGGCGTGATCTTCTGTGACAATATCCCGACACGGGAGGAAGCAGAGCGTCATATATTGTCCATTAGTGGGTTAATCGCTCTGACTGGTATACATACAGACTATAAAGTCGAAGATTTTAAAATCGAGAAAGTTAAAGATAACTGACTTGACATTTTATTTTTACTCATCTAAAATTGAACTGAACACAAGGAAAACAACTAATGTCAAAAGGATTTGTAGTCAAAGCAAATAACCCTACAGCAGGTAATAAAGGACCTGAGTGGGACTACGACAAAATTAAAGAGCGTTGGAGGGGCAAAAAGATTGTCTTCTGTCTTCCTGGTCGTGGATGCTCATATACATTTCTTAAGAGCTTTGTCCAACTATCGTTTGACCTGGTTCAGAATGGAATGAGTATTCAAATCAGTCAGGACTACTCATCGATGGTTAATTTTGCCCGTTGTAAGGTTTTGGGTGCAAACGTTCTCCGTGGTCCCAATCAAAAACCTTGGGATGGCAAACTAGAATATGACTATCAACTTTGGATTGATAGTGACATCGTATTCAGTACTGAAAAGTTCTGGCAACTAGCAGACGTTGCTATTCCTGCAGAGGGTGATGAGAAAGAGATTGCAGCAGGTTGGTATATGACTGAAGATGGTCGTACTACATCCGTTGCTCACTGGTTGGAGGAAGATGAATTCCGTAAGAACGGTGGTGTAATGAATCACGAGACTGGAGAGTCCATCAGCAAGCGTAAGAAACCCTTTACTGTTGACTACACTGGTTTTGGTTGGGTGATGATTAAGAACGGCGTCTTTGAGCGTATGGAGTATCCTTGGTTTGCTCCTAAGATGCAGCAGTTTGAATCTGGTGCTGTACAAGATATGTGTGGAGAGGACGTGTCCTTCTGTCTCGATGCTAAGGAACTTGGTATTGAGACCTGGTGTGATCCACGTATCCGTGTTGGTCACGAAAAGACTCGCGTTATTTGATTTAATAGGAGAAACAGATTATGGCAAAAATGAAAAAGTCCCTCTTGGGCAACTTGATGATCGAGTCTACACCAAAGAAGACTCGTCAGGGTACTGGTAAGCATACAAAGTACGCAGCATCAAGTTGTAACGCAAAACAAAAGCGTTATCGTGGTCAAGGTCGTTGATATATATGACTCTCCTTCGGGAGGGTCTTTTTTTATATAAATTAATATAGACGAGTACTTCCAGAAAACAGCAAAAGAACGGAGTAATGACTCCGACACCGAACAACCCGAGGACCCAACAGATGACAACTAACCAAAATTCAGATATGTATAAGGCGTGGAAGAAGTCGCGACTAATTAATGATTATTGGTCAAGTAAGACAATCCAAAAGGAAAAGGAACTCAGAGAGGTTGTTGGTGACAATATTGATGAAGATGGTGTAGAAATGTTGAACGAATAAAAAACTTATATTTACTATAATAAATAAGGCAGAAGGAGTCTCAATCTCATACTCATGCCTGTCGAGGTCACACAACGCACATCTAGAGGATTTAAGGACATCAGTATGTCCTTTCAAGAGAATCCCCTGACAAATGACCTCATTCCATTGAAGAATGAGAATGCCATTGCTCAGTCGATTAAAAATCTGATTTTAACATCTCCAGGAGAAAGATTCTTTAATCCCAATCTTGGATCTGGTATTTTTGAATCACTTTTTGATAACATTGATTTTATTTCTGCAACTCAGCTTCAAGCATCGGCTGAGAATATAATTAATACATATGAACCAAGAGTGAGACTCATTGAAGTCAAGGTTGATCCGAGACCCGATGATAATGCCTTTGTCATGACAGTCAGTTACGAAATTGTTGGCATTAATGCTGCAGCACAATCTCTATCATTTCCACTCACTAAAATAAGGTAGATATAAATGCCTCTAGTTAAGTTCGCTAATTTAGATTTTGATCAAATAAAACAATCCATCAAGGATTATATCAAATCTAATTCAAATTTTACTGATTATGACTTTGAGGGATCAAATCTCTCGGTCATTATTGACACGCTTGCCTATAACACGTACATTACGTCGTTTAATGCAAACATGCTCAGTAATGAGGTGTTTATTGATAGTGCTACGTTGAGAGAAAACGTAGTTTCTCTTGCAAGAAACATTGGATATCTGCCAAGATCACGAAGATCTGCAAAAGCAAACGTATCTTTCTTTGTTGATACCTCTACATTATCATCAAATCCTCTGACTTTGACACTCAAAGCAGGAATTGTTGCAACTTCAGGGCAAAAATTTGGAAATGAGTCGTTTGTATTCACGATTCCAGCGGACATTACCGTCCCAGTTGTAAATGGAATCGCATCTTTTGACAATATCACGATTTTTGAAGGCAATTATATCACCGAAAATTTTACAGTTGACATTAATATTCCAAATCAACGGTTTGAACTTGGAAATCCAGACGTTGACACGTCAAATCTTGACGTAAGAGTCTATCCAACACAACAAAGTAACTCATTTGTCAAGTACAATTTGAAAAATGACCTCTTTCAGGTCACTTCAACGTCAAATGTATACTTTTTGCAAGAGATTTCAAACCAAAGATACGAACTTTTCTTTGGAGATGGTGTTTTTGGCAGAAAATTAGACAACAATAACTACATCGAAGTAAATTACACCGTCTCAAACGGTGTAGATGGTAACGATATCTCCAATTTCAGTTATGCTGGACGCATTTTGGATAATAATGCGACGGTTGTAACCTCTGACATCTCTGCATTGACTACAAACTCATCATCATCAGGTGGTCAGGAAATTGAATCAGTCGATTCTATCCGAAAATTTGCTCCAAAGAGTTATGCTGCTGCTGATAGAGTAGTTACAGCAATGGATTATGAGGCAATCATCCCTCAAATCTACGGAGAGGTTGAGTCAATTTCTGCTTTTGGTGGTGAAGTGTTAAATCCACCTCAATTTGGACGAGTTTTCATCTCAATTAAACCAATCAACGGTCAATATTTGTCAAACTCTGTCAAAGATAACCTTATTGAGCAACTTAAGCAGTATCAAATTTCTGGAATTACTCCAATTATCCTTGATACCAAGTTTATTTACGTTGAATTTGATACAACCGCTTACTTTAACCCATCTCTCGCGCCAAATGCGGCATATGTAAAAGCAGCAGTTGCTAAAAATGTCGAAGATTATGCAAATTCTACAGAACTCAACAAATACGGTTCCAAATTTAGGTATAGTAGGTTTACAAGAATAATTGACGAGTCTGATAACTCCATTACTTCAAACATTACAAACATCAATATCAGAAGAGACTTGGTTCCACAACTAAGAGTCTTTGCTGAATACGAGATTTGCTTTGGAAACTCATTCTGTGTAAATCCAAATGGACACAATATAAAAACTTCAGGATTTAATGTCACTGGTATTGCTGATACTGTATATTTCTCCGACACTCCAAATCAAGATCTTAAGACTGGATCAATCTTCTTGTTTAAGGTTGATACAGATACTGATGCAGTTATTCTACTCAAAAATATCGGAACTGTTGATTATGTTAAGGGCGAAGTTTTGCTTGCTCCAATCAAGATTCAATCAGCAGTTAAATCTAATGCGGAGGGACCAATTATCGAGGTCTCTGCAAAACCTTCTTCCAATGATGTCATCGGAAAAAAGGAGTTATATCTGCAACTAGATATTAATAATAGCACAATTAATATGTTAGCTGATAACATTGCTTCCGGTGCAGATATCTCTGGATCGAACTTTGTTAAAACAGCAAGTTGTGGGAAAACTGGCAGCCTTATCAGAAACTAGAAGTAAATCATGGTCAATAAAGGGGTTAAAATCAGCACGGTTGTCGAGAGCCAGCTGCCATCTTTTGTAAGAGCATCATATCCTCTTGCCGCAGAGTTTTTAGAGGAATATTACAAGTCGCAAGACTCTCAAAGTCTTCCGGCAAACATTATTAATAACATTGATCAATATGTTAAGGTTGACAACCTTACAAACTTAGTTACACAAGCGTCTCTAGGCAGTTCTATTTCGTTTTTCGATACGACGCTTAAGACTGACTCTACAGAGGGGTTCCCGAGTCAATACGGTATCATACAGATTGACTCTGAGATCATTACATATACTGGTATCACTACAAACTCCTTTACTGGTTGTGTAAGAGGATTTAGTGGTATCACTTCTTACAGAGCACCTAATAAATCAGACGAACTTATATTTTCTGCCACAGATACTGCAGAACATTCAAGTGGTTCAACAATTAATAACCTGAGTATTCTGTTTTTACAAGAGTTTTTGAAAAAACTCAAGAGACAGATACTTCCGGGGTTTGAGGATAGAAAATTATATGAAGGATTAGACCAGAGTCTCTTCCTTAAAGAGGCAGATAGTTTTTATGACTCTAAAGGTACAGAGCAATCCTATGAGATTTTATTTCGTGCTCTCTATGGCAAGGATGTTGAGTTAATTCGACCTAGCGATTACCTGTTTATTCCATCAGATGCTCGTTATCAACTTGTAAACAACTTAGTTGTTGAAGCAGTTGATGGTAACCCCGAACTCTTGTTTAATAAGACTCTTTTTCAGGATGCTGATCAATATAATAAGAGAGCAAGTGGTTCAATCAGTAAAGTTGAGAAGATTGAACGTGGAGAAAAGACATATTACACGATTAGTTTAGACTCAGATTACAATAAAGATATTGATGTAGAGGGTGGTTCAATCAGGGGTACATTTGTTGTTAACCCTAAGACCGAATTGCTTAATTCTGTCTCTATTGGAGCAACTGTTCTTGATGTTGATTCAACCGTTGGATTTGCTGCGACTGGTGAGATTGTTGCAATTTTACATAATGGAACATCCCAGGTTTTAGAGTACCTTTCTAAGTCAACTAACCAATTCTTCGATGTATCTGGTATAACTCAGGCAATGTCTGATGACCAGGAGTTACGTCAAAACTTCGTTGCTTATGGATATACCTCTTCTGCCCAGGCAGACCCCGTACAGGTCCGTATAGGTGCCGTTCTGGAGGAACTGGTAATCCCAGAGGATGTTTACTATACCAATAAGGGTGATAAGATCCAAATCAAGACTTTAGGTGATTTTGATAAGAGTAAAAAGTCAACAGTTTGGCAATATAACCACAAAACAACATTTACTATTGAAAGTATCACCGCGCAATCAGCAGCATTGACTTATGATGTAAAAACTTTTGATGATAATGGAATCTTGCTTGGAGATACTGTAACTCTTACCGACAATACTTCAACTAGCACAACTTTTACTGTTGACCAAATAAAGACTTCAAACACTTTTGTGGTTTCTGGTTCAACACTGGATCCTTCCAAGTTTTACACTGTAACAAGAAGTCTGTCTAAGGGTGATTCAACAAATTATCCATATATCTCAAATTTCATCACAAATGTTCAGAATACATATCTGAATAATGATGATGTATATGTTGCGTCAAACTCAATTCCATGTTATCCCAATCAATCTCTTGCTCCTGAAAATTATAGCGTTAGTTTCTCTGGTACGTTTAGTGGAGAGAACTTAAACATTGGTTCTCATCCATTTATGACTGGAGATGCTGTAAATCTGATTGGCGATGGATTCTCTCGCGCTGCTGGAGTATATTTTGTCAAAGTAGTTGATAATACAACCATCAAACTTGCTGTAAGTAGACCAAATATCTCAACAAATAACTTTATTGAGATAAAAGGTTCCTCAGCAAATGCAAGACTGGTTAAATTTGGATATAAGGGAAAATCCTTACAACCACAGGGTTTATTGAGAAAAATCTCTGATCCAGTTAATGATGGAACGATTGTTGACATCAAATCAACACCAGTAGGTATGTTGGTTAATGGTGTTGAGGTTGGAAGTTATAAAGGTGAAGATAATGTTTCCTTTGGTAGCATTAATACTGTTGAAGTTATTGCTGAAGGAGATGGATATGATATCATCAACCCACCTTTACTGAATATTTCTGATAGTGTTGGAAGTGCAGCAACTGGTAGTGTGTCTGTCAAAGGTGGACTTGTAAGAATTGAAGTTATTGACCCAGGTTCCGATTACTTGGAATTTCCTACAGTTACAATTACTGGAGGTAATGGAACTGGCGCAAAGACAGAGGCAACTCTTGCAGAGTTTATTTACGATGTTACATTTAACTCAATTGCATCTGCAAACCAAGTTGACTTACCTCTCAACACTATTGCAATTGGTGAACTACACAAATTTAGAGATGGTGAGCATGTATTTTACGAAACAAACGGTCTGACACCAATTGGTGGTCTTGAGAGCAACTCTGAGTATTTTATTGGTGTTGTTGACGCATTTAGAGTCAAACTTTATAAAACTCAGACTGATGCTGTAACCGGCAAAAATGTAGTTGACCTGACATCATATGGTGTTGGTGGTCATACTCTCAGAACTGTTGACTTTAGAAAGAAAGTCGGTTCTATTAGAGTTATTGACAGTGGCGAGAACTATGAAAATAAGTTGAGAAAGGTTGCTACAACTGGGATTAACACTGCTAACAACTTAGTCAATATCAGAGACCACGGATATAAGAGTGGAGATATTGTCACTTATGAGACGACTGGAAATGAGATTTTAGGTCTCTCTACTGCTCAGTCTTACTATGTCACTTCTTATGACGATAATCAATTCTATCTGTCTGAAGTTGGCATTGGATCAACTACCAGAGCACAATATTACAACGCAGGAGAGTTTATTGATTTAAGGTCTGTGGGTAGTGGAACTCACGAGTTTAACTACGAACCCATTGAGGTTAAAGTTGAGGGTATTGTTGGACTTACAACTGTTACCACAACCAAGAGTATTATTGTTGACTCCAGAACCATCCGTTCAGGGATTGTTACTGAAATTGCAACTGTAGGACAAACTGACTTTGCTTTCTCATATCCAGCAAGACCAAATAGACCACAACTACTTGATGTCTTTATGGATGGCATCAGGTTGAATGATGTTGACTATGATGCTACATCAAGCACTCAGATAGTCCTACAATCGCCCGCAAACGGCACAGAGATAGTAGAGATGGTAAGTTATGCCTCCTCTGTTAGAACGCAGTACACGGAGGTTACAGCGGGTGCTGGACAAACCAACTATCCATTCATTTATTCGCCAGAAAACCTGGATGTTGTAGTCAATGGCGTAAAACTGCCACAAAGAGATTATGAGTCCGATACAGGAACAACTGTTATCTTAGATTCAGGAGCAGCTGCTGGAGATTCTGTTGAACTGATTGGATATCCTGATGTTATTAGAAAGGAGACCACAATTACTGCTCAGCAGGGTCAAACCAAGTTTACGTTCCCACATCAAATTGAGTACAGTCTGATTGATGTTTACTTGAATGGTACTAAGTTGCCCGTAGAGGATTATGACGCAACAAATCAATCCTTTATTGAACTTAATGAACCAACTATTGCTGGAGATGTTGTATATCTCTCATTCTTTGTATTAAGTGAATTGATATTCCTTGGTTCGGACTTTAATGCAACAGTACAACCAATCTTTAGGGGAAATATTAAGACGGTTGGTCTTTCTGATAATGGCAGTGGATATGGTTCCAATTCGATTATCAATTATAACAGACAACCACTGTTTACATTGAATAGCGGTAAATCTGCAGAGGTTATCCCAATCATTGACCAGAAAACTGGTGGTATTCAAGACGTAGTAATTAAGAATACTGGTTCTGGATACAATGCTCCACCAGACCTTGTAATTGCAGGTGAAGGTCTTGGTGCAATCTTTACTCCAATTGTTAAGAATGGAGTATTGACTGAAATTATTGTTATTAGTCCTGGGCGTGGATATAATCAATCAAATACGACTGTAAGAGTTGTTGCTGCTGGACTTGGTGCAAAGTTTGATGCAAATATTAAGACTTGGACTTTAAATGAAGTCCAGAAACTGATTGAAAGAAATAAAATATCTGCAGATGATGGTGTCTTGTATAATCAAACATCTGGTTCATTGGAGTATACACACTTATATGCCCCAAGAGAACTGAGAAAGCAGGTTTATGGTACTAAGTTTGTAAATGGTATCGAAACATTCTTACCAGATATTGTATTTAATGCTTCAGGTAAAGAAGTTGATAGTACAAGTCACTCTCCAATTATTGGTTGGGCATATGATGGAAATCCAATATATGGTCCATATGGTGTTGATACTCCATCTGGTGGTGTTGTTAGGAGAATGCTTTCTGGTTATACAAAAGATTTAAAAACTGGAAGACCGCCATTATCTGAGTTCCCATTTGGATTGTTTATTGAGGACTTTACTTTTGATAACTCTGGTGACCTTGATGAGCACAATGGTAGATTTGGTATAACTCCAGAGTTTCCAAATGGAACGTATGCTTACTTTATGACAATCTCTGATGATTTTGCTCTGAGTGGTCCATTTAAAAACTTTAAGACTCCAGTGTTCCCATATGTTGTGGGACAATCGTTTAAATCATCACCAATCCTCTTTAACTTCCACAGCACATCAAATCAAAGCAATATTGATATTAACTCAAGTGGTTGGTTTAGAAACACTGACCCATATAAACTTGAGTCAGATTTTGCTGCATATCAATATTTGTTTAATCCAAATAAAGTTAGAAAGCAAACATCAGTTGTAAAATACTCTCAACCTGGTGGTTTGGATAACATTGACATCTACAATGATGGAAAAGGATTTAAGGTAGGTGACAGCATTAACTTCTCTGGCAGCACTGGTAGAGGTGCTTTTGGTAAAGTCTCGAGACTGACTGGCAAAACTGTTACAAGTATTGCCAACTCAACAACATATGTTGAAAGTATTGAGTTTGTATCCCTAGACAACACTGGAAGATTTATCGGTGTTGCACCAGAACCACACGGTTTAAAAAATCTTGATATTGTTTCTGTCACTGGACTATCAACATTTAGAACTGATTTAATAGAAAATACTCAAATTAGACTGCCTGATGCCTCATTATCACTGACTGCTGGCATCTCTACTGTGAGTATCACGGGTTTTGTTACACATTTCTCACTTGCAAGTATTCCTCAGCATCCATTGATTCTGGAAAATGATATTCTGACCGTTGATGATGAGCAAGTAAAAGTTCTCAACGTTGACCGTAATAAATCTAGTATTCGTGTATTAAGAGCACAGAACTCAACTGCTGGTTTCCCACACACTGTTACCTCACCAATTGCACAAGAATCAAGAAGAGTTCAAGTCTCTACAAACTTTAAAAAGTCAGATTCATCACGTCTTGATAGAGAACTTTATTTTGAACCAGAGACAACAGTTGGTCTTGGTGCTACTTGGGGCGTAGGTATTACATCAACACTATTCCTGGGTCAGGTCAATCATCAGTCACCTGTTAGTTTTGAGACCGGAAGTAATACAATTTTACTCTTCCAAAGACCTCAAGATATATCCAACTTTATTGGTGGTGGTTATGTTTCAATTACAAATCCAACAACATCTGGATTTGCGGTTAATAACGCAAAAGTCCTCTCAGTAGGTTCTACATCTATCACTGTTGACTTTGATACTACTACTCTTGTTGGTGGAGGTGTTACTGGATTCCTGAATAGTGTTGTAACTCAAGAGATTCCAACAAGAAGTATCTTTATTGCGGATCATGGATTGACAACTGGTGACAGAGTAGTTTATAACTCAAACGGTGGAACATCTCTGACTGTAAAGAGAGATACTGCAGTAAATACAGCACTGACCCAAGACCAAGAACTCTTTGTAAAAAGAATTGATAATAATATAATCTCCTTTGCTCAAACAGCATCAGATTTAAATCTGGATAAAGGTATCCTGCAATTTGTTGGTCTTGGAACTGATGTATATCACAGTTTTAAAACAGTCAGGTCTGATGTTATTATTGGTCAAATTGAGAAGAATAATGTTACTGTATCCACAGCATCTACACACGGATTATCTCTAAGAGATATTGTTAACATTGATATTAACGTTGGTATTGCTCAAACATTCAAGGTTGTATATAATGATTTTAATCGTAGAACTCTTATTAACCCTGTAGAGTTTACTAATAATGATGTAGTTGTTGCCAGAGATACTATCAGACTTGATAGACATGAGTTCCAAAATGGCGAAAAAGTTATCTTTATTGGAACTACTGGTCAACTTGCAAATGACCAAATTTACTATGTTGTTGTATTTGACAATAATAACATTAGATTGTCTAATACTCATCTTGATGCAACATCATCTTTGCCAATCTTTATTAACTTTAGTACAACATTCAGTGGTTCAATTGCACCAGTGAATCCAGAGATCAATTACTATGCTAATCAGAAAGTTATCTTTGACTTATCTGACTCATCTCTTTCATATACCTCTCCATCTGGTTCATCCGAGTCGTCATTTAATTTTGAGGTCTATACTGATCATACATTTACAAATCCATACCTGACATCAGGAGAACTTGGAATATTTGACATAAAGAAGACTGGTGTAGTTGGCATTGATACAAATGCCAAACTGGAACTTGAAACTACATCATCATCTCCCCAGGTGCTCTTCTATGCACTAACTCCAGTTCCTGGCAGTAGGGGTCCAACTAAGAATACTATCATTCAAGATGATGATAAGATTGTCAATCCAAATTCTTTAATTAGACAATCAGCACTTTATGGTGGAGAGCACGTTGTAACATCTATTGCTGCAACATCATTTACATATACTATTGATAATAGACCAAAGTTTGCAGTCCACGATCCAGAGATATCTATCATATCTTATGATACTGGATCTATCACAGCGATTGGTGGAATCTCATCTATCAGAGTTAACTCTGGTAGTGGTTATATGTCTCTACCAGAGATCAGCACTATTGTATCTGCTGCAGGAACCGAGGCAATCCTTAATGGCATTAGTACCAGCATTGGTAGAATTAAAACTGCAGATATCCAGGATATTGGATTCGATTATCCATCCGACAATAGTGTCAGACCTACCGTAAGAATCTCAAATATTCTTGATATCTCGAGATACTTCTCATTCAAAAAAATTGGAATCTCAAGTGCAGGTGAAGGATACACCAATCCTGCTGATTTGGTTATACTTGATGGTATCACTAATGAAAAAATTGATGAAGTTATTCTCGTTTATGAGTTAGGAGACACTGAGGTTAGTATTGATGAGAATACAAGAGACCTTTACAATGTAGACCCAATTATCATTCCTACTAATAACTCGAATGGTGTTGGTATCAATACTATCACGTACAATACACTAAACAGTGAAGTAACTGCTGTATTGGTTGGTTCTTTTGCAACTGTTGGTGGATTCCCATTTAATGTTGGAGATGAGATTTTTGTTGAAGGTGCTGCGGTACTTGGAACAAATGTAAAAGGATTTGACTCTAAAGATTATACCTATGCATTCTTTACAGTCACCGATATCGAACCCCAGTATGGCGGCGTAAATGCTGAAGTTAAGTATAATCTTGGTGACTACCTGAAGAGTGGAGATGTTGTTGGTGCGTTTGACCCAACTAACTCATCGGCAAGGGTGATTCCTAGAAAGAATATGCCATCCTTCTCTGTTATATTGGAACAAAATGATTTCCTTGATGGAGAAACAATTATAGGTGATAATGGTACTACGGGTGTTGTAGATAGATGGGACCCCATTGCAGGTCATTTAAACATTATTAATCCAACTGGACCATTTGTTAGTGGAGAAGACATTGAGGGACAAACATCTGGAACCCATGCAATCATTGTTAATAATATTGCGTTTGAGAGTTCTTATAATCTTGGATCATCATCTAAAGTTAATCAGGGTTGGAAGAGATTTACTGGTTTTTTAAATAACGATCTCTCAAGAGTTGAAGATAGTGATTACTACCAGTACTTCTCTTATGAGTTGAAGTCCCAGGTATCTCTTGAGAATTGGGACGAACCAGTACAAAGTCTCAATCACCCCGCAGGTTGGAAAAAATTTAGCAACTTGCTAATGGTCAGTAGAGATCTCGCTAATACGGGTATTAGAACTGATCAAGATAACGGAGATGTCTCATCTGTTGTTGATGTCATCAGTAGAGTTGATACTTATTGCCTGTATGATTGGGATCTTGTATCAGAGAATGATTTGTCTATCAATGGAGTTATTTCATCTGATGAGATCATCTTTAATAGTCAACTGATTCAAAACTATTTTGAATCTATTGGCAACAGAGTTCTCAGCATAGATGACATTAGTGATCAGTTTAACAGT
>Ga0208790_1001036_pt1 | contig 12539 bp, 14 predicted proteins | sample 10_taG_FD_184083 | JGI IMG/M metagenome (GOLD analysis project Ga0208790, IMG submission 184083) | Marine viral communities from the Subarctic Pacific Ocean - 10_ETSP_OMZ_AT15264 metaG (SPAdes) (version 2) | ecosystem: Environmental > Aquatic > Marine > Oceanic | place: Pacific Ocean | collected... | reverse complement strand
GCGGCTTTCCCATACGGTATTTATGAACCGGCTATTTTGCGTAAACATCGGAAGGACATTTCTAGCCGACGAGATTTCTTTCTTTCTTATAAAGATAAAACTGTGCGTGATGGGGAATATCTAGGTTTTACGTTTGACCCCGAAGGGTTTTTCCGGTATCGCGACACGGTCAGACAAGAGAGCACGGGCATACGGGTTCCCGGTCAAATAGGTATGCCAACAGAGAATTTGCCGCTTCAAGAAAGATGGTCTGCGAGGTATTTTTCTCTTGACAAAGTTTTTAAATCTGCTAAAGTAGAGAGAGCAGTAAATATTGAGCTGCCTTGGTATCGAAGAGTTGATAATTGGGAGAAGTTTTGTGATTATGCCGGTTCAGGAGATTCTAAGAAGTTGCTTAGACCGAATAAGTGTATTTTATCTTTCAGAGAGTGGAATCCAATAGGAATTGATAATGAATGAGCGCGTAAAATCAGATATATCTTTTGTAGGTCTTCACGGTCACAGTGGGCTTTCGTTGTTTGATGGCCTTGGTTACCCGCAGGAGCACATGGACTTTGCTTACCAGAATGGCTGTGATGCTTTAGCTTTGACCGACCACGGGCATATGAATGGCTTGGCTTATCAAGTATTGCACGCAAAGAAAATGTTTGAAGAAAGGAAAGAATTTAAGCCCATCTTTGGCCTTGAAGCCTACTTCACACCCTCAATTGAGAAGTGGCGGCAGGCGTATGAAATCTCTAAAGAAACCAAGAAGAAGCTTGCATCTGGTGGGGCAGTTATTGAGGACGAGAACGCCAGCAAACGTGCGTCCTCACGGGATTCTAACAAGAATACTATAAATAAAAGAAACCATCTTATTTTGCTGGCAATGAGTCAAAAAGGTTTGAATAACATATTTAAACTCATATCGGAGAGTTTTAAGAGTGAAAATTTTTATAGGTACCCTCGTATTGATTACAATATGCTTGCAAGTTTTAGCGAAGATGTTATTGCCACGTCTGCTTGTCTTGGCGGTGTCTACGCTGGTGATTATTGGGACCATAAAGACGATGGGCCTGATGCTATCATGGATGCTATGAGGCTGACCACTGAGCGGATGCAAACAATATTTGGGGACCGATGGTATGGCGAGTTACAATGGAATAATATCTTCGATCAACATGAGCTTAACAGATACATCATCCAAGTTTCAAAAGAATGCGGGATTGAATTAATTTCTACAGCAGACAGTCACTATCCGAACCCTGATGCGTGGCGAGATAGGGAGCTTTATAAGCGACTTGGGTGGTTAGGCAAGGGGGGTATGCCCGATTGGATGGATTCAGAGCTTCCCGTGAGTGTAAAAAAGATTGGTTATGAGTTGTATCCCAAGAACGGCGACCAGATGTGGGAGAGTTATAAAAGATATTCAGAGGCAGCTGGTGCAGAGTATGATGATGATTTAGTGATGGATTCTATCACGCGGACTTATCAAATTGGTCATGACCGCATAGAGCGTTTTATGCCGGATGACACGGTAAGACTTCCAGACTTTGTGGTGCCAGAGGGCAGCACTGCCAAGCAAGCATTGAGAGAGTTTTGTGTGGCTGGGCTTAAGAAGTATATCTCCGAGGATGACGACTCCTCTGCGTACACTGACCGCTTAAAAACTGAGCTTGAGGTTATTGAAAACCGAGGTTTCACAAAATACTTCTTAACTATGAAGGCGATTGCTGACCGCGCTTCGGGGGTACAACTTGTTGGCGCTGGTAGGGGCTCTGCTGCTGGCTCTTTAGTGTCTTTTTTAATTGGTATTACTCAAGTTGATCCTCTTAAACATAATCTCTTATTTGAGAGGTTCATGCGCAAGGACCAAACTGATTATCCTGATATTGATTATGATGTCTCAGACCCAATGGAGCTTAAGGAAATGTTGATTGAAGAGTGGGGGGCGGAAACTGTGGTTCCCATTTCTAACTTCAACACCTTGAAGCTACGCTCTTTAATAAAGGATATCGCGAAGCTTTATGAGATTCCCTTTAAAGAGGTTAATCCGGTCACTTCGCGAATGATGCAAGAAGCAACCCCGATGGCAAAGAAAAAACATGGGATTAAGGCGGGGGTATATGCTCCTACCTTTGAAGAATTGGTTGAGTTTTCTTCAACGTTGCAAGCGTTTTTCAGCAAGTATCCAGATGTGAAAACCCATATTGAGGCTCTACACGGACAGGTGAGAAGCGTAAGTAGGCATGCTGGTGGTGTTGTTGTTGGAGAGAATCTTGATAAGTGGATGCCCCTAATTAATAGTGGAGGCATCCGTCAGACTCCATGGTCGGAGGGCCAGAATGTGCGCCACCTAGAGCCGCTAGGGTTTATCAAGTTTGATATTTTGGGGTTGGCGTCGTTGCGGATGATGGAGGGAACGATAAGGCACATTCTTAAGCGACATCACGGTGTGGCTGAACCCACGTTCGCGCAGGTAAAAGACTATTACGACCAGTACCTCCACCCAGACAAAATTGACTTTGACGACCAGCAGGTATATAAAAATATTTTTCATAAGGGAAAATGGGGCGGGGTGTTTCAATTCACAGAAGGGGGTGCGCAAAAGTTTTGTCAGAAGGCTAAGCCAACCAGCATCATCGATGTTTCAGCTATCACTTCAATTTATCGCCCCGGCCCGCTAAGCGCAAAGGTTCATGAACAATACATATATGCGAAGAACAACCCAGAGAATATTGAATACGTTCATGAGTTAATTCGCGAGGTGACAGAAGAGACCTATGGATTTTTAATCTTCCAAGAGCAGATTGCCTTGCTAGCGCATAAGCTGGGAAAAGATTTGTCTCTTGACGAAGGTAATATGTTGAGAAAACTTTTAACAAAAAAGGGGACTGGCTCTGGCGAGGCGAAAAAGAAAAAAATTCATAGTAAATTCATTGAAGGTTGTACTGGCAAGGGGTTATCAAAAGCGGACGCAGAACTGCTTTGGAATAAGTTTGAATACTTTTCGGGATATGGCTTTAATAAGTCTCATGCAGTTAGCTACTCTATTCTTAGCTACCAGTGTGCGCATCTTCTTAATTATTACCCCTCTGAGTGGATGGCAGCGTTCTTGGACAAGGAACCGGAGGGTAGAAAAGAACAGGCTATTAACATAGCGAAGTCAATGGGGTTCAAACTAGCCCCTCTAGATATTAATTCCTCTGGTCGCGTCTGGGAAATATCTAAGGATGGAAAAACTTTGGTGCCACCCTTGAATTCCATCAAGGGGCTAGGCGATGCGGCTATCGACCAGATTATTGAACATCGTCCATTTAATAATATTGAAGATTTACTTTTTAGTAAGGAAATAACATACTCAAAATTAAATAAAAAGGCGTTGGATGTGCTTGTGCGAGGTCAAGCTTTGAATGCTCTGGTAGATGACAGGTTTTCAGGTCTTAAACACTTTTGGTCAGTTGTGGCGGTTGACCGTCCTAAGTCTATTAAAAAGATGAAGGAGAACATTGAGCTTTACAAACCAGAGGGAGAATTTACGACTGAGGAAAAGATTGAGCATTTGGTTTCTTTGACGGGGGTGTTCCCTTTTGATTTAGTCATGGAGCAGCGTGTCGTTGACGAGCTTGAAAAGCATCAAGTGCCGCCAATTGGCGAATGGGATAATGAATTGGGAGTGGCATGGTTTATTCCTAGAGAGGTCGTTGAGAAGAAAACCAAGAATGGTCGTACTTATTGGATTGTGAAGGTTATTGATTCAACGAGCAAGAGCACTGCTGTTAAGTGCTGGGCGGTTAAAGTAGGGGCAGACAGGGTTTTTATAAACCGCCCATATATGGCAAAGCTTGATTACGATGAACAGTGGGGATTTAGTACCCGTTCAATCAGATATAACTTTAAGTTATTAGCATAGGAGAACACAAATTATGGAAGAGAGGGCTTATATGGTGATTGAATCACTATATGATAGGATGAGAGAGTGCCAGGAAGACAATTGCGATGCCTCTCGCAGATCGCTACATCATAGTATGATACGTTTAGAAGCGCGGCTATTACTAGAGATTTTAGGTGAGAGGGAAGGCAATTGCGACCAGGAAGAATTGCAGAAGAATGTAAAGAATCTTGCCAAAACAGCTTCAACTATCTTTGAGACTTTTCGTGCAGAGGTCAAGCTAGCGGAAGAATTATATAAAAAGGCGAAGAAGGTAAGAAGGAAATCATTATGAAGTTGAAAGTAAAATTATTGAGAGATGGGGCTAGACTCCCAAAGCGAGCGTACCCTACTGATGCCGGTGCTGATGTTTTTTATTGTCACAGTCCAAATATAAAAGACCGCACCTTATATCGCCCCGGCTTTGATGGCGAGTGTCATGTTGCTCCGAACTCATCTTGTATTATGCCCACTGGTATAAAAGTTGAAGTGCCAGAGGGATATATGCTGGAGGTAAAAAACAAGTCAGGAATGGCATCTAAGCGTGGTCTTGTTGTGGGCGCGTGTGTTATTGATTCAGGGTATGACGGCGAGGTGTTTATTAATTTACACAATATAGGTGCTGCATCGCAAAAAATTGACCCTGGTGAAAAGCTGGCGCAAGTTGTGTTAATACCAATAGAGACGTGTGACTTTGTAGAAGCGGTTGGAGGAATCAATGTTAGGACAGAACGTGGCGCAGGCGGATTTGGTTCCACTGGAAGAAAATAGTGTAAAGAGAGGGTCGGTGGCCAAGAAGTATGAGATTAGAGAAGTGAGCAAGTTTGAAGCGACCGAGCTGGTACAGGCCAACCACTACAGCCCTGTTATGCCGAAGCTTACGAAGCATTGGTTGGGGGTGTTCAAGGGTGAGGAGTTGGTCGGTGTTGTTACTTTGGGTTGGGGCACAAGGCCGCTCCATACAATTCAGAAGATTGTTAATTCTGAGATGGAATCCAAACACTATCTTGAAATTGGGAAGATGTGTATGCTTGATAGTGAGCCCAAAAACTCTGAAACGCAGATGATATCTCAGCTCGTTCGGTGGATTAAAAACAATTGCCCAGACGTGCTGTTCTTATACACGCTAGCTGACGGGATAATGGGGAAGTGTGGCTATGTTTACCAAGCTGCAAACTTCTACTACGGTGGCGAATACTGGACGGATAGCTATATGTCAGCTAAGGGCGAGAAAATTCATCCACGGTCAACACGCATTCTTTGTAAAGAGAACTGGCAATGGCACTACGACGAAAATTCTGAAGGGTTCCGTCGTGAATTTAAAGAGAACCACAAAAGAAAAGTTGAAGTAGCGCGGCTGAATGGCGTGAAAGCTCCCAAAGAAAGAGTGTTTTGGCTGACACCAGAGTTCATGAAGCATATTGGTTTGCGGAAGATAAAGGGAAAAATGTTTAGATACATATACCCACTGAATAGGACAGCAAAGAGAATTCTCGCGAACAATTCTAATACAGAATGGAGAATAGGCGCTGGTGTTTATCCGAAGGAATCAAATGGAGACTTACGATGGAAGGAAATGATCGGACGAAAGAAGTATGAGTTTTTGGATGGCATACCAAATTGGGATTTGCAGACAGTAGAACACAACAAGAAGAATGTTAACGCGCACAAGAAATGAGTTCACTTAAGAGAAAAATAAAGAGGAAGGCAGCAGCCAATAAGCGGAAGCAAATGAAAAGAGATGTGTCAGAAAAGATGGGTCTTTTTAATAAGATTCCAGAAAGTTGCAGCGCATGCGATAAGCCATTTGATAAGAAAGATAAAGAGATGGTGATGTCGTGGAATGTTGTGGTGAGAGAAGAAGAAGCAATTGTTCGTCTTTATTGCCCCGAGTGTTGGAGTAAAGCGAAAGAGTTTATCAAGGAGTATACCAATAAATGAAAGAAACATTGACTTATGACGACGTCCTGTTGGTGCCTCAATATTCTGATATTGAAAGTAGAAGTGAGGTCAGCCTCGCATGCGAGTTGGACAAGCAGCTGCATTTTTCGCTTCCAGTTGTTTCAAGCCCAATGGATACTGTAACTGAAGTTGCCATGGCTATAGCGATGCACGAAGCGGGGGGTCTTGGAATAGTCCATAGGTACAATACAATTGAGGAGCAAGTTGGCCTAGTCCATAGCGCGTCCATGGAGGGAAATGGCCGTGTAGGCGCAGCAGTTGGCGTTACGGGCGATTTTGAGGAGCGTGCATGCGCTATATATGATGCTGGTGCGCGGGTGTTGTGTATTGATGTGGCTCACGGGCACCACGCACTGGTGAGAAACTCATTGGAGACGCTTCGTAGAATGTTCGGTAACAAGGTGCATTTGATGGCTGGAAATGTTGCAACGAGAGACGGCTTTGAGGCACTCTCTGATTGGGGGGCTGATTCGGTTCGCTGCAATATTGGTGGTGGCTCTATTTGTTCAACACGGATTCAAACCGGCCATGGCGTTCCTGGCCTTCAAACGATCCTGGATTGTGCGCGGTCGGATAGAGAAACAAAGATAATTGCAGATGGTGGCATTAGGAGTTCTGGAGATGTCGTTAAAGCTATCGCCGCTGGTGCCGATTTTGTGATGGTTGGTTCACTACTGGCGGGTTCAAACGAGGCTCCCGGCCTAGTTGTTACTAATCAAAGAAGCGAGGATTTTAAAATCTATCGTGGTATGGCCAGTTTTGATGCGCAAAAGGATTGGAGAGGGAAGCTGACTTCTGCGCCAGAGGGGGTGGCCACCCCTGTTCCGTGCAAGGGGCCGGTTGAAGATATATTATATGATTTGGCTATGGGATTGCGCAGCGGGCTCTCTTATAGTGGCGCACGAAATATTTCTGAATTTCAGGCGAAGGCAAAGTTTATACGCCAGACTAATGCGAGCCAATTAGAGAGCGATACACACATTTTAAAAGTGAGAAGTGATGTCTAAAGCCACAACAAAGAAAATAGTATTTTATGACACCGACAAAAGGCACGCAAATTTAAAAATTCGCCTGCACTATGACGGTTTGACGCAGACAAGCTTTTTTAGGAATATGATTTCTGGCTATCTGGACAAAGATCCAGCTATAATAGATTTCATTCAGCGGTTTAAAGAGCTGAATAATATTCAAAGTGCCAAGAAAAGAGAGGGTTCAAAGCGATTGATAGAGGAGGGGGAGAAAACAAAGGCAAAATATTCTTTGCTTGAGGATGAAGAAGTAGAAAATATTTTTGATATGATAGAAAAGGAGTTTCCAGAATTATGAGTGATTATGGGTTTTTATTGAAGAGACGCTTGCCAAAGTGTTCTGAGGCATGCATAAAGGGTAATGTTTCTTGCCCGATAGAGGATTGTAGACAATGGATTGATTATGAAGAGGATTTTAATTGCACTTCTATAGCGGTTGAAAAAAATGGTAGTATGACGTTGAGAGAGGTAGCGGATAGGATGCACGTTAGTTTTGTGCGAATTAAGCAGATTGAAGATAAAGTATTGAATAAATTTCAAAAAAGCTTAGCCAAAGAACTTGGCATTGGGAGGAGAGAATTGCGCAATTTTATTATGACTGCGTTCGGTAAATAACTTTGTTCTTTTTGTTAATAAAACACCTATTTACAGTTAAGGACAATCTTCACTTTGGGTGTCTTTAACTTGTTGGAAGCACTATTTATTGGAGAAACTTGAATATCATCTTAAGGAGATATATAAAATGAGTAAAACCGACGAGAAAATTAGACTAGACGAGGCACAGGTTCGTCGCTTTATGGGGTTAGCCAACCTTGCTCCCTTGGGCGAGGGTTTCCTTGACCGGTACCATGAAGACGATTATACGCCGACTGTAGAGGGTGGTGAAGGACTGGCTCGCGAGGCTGAAGAAATGCCACCGGAAGAGGGTGCTGAAGAAATGCCCCCGGAAGAAGATATGCCCCCGGAAGAAGAAATGCCACCGGAAGAAGAAATGCCCCCCACAGAAGATGCTGCCGCTGGAGCGACTGAAATGGCGCAGGATGTGGCTGATGCCGTTGCTGATGCCCTGACTGTAGCATTGGGTAAACATGGCGTTGAGGTGACTTCTGGCGAAGCTGGAGACGAAGACGAGCCCGCTCTTGACGAGCCCGCTCTTGACGAGCCCGCTCTTGACGAGCCAGCTGGCGATGAAGGGTTGGGTGACGAGCCTGAGCTAGAAGAGCTTGATGCCGCAGGGATTAATATTGTGAACGATGAAGCACTGGTTCAAGAAGTTGCGCGTCGTGTAGCCGAGCGATTGATGAAAGAGAGCAAGGCTAATTCGCAACCTAAACCCGTTAGTCGGAAGATACGTCCGCGTACCCGTCGTTAAATTATTTCCCATGGGGCTCTAGAGCATCTCCGGGGAGTAATGGTATGGATGATTTAAATATGGTCGGGAACGAAGAACTTTTTAGCAAGCTTGTCAAGTATGTAAAGAGAGAAGTTCCCGACTTTGAAATAAAAAGCAAAAAAGAAAGTCGGCTTATGAAGTTGCTTTCTGTGGTATTATTTTTTAATAAGGGCTTTCTTACACAATATATCACAACGATATATCCGCGTATATATGTTCCGTCTTTGCCGTGGTATCCCAACAAACCAGTTAGTCGTATATCAATTCTGGCTCACGAATATGTTCATTTATACGATAGAAAGCGGCTAGGTTGGCTTTTTAATATATTATACCTATCTCCTCAGATATTTGCACCTTTGGCCTTTGGTGCGTTTTGGAATCTATGGTGGCTGTTGGCTCTTTTGTTTTTGCTGCCGCTACCTAGTCCTGGTAGAGCGTGGTTGGAATTTCGTGGCTATAGAATGACAGCTGCGATTCATTGGTGGCTTAACGGTCAAAGGGTTAACACTGTCTGGTTGGAACAACAGTTTACTGGCCCTGCTTATTATTGGATGTTTCCTTTTAAAAGGTTTATCACCAACCGTATCCTTAAAGCGGTTGAAAATATTGAAAACGATAAATATTTGCCGCCAGAAATTTTTGAGATTAAGACTATACTAGGAGTACAAAAATGACAGAGGCTTTGTGGTTTTTTGGAGGGGTGCTTACCTTCCAAATTATGAGTAAGTTGTACCACTATGGGCAGCTAATCAATTTTACGGCTGAAACCAGTATGCACGTATTGCGCCTGTGTGTTACAATATTACACGATGTTGCTTTTATACAGACATTAAAATATGAACAATTACGAGAATCGGGGGTGAAAGAGAAGGAAATACAACTAATTAAAGATATAGATAAAGAAACTATTGATAATTGGAAATATACTTTGATTTTGAAATTTAAGCACCTAGTACCGAAATCAGTACGTGGGGCGTTTGTCTTTGACGATTGGGACGGCGCGATGAAGTTGCTTAATAAACACTTAAGAGCGGAGGGCGCGGCCAATGAGCAAGCTTAGTTTTGAAAGACTTAGAGATATGATCAAGGAGGTGATGTTAAGCGAATCATATTCTCACCTGTTGGAGCGCCCAGAGTTCTTAGATGAAGCGTCTATTCTAAAGAATAAATACCCGTTTAAGGCAATTTATATTTTCGGACCAGCTGGCGCAGGAAAAGGACATGTGAGCGAATACTTGTTAAATATTCCAAAAGATTTTCAGGTTTCAAATCCAGATGAACGGATTGAAGAGGTTTTTCCCGTATTCGGTATCAGTATGAAGTTTGCGAATTCGGAAGAGGGGGGCGATGCAGAATTAGAAACACTTCAACAGAAGTCGCGAGATATTTTGCAAGGCGCAGAACGAGCACATGTGGCAAATCTAATTTCAATTGCCAATCCGCTTGTTTTTGACACCACAGGTGAAAAAGTACAGAAGATGGTGAAAAGGATACAAGCTATATCTAAACTAGGTTATGACGTTGCTGTATTTATGATTAATGTGCCGACTGAAGCATCGGTTGAACGTGACGTCAAGCGCAAGCGAACGGTTGGCAAGACAAGAACGACTGATATTTCACAAAAATATCAAAAAGATGTTGTACAACACAATGGGTATTACAACGCGCTAGAAAGTATGGATAACGTGACAATGCTCTCTAGTGAAATTTATAATAACATTTTTAACTTGGGTACTGGCGAACTTTTGGATAAGCCAACGGTAATCACACCTGAGATGCTTCCAGATGATTTGAACCCAGAAAAGAATCCTGACGCCCTTAAGAAAGAAAAGGCAACGATGGAAGAAGCAATAAAAACTCTTGCAACGTGGGTGAGCACACCAGTAGAGAATCCAGCAGGGCAAGCGTTGCTTAAGGGTATGCGCTCTTTGGTAAAGAAGTCTGGTGGCAAACTGGGCCAAAATATGAATGACCTTGTTATTGCTATGGCGAATCCAGAATTCCAAGCCGATGAAGCTATTCTTGCGGCAGCTGAACATCTTAGTTCTTTGGGTGGTGCATCTGTAATCGCAAGAAAGACGAAGACTGGAGGCCGTATGCGGCGCGGGGCTAGCCAAGACGCGCCTTACTTGCAGCAAGCGATTCGTGGAAAAAAAGAACTTGGTGGCTCAACAGTTCGCGATATGACCGGGAAAACCGGGCCAAGACGTGGCCTGACCCAAGAAGAATCTTTAGACTATGACGATCTTTTAGTCGCGATTCGCGAAGTCTTAGCCAACGAACTATAGGTTATACAATAGCTTTTTAACTAATTTCATCGTTATTAGAATATAAAAGGCCCCACAAAGGTAAAATTTTCCTTGCAAGAACTAAGATATTATGTTAGTCTGTAGGTAGAATGAAGAAAGAGACTCAAGCGATGGAGAAAAAAGTGGAAGCGACAGCGTGGTGCGATCTTGATAGTAATGGCATATATCAGTACCGTCTTCAGGTTAATAACGTAGGTGGCCGCTCTGTGAAAAATGTGGCTGCGACATGTGCTGATTGGCGAAATGCTGGCTTTGGATGGAATCCCGAGACTGAGTATAAAATTCTTATCTTCAGCAGAGGATTCAAAACTCAGAAAGAATGGTTAAAATGGGCTAAACAATTTCCATATAAGTTGGTAGAATTGAATAGTAAAGGGAAGCCTAAGCCAATTAAACTTGGTGTGGATTTTCGTGAGAAGAGTGGCCGCAAACGTAAAAGGAAATAATTTGAATTCAAAACTTGCAGCTAAAAAACCTAGAAAGAAAAAAGAGGCCGAAGCGGAAGTAGAGGACGTCGCACAGGAGATAGAAGTTGAACAGGAAGAGAACGCAGAAAAGTTCCTGGCGTCCATTATGTCTCTACAAGAAGAAGCAGAAGACAAGTCATTCAAGCCGCGTAGGCTGCTTCACTTATTTGGCGAGATTGAGGAAGAGAAGTGTGCAGAAATCGCATGCGCCCTACGAATATTGGGTAGTATGGCGAAAGACGACCCTGAAGACGAGAAAGAGCCCATTGAAATGATTATTTCAACGCAGGGTGGCAGCGCTGCGGAGATGTTTGCAGTATATGATACTATGCGCCTGGTTCGCGATGATGGTTGTGATATTGTTACTACCGGGCTTGGTAAGGTGATGTCAGCGGGTGTATTGCTATTAGCTGCTGGCACTGAAGGCCGTCGTCGCATTGGTGCTAATTGTAGGGTTATGCTTCACGGTGTCGCATCTGGACATGTCGGGCAAATTAGCAGTCTGGAAAACGAATTGGAAGAAGTAAGGTGGACGCAGGAACAATATATTAAAGCGCTGGCAAAAGAAACAGACATGACCGTAAAATATATTAAAAAACTAATTGATAGGGGCGTAAATGTTTATTTAACTGCAAAGCAGGCTGTTGAGCTTGGGGTTGCAGATGAAATATTTTAGAGTGAGATTATGAGTATTCAGAATAAGATTTTTTATAATAGATCTAGCGCGACAAGGCTTGGGTGGCTTCCAGGCTGGTTTGGGGAGGATGGCTTTGATGAGGAGTTGGTTGATAAAATCAAAGAGTTCCAAGCTAAATATGGCCTTCCAACGGACGGGCTATGTGGCCCAATGACCTTCAGACGCCTTGTTACAGAGAGAGAGGCCAACGCTGAGCTGGTCAATCATCGGTTAGCTAGCTTTTGTGACGACGAAGTAAATTATATTATTTGTGAAGGTCAAAGGGTTGCAGTTGATTGGGATAAGGTGATTAATATTCGTCATCCTGATGCGATGGCGTTGCCACCGGATTGCTATAGGGCAGAGAGAATGGGTGTAGAGAAACCATCAATGATTGTGACACATTTTGATGTATGCCTTTCGGCTAAATCATGTTATCGCGTATTGGAGAAGAAAGGTATCTCAAGTCATTTTGTGATTGACAACGATGGGACTATCTATCAGATGTTAGACACGGTTCATGAAGGCTGGCATGCGGGGAACCGTAAAGTTAATCGTGCTAGTATTGGTATTGATATTAGCAATGCGATATATTTGAAATACCAGAAATATTATCGCATGAAAGGCTTTGGCAATCGCCCGGTGCTTACTGATATCCGCGTACATAGCGGGATTGTCAAGGAGTGTCTTGGTTTTTATCCTGTACAGGTTGAAGCATATAAGGCATTGGTCAAGGTACTGTGCAACCACTATGATATTCCAATTGAGTGCCCGCGAGACGAGGATGGAAATAC
>Ga0208790_1001030_pt1 | contig 12567 bp, 9 predicted proteins | sample 10_taG_FD_184083 | JGI IMG/M metagenome (GOLD analysis project Ga0208790, IMG submission 184083) | Marine viral communities from the Subarctic Pacific Ocean - 10_ETSP_OMZ_AT15264 metaG (SPAdes) (version 2) | ecosystem: Environmental > Aquatic > Marine > Oceanic | place: Pacific Ocean | collected... | reverse complement strand
TGATACCTAACATTTTAACATTAGTACCATCTAAATGAACATTTCTTGCTACATTCATATCACCATATACAGTTGATATAGTTGTAATATCAATACCAAACACTTTTTTCTTGCCTGCTATTGAGAAGTCTGCTCTATAATTAGGCGAAATCTCAATATTATTAGCAAAATATCCAGACATTTTATGCAACCAATTGTAAACTGCTGTAGAACAGAAGAATACAGTTGAACCTGCATTATTATATCTAGGATCTAACATTGCTGATAAATCATCCAAGAAAGAATCTTGTGTTTTAGTTCCTATATCTAAACTAAATGCGTTACCATAAGTTGAGATAAAGCTAACAGCACCTTCTGTTGTGTTCACGCCACCAGTAGTAGCTTGAGAACCAAACAACAATGCATTTTCAATATCCCATTTATGTTCAATTAGTTTTTCTTTCCATATTCGAGCCCATTCATTACCTTCATACTTTAATACAGTAGCTCTATCAGTATTATTCATAACTGCAGCAGTTTTGAATATCTGAGTTTGTCCATGTGAAGTACTATAAGGTTGATCTGCCCATGTTTCTGGATAACCAGTTCCAACACCATGTGCTGTACCAACTACGTAACATTTGAATGGTTCAAGATCTGTTTGTGCTTTTGCAGTTACAGCAGCACCAGTAACATCATCCCCATCAGGCATTCTAAATACAGCTGAAGTACCTTTAACACAAGTAGCATTCACTATAGCGTGATTAGCTGCTGAATCAGTATCAACTGAATTTACTTTCCATAAAGTATAATCGCTTAATGTAGATGCAGTAAATGCAGCTCCAGTAGGTGCGATTGGTACTTTAATGATTTGACCAGGCATGAAGAATTTAGGCTGCGTGCCTGTAACCCCATCATAATAGTCACATGTTTTCCCAACTATATTCTGAAGATTACCTTCAAAGTTATAGTCAGTAAAGAATTTAAACGAATACACACTTGAACCAGCTGTTGCAGCTGCACTTGTATCAGCATTATCTGGATTAGTTGCAGGCGCTGTAATGCCGCTTTCATCATATAAAGCCATGTATGCATATCGTTTTGTGTAAGACGATCTCTTTTCAGTAAATTTGAAAGTCGGATCATCTGTAGGTTTCTTAGAAACCTGACTCAAAAACCTAAAGAAAGGGTCTTGAGCTAATGCCAATTCTGAAACATAACTACCAAAATTATACTTTCTGCGTAAAGCGCCAGTATTAAGTGTAGTCTGCGTTCCAGTTAAGGCACTATGGTCTTGATCTGAATATAGGGCGTTACCTATAATATCATTTCTATCCGCCATTTTATCTCCTTAACGATTTTAAAATTAAGCTCGGATAGATAAAAATTTTAAATATATCTACCCAAACAAGTTATCTACGCTATTGTCATTGCCTAGTATCGAATTAAAAACATCTCTTTCTTCAGATACTGTTTCGCCCTGACTGTTAGCTCCACTAGCGGATGTAGGCATATTACGAACATTCTTCATTTGGTTCATCATTTCTTTCTTTGTACTAGAAGCAACATTCTTAGCAACGTTACCTTGATTTAAAATGACATTTATATCATCCAAGGTCATAACATGCTGTTTAGCGTCAGCCTTAAAGGCTTCAAACTCTTCGTTATTCATATTATGTTTTTCTTTGAACTCAACTTCTTGTTGCTCTTTTTGTTTTGCAACATAAATTTGTTGAGCTCTTTGCTGCTCTGTTTGTACCATCTCTCCAACTCGTGTCTGAACTAAAGAATCTACATGAGCATTCATTAGTTTAGCACTATCAGAGTCAGGATCTGTCATTGCTTCTTGTTGATCGAAAACAAAATCTTCACCAAGTTTTAAATTATCTTGAATTGATTTTGCAGGCTTTCCACCATCAACCAAATAGTTTCGAACATGATCTACAAGTCCACTATCTTTTTTCATAGCATCAAGAACAGGTACAAATTGTTCAACTTCTTTGTATCTGTCTCTCCACTTCACGGCCTCTCTACTACTATCAGTATATCGTTTTTCCCAGTCTGTGCCGCGATTTGACTGTTCTTCCACATTGTTGGAGCCTTCTTCATTATTAGCGTGGGTTACCTGTTTAGGGGCCACTTCTTGATTCGGGGTTGCCTCAGTGTCTATTATTCCACCATTTACTTGGCTTTCAAGGTCATTAAAAAACTCTTTGGAGCCTGAACTAGTAGTTTCTGCTTCTTCAAAAGAATTTGCGTCCATACCTATTTCAGGGTTACCTTTTTGTTCTTCCATGATTTCTCCTTTATTCTAGTTTATAGTTTATTCATTTTTGGACCTATTATCCAAATCTTTTTTTGCTTCCTCTAAAATTAATTCTGCTTGCTGTTGATTAGAAGCTATATTTTCTCGAACCTGTCTTTGATTAGCTTCAGCATTATTTGCCATAACATTTCTTAAGAGTTTTTGCTTTCCTTCTGTCTCAACATACTGTTTACCCATATTAGCTTTAATCTCTTCTTTCTTCTTATTAATTTCAACATCAGCTTGCATTACTTTACCTTTAATACCTGCTTGAACAAGCTGTCTTTCAAGAGTCTCAATTGTTCCTTCTTTATCTTTCATAACCTCTTGAAGCTGTTGTAACTGACCTTGTAATTGAGAATATAAAGATTTTCGTTTAACAATATTATCTTTATTCTTAATATCAGTTTCTGCTAATACAGCAATATCATCAACAATTCCTAATTTCATCAATTCTTTTAATTCTTCTAAATAAGCCCACCTATTAACTGGTAATGTAGAACCAGAAACAATTCTAATATCAAATTTATGTGCAGAAATATCCATAGATTTACCTATAGCTTCTCCCATATCATTATATACAGGAATATTAATTTCTTCCTGCCTACTTTCCTGAATAGCGCTTGGCTGCACAATTCTAAACCTTTTATTAGCGGTATATGTAGATTGAGAATACTGTAAGATTAATTCTCCTAATCTTTTTAATGCTGGCTCTATTGACCCATTCATCCATTGTTTAATTCTTCTAGTACCATATTCATCTAAAGCTAACATTCCTCTATAAGTTTCGCTAGCTCCTCCAGCATCTCCCATCATAGAACTATATATACCAGCTAAGTATTCAACGTCTTGTTTGCCTTGTTGTACTATACTAAAAAACGCACTTGACAGTGGTGCTGGCTGAACTGCTGTAGGAGGGGTTACTCCTGGCCTTATAGGAAGTAATGCTCCAGGCGAACTTGAATATTTTTCCCAAGTTTCAGCATCGATAGAACCTTCTTCATACATCCATCTTAAACTACTTCCTAAAGAAGCGTTATGGACCATTATTTGATGAGATTTGTTAATTTCTTGTTGCTTACCTATAAGAGGAGCAACAGCACTCATAGGAAATGGAGTTCCTGTCCATTTATAATGAAAAGGAACAACAGGATATTCTGTTACAGAATCTGGGAGTAAATTTTCATATATTACTTTATCTCCTACAACACAAGTTTGTTTAATTCTAGTCACATAAAACTGAATAGAATCTACAATAGTTTCTTGAGCTTTAGGAGATTTCATAAACTGTTTATACTCTTGTTCAGTTAATACAATATTTTCAATCTTAGAAGCCTCTGATTGTAATTGACTCATACATTCCTGTTGAAAAGTTTGTAATTGTTGCCCCATCATTTGTTGAGCTTTTTCTAATTCTAACTTATATCTTTCAGGTAACATCTCTCCCTTTTGTACAGCTTCCTGCATTTTACTATCTTGTTCTAACAGTTGAACCTCTAATTCTTTCTGCATTTCCATTACTTGAACTTTACATTGTTCTTGAATTTGTTTTAAAACTTTCTCATCAGGAGGAACTCTATAAAATACACTAACATTAGATACTTTAACTTTTTCATAAACTTCAAAAAATTCACACAAAGGATCAAATTCACCCTTTCCTGTAATACCTTGGCCACTTTGAGAATTATCATCATTATAAGCAAAAAACTTATGAGCATGATCACCTAAATCTCTCTGTGTAAAAGAATAATCTGAAGCTTCATCACTATTAGCATTATTAATTTTTCTTTTTTGGTCTGGAAACAATTTAATTAAATGATTTTTAGGAAGAACTTTTCTAATCATTATAAATGAAGCATCTGAAAAAAGCATATCTCTAGATTTAGGATCAACATAAATATCAAATGGTTCAGGTTGTTGAATAACAACTTCACCCATACCATTATCTGCGTCCTTATCAACAGAAATAAGCATATATCCTATACTTTTGGTAATACTATCATTTATAGTGTTATTATAAAGAGAAGATCCATTTGAATTTTGCCAAATATAATCAGACAAATCAGACATTACAGCAGCAACATCAGTATCGCTACCATCAACCCCAACAGCTTGCCATCTTGGATTATTGTCGGTAGCATAAAAGTTTAACATCTCTACTACAGGCAATATTCTGTTTATAGTAAATGTAGGCATACCTTGTTCTTCAAGGTTCTGTTTTTCCTCAGCTGTTAATTGTTCATCATGAGCAAATTCAAACCCTTTTTGATTCACTTTTTCCCATTGTTTTCTAGTCCAATTATTAGCTAAATGAAATAACTGTCTAACTTCATCTGCCTTTTTAGTTTTTGCCATTACTACTCCTTAATCTCAAAATGTGGAAAATCATCAAATTTATTATCATGTACATACCAATCTTGATCCCAATCTCCACCCCATCTTAATGTTATCCCCATAGATTTAGCTATACCTAAAACGAATCCAGCAAATAAATGAAAGCGTTCCCTATCATCCCAATCAATAGGATAAGGAACAACATCAGCAGCTTTAGATGGACTAGCGTTGTGTCGTCCATTTGGCCAATAAACTTTTGTTTTTCCTTCTTCATAGAGGTTATTTTGTCTCTCTTCACTTCTATGTCCTTCTATAACGCTACAATCAACATGTTTAATTACTTCATTAAAAACTTTCTGCAATCTTTCATCACAGCTACTTAAACTTTTTTTACTTCTTGCACCAAAACGTGGCATAATGTTCTCCTATGCTGTTACCCAGCTTTTTGCTTGTGGTTTTTTCTTATACCAACCACCTTTGTTTTCTTGTAATCCTTGTGGCGGATAAGCATACTTACAAGCATAAGCTAAAGCATCTATTGTGTCATCATGAGCCATTCTTGGCCCAAATGTTGAAATTTCTCTATGTAAATCATATTGAGTTTTCTTTATATGTATTTGCCCTACAGAAAATCTTTGAGCAAGTATCTCTTGTATCCTATCTCTTTTAGACATACGATTACCTGGTTTCTCTTCTTTGAAAGGAACACTAAATTCATTTCTCCTTCTCATCTCAGCACGAATAGCTTGAAACACTGGTCTACTCATAGTCGTATCTTCAATAGTAAATAAAGTAGGTTTATAAAAATTAGCATAATCAAATATATAATCTACTATTCCCTTTTTATCCATACCAGGTATTCCAAGAACTGGTAGAGATCTATTTCTTATATAATCTAAAACATAAATATTGTTATCTGATGTTACTGCAAGAGCCAATATAACGCTAAAATCGGAATCCCTGCGAGCAGAATCTGTAGCAGGGTCGACACCCACATATATGGAACATGGTTTCGGATCATCTCCATCGGGTATAACAAATGTAAGCCCAGTTTCTTCATCTTTTGTAAATTGACCATCCCAAAACTTAATATGGTCTCTAGTAAACATCGCATCTTCTTCACTTTGTACCTCCATCATATATTCTTGATAAAATTTCTGTGGTGTTCCACTATCTTGGTAGAACTTCTTTTTTCTTTCCATTTCTTTATGACCAAACCACGAAGGCCATAAAGGCGTACCGTCCTCTTGTAGAGCTTTATATGTTATAACATCCCAACTAAAATCTTCTTTTGCTTTTTTAGATTGCTGGTACCCTACTAAAATCTTTTGTATAAACGAATCATAGTGCACTGGTGTTCCATTAATTCTTAATCTTCCTGTTTTTGGTTCGAGTGCAGGAAAGACAACAGCAGTAACGAGGTTGGATATTTTAGCCCTGCTTTCTGGCGTAACCGTATTATTCTCATCTTCAAAATCATCGAGAACAATAAGATCATAACGCTTATGAAGCTTAGCACCACCCCTAATACCAGATAGATTGGACTTAGAAATAAGTTTGCAATTGTTTTTGAGTTCAATGTCATCTTCTGTCCACTTCCTTCCTTTCAAATCACCAAAATAATATTTTAACTTTTCATTAAATTCCAAATGATATTTTATATAATCTAAATTAGGTACTGATATTTTACTTGAAGCAGCAACCCACCCATAAAATAAAGGTTCTTGAGAAAAAACAAAGTCATGCAATATGTTACATTTAGTTAAAACTGTTTTGCCATGTCCTCTAGGTAATATAACAGCTAATTGTCTTTTGTTTAAATCAGCTAAAGCATCAGCTACTTCATAATGAAAAAAGGGAGATTCACTTCTCATAAAATCTTCATGCAAAAATAATTTACCAAATGCTATAAGATCTTTGTAAGCTAATTGAAGCTCTTCTTCTGCTTGACTTACATTCCTTGTATTTATATTAGCCAATTACTCTCCTGTAAATGTGCTACTAGCTACTAATGTTTGTGCTTCTGATTTAGTTAACACACTAAATGATGGATAACTTGCGCTATCTCCTAGTGCTGCTAACTCTGATAAAGTTCCTTCCTTCATAGACCATTCACCTTTAATAATAACATAAGACTTATCATGTGAATATCTAGGTGGTCCTACTTTACCAGACATTATAATTTCATACCATGTAGGTGCTGATTTATAAGTTACCTCTTCAGTATCTTCATCTACTGATTCTACTATAGGGTACAACCCTTTTATTTTAGTTCCAACAGCACTATTAAATGCACTGCTAGGTATACAAAAATACATTTCATAATGTGCCATTATCTGTGACTCCTTTTACCTGCTTTATAATTTCTATTAATTTCTCCACCTGTTATTACATCATTTTCTTCTGCTGCACTACCATCCGCTTCTAATGCAGTTAATTCTTTATTATAGATACATATATCATCAATTTCGCCAACAAAATTTCCACCTCCACCATTATGTGAACCAATATGTAAATTACCTGCAGAAGCATCCATATCTATCCCACTACTATTAGCTGTTTCGTAAGTTAAAGAGCTGCTTGTTCCTATATATATCTTTGTTACTCCACTGCTTGTTGCCCCATCGTATGAACAAGCTATAAAATACCATGTATCATTAGAAAGAGATGTTGATGAAGTGGCTCCTATAAAACTATTCCCTCCATTTGTTTTTTCTCTATAAAAAGAAACATTTGGGGTTGAATTATTTAATTGCACCCTATATCCATCAGCATTATCATTCTTTGATATAATTTGTTGTGTCCCATTACCTGCATCTTGTGGTTTAACCCAACAAGTAATAGTCATTGCTCCACCACCAGTTCCACTAGCAAGGAAAGAAAGACCATCATCTACTGCTCCAGACTCACTCAAAACTTTACCAAAAGTATGGTAACTTGCGTGGTTTTGATAACCTAAATTCAAACTATTAGTAGCTCTTTGTCTATTCATCAAGAACCCTTGTGAATCTCTTGAACTGTCTACACCTGCTGTGATAAGCATTGTTTCTGTCATGTTTGTTGGAGTACCATTAGCACTTACTCCAGATAAGTCTGTCCATGTAGCTAAACCATTATTTCTCCAATAACCAATTAATTCACTGGATGCTGAGTGTGTTAAAGCATTAAGAGCTATCCCATCATTATATAATTCTGTCACCTCTGCTTGAGATAAATCATCATTAAATATACATACTTCAGTTATACATCCACAAAAAGGAGATGAAGCGCCATCGTATCTACTCCCAATAACAGTAGTATTATTACTCACATTTGTAGCATCACAAGTTTTTGCTGATGGCCCCCCAATAAGTTCTCCATTTAAAAAAAGAGAAGCATTTGAACCATCGTAAGTAGCAACAACATGTTGCCATTCACCATGTTTAAGCTTGTTGCTAACATTTAAATCAGTACTATCAAGACTAAAATATAATTTTGGAGCATCAGTATCTGCATTAGCTACATAAAATAGATAGCCATCATCAGCCCCATCTCTAGCATCAACAATTATTTGATTAGCCTTTGCCTTTACTGAAAATATCCACGCAGAAAATGACACTTGAGCATCATCTACAGAGTAAGTAATTGGAACATAATCATTGTCATTATCAAACCAAGCTAATTGATTATAAGATTGTAATGCTGTTTGAGGTATATCAAGCTGTTGGTCTGCATCTGTCCAGCCTGTTGCTGTTCCTACTTCTTTAAAGTATACATCATCAATTTGAAATTCAAGACCATCTCCACCAAATAATACTAAAAATATTTCAGTATCTGAATCTGTATGAATAAAAGTATCTGTAAAAGTGGTGCTATCTGTAGCATCTAAATCACTAGTAGCGTCATAACCTCCTCCGCTATTTATATGAGTAGAACCTATTGATTGAGTTTTCCCTAATTTGTATGTAAGTTTTTCAGTTTGAGTTGAAACGTCATAATTTGTCGCATATTTAAAAGATACTTCATAAGTTCTTCCTTGGACTACATCTAATCCATTAGATACTATTCCAGCGTTTTCTGCAACTGATGAACCACTTCCTGTATCGTTTGTAAACTTTCCATCTTTAACATCATTTAATGCGTCTGATTCATTAGCTGCATCCCAAGTTCCCCCATCTCCACTACCTCCAGAATAATGTACTGTAAAAGTAGGAGTAGTATCGCTATCTTCAAAATCTCCTAATGCAGCCCCTGTTACCCCTGGTAATAAATTATCACCATAAAATTCAGTTGTTGCGTTGTGTTTAGCGTTTATTTGTTGAACAGATACATCATCAACATAAAATTCTGTCTCTTGACTATTTTTTGTTACTAATCTTGCATTTAATGAAGTTTCTGAACCACTGTCAAATATTTGAGTTAATGTTTCCCATTGACCTGTTGTAGAATTTTCTACAGGACTTACAAAATTACTACCACTGCTACTTCCTTTTCTACAATCTATTGTAGCTTTTCCTGATATTACATAAACCTCTGCTGTTACTTTTGTTATAGTGTTTGTTGTTATTGTGCAATTTTGCATAATACCAGTAGGGGAAGCTCCTCCAACTTCTTGGATATGCCAAGAATTACTGCCTGTTTTAACATATAAGGAATTAGTATTAACTTCTGATACATCATCCCCATCAACGTTATTATTTTGCCAACCTGTATCATCATCTCCTGTTAAGGATGAAGAGCCAGATTCAAATCCTGGATTATATGCAACTAAATTATCACCAAGCCCTGTATTAGAAGCATCAAGTATAAAAGACTGATTACCTCTATGTCCGTCATTCATTGGGTACCATAGTTTAAGATTAGAGTTAGTTAGCGATGTACCACCTCTATTTAATGCTAATTGTTCTGGATTAATATAGTCATATTCTGCATCAGCTGCTGTCCATGTAGAGTCCCACATTTGAAAGTCTGACATTTTACCATCAAAAAAAGCAGAGCTACCATTATGCGAGCCAATAGAGCAGTTGTTAGCACCACCCATAGATATAGCATTTAATGTAGACACGTCTATACCTGTTGAAGCTTTATCTAAAACTCCATTTATATATATGTTTGCTGTACCATCAACATTCCAAGTTATAACAATTCTATACCAAGTTTTTAGTTGTAGCGCAGTATTGCTATCAGTATAAACATCTTCATCTCCTAATTGATGTCTTAATATACCAGTATTTGTTAATAAAATATAAAATCTTGTAGTGTCACTAGTATAACTTGAAAAAATTCTATCATTCGAAGTTTGGTCAGCCTCTAAATATATCCAAGTTACAATAGTTCCAGTTCGCCAATCTTTTCCTTCTAAAACATTATCTGGAACAGTTAAACTATCAGTAGCACCATCAAACTCTAATGCTCTACCTGAATATATTTGTGCGTGATTGTTGTTACCGAAGGATTCTAATTTTGTAACTTTTATACTTGCAATTTTATAACTACCTGGGTCATCACTATTTTCAATAACTATAGCATCATTATAAACTCCAACATTTGCTGTAGTAACAGTAACAATTTCATCTAGAGTTCCAGCCGATGTAACGTAACTTGTGTTTGCTCTATAACCATCACCACCTGCACCACTTGGAGATTCTGAAAATAATATTACCCTAACTTTTCCATCAAATCCTCCAGAATCAGGGTCTTCAACAACCATTTGCACTCTATATTTATCACCTGGTTTTATACCTCTAGCTCCAGCTCCTCTTTCTGTGATTCCATTAAATCCTTGTAATGCATTTCCAGTTGAACCACCACTATCAGAGACTATTACCTTGCCTCCTGTAATACTAACTCCTGTTCCTGTAGTCCAATCAGTATCATCTGAACTATTAAATTCTCCATCAGTCTGTATATCGTAAGTTTCTTGTATAGAACCAGAAGTATCTAATCCTCTAGCTCGCGTTGGTTTTAATATTGTTTGTATTGTTGGAGCTGCCATTATAATGTCCCTAAATTAGTTGTACTACCTGCACCTGCATTTTCATCTAACACATAACCAGAACCAGCATTTCCATCACTACCAACTTCTGAGTCTAAATTCCACCATGCAGTTATACTAGTTTTTTCACTAGTTGTTAAATCTGCATACTGTTTCCACATTACTGATTTTATTTCTGCTGGAGTTAAAACTCTAGTCCATAATCCAGCATTACATATATACCCATAAAATCTTTCACCAATGCTAACAGTTGCGTCCAAATCAATATCTGTTGTAGAAGTATTAGTAGTGCTTGTATCTGTATCATCAACGCCATTTATATATATTTTTGTAGACCCTGCAGTATATGTTGCTGCTACATGAGTCCATATACCATCATAATTACCATTCCAATCTGTTTTAGCATGACAATAAGCTGCAGTAGTAGTACCGTCTTTTGGAGCTATTACTAAAATCAAAGATGCTTCAGATGGGTCATTTTTAAAATATAATTCAACTCTATCATTAGTAGAATCAGAAGCAAAAAAAACTTTTTGATATTCACTATTAGAAAGTCTTTTTATCCAAGCACTCATAGTAAAATTACCTGAAAATGCTGTATTACCAGCTAAAGGTGTAGTTATACTATTATTTGAAGTTGTACCATCAAAATAAGCAGCACCATCACTTATAGGTATTACACCTCCTGCACTATAGTTATGCTTTAATACGAGGTTATCCGTTACTATACCAGGTGTTACTATACCTGACCTGGTTAATCCAGTTGATAGTCCTAATTTTGGCATATCAACCTAAATACAAAATACATTTACCTGCAGATATAACCACTTTATTAAACCTTCCATAAAGAGTTATCCCCGAAGAAACACTTAATGTGCTCATCGCTGAACCACCTAAATCAGATGCAGCTGCTGGAGTAGCGTGATCACCGCTATCAGATGTAGTTGCTGCTGTAAATGTAATATCATCTATTACTTGAATTGCTACTACTGTTTTATCTGCAGTGGCAGTATATGTAGCCGAGCCAGTTAAATAAACTGTACCAGCTTGACCTAGCGTTGAATTTTGTGCTTCTTGTACGGAATACGTATGTAATCCTTTTGGTTTTGACATGTTTACCTCCTGCCCTAAGCATTGTCGATGCGTGAATGGGCTTGTTTATTTATTAGAAATCTCCTTTGGCCTTTCTGCTTCTGCTATTTTATCTTCTGTAAAGCCTTGAAATAACGCTCCAGTAAGCTGAGTAACCTGTGTTTTGTTCTTATCTTCCATATCCATAATATCAGCCAGCTTAAATAAAGCTTTTAATTTAGTATCTTCTTTAACCGACATATCTACTACACTTTTAATATTTTTTAATATATAGTGCTCATCGATACCTAATGCTTCCATAAATGGTTTTAATTCTTCTTTCATAGCTGACTTTATCCTTGTCGTTTTAATAAGTTGTCCAGCACGCATTCCAGCATAGTGCGGGTCATTCGTTGGGAATGCCTTTAGATACGCCTTGCGAGCATCCATTCCAGATGCTAAATACTGGACAAATAATTCTTCTCTATTAGATAGCCTCTGTCTTTCTTCAACTATCTGATCTCTATCTAAGTTTCCACCAAAGCTATATATATTAACCCTTTTAGAGGTATCCATAGTAGTCTTGTCATTAATTATAAAAGTCCCTGTACAAGTACCTATATACCTTTGCTTCCTTTTAGACCCTCTAGATTTTAACATAGTTCCTTCTCGCAGAATCTGAATAATACATCCATCGTCTGCTAAAACCCAATCACTAAGGTGACCATCCCTCCAAACCTCACTATATATTATACTAGAAGGTACTTCATCAACACTTTCAAAAACTGTATGTTCTATCTTATTTACTTTGTACACTCTCATATATCCCTAAACCCGCAAGGGTTTAGATTAGCTTAACCCTAATTCTTTAGTATCTACATGCTTCATCATATACTCTCCCATT
>Ga0208790_1001029_pt1 | contig 12568 bp, 13 predicted proteins | sample 10_taG_FD_184083 | JGI IMG/M metagenome (GOLD analysis project Ga0208790, IMG submission 184083) | Marine viral communities from the Subarctic Pacific Ocean - 10_ETSP_OMZ_AT15264 metaG (SPAdes) (version 2) | ecosystem: Environmental > Aquatic > Marine > Oceanic | place: Pacific Ocean | collected... | reverse complement strand
CCCAATTATCAGTATAAACAGGCATGAAAGCATTAAGTGCATGAGTAAGATCTACAATTTCCTTAGTCCTATCATTGTCTACTGCCTCCTGTAGTTGTTCCAGCATAAAATTAAATGTAGTAATCTCAGAAAATGCAACATCTAGATCACTCATCACCTTCCAATTGTCACTCATCTCAGTCATTTTCAATTCTCCTTCTAATTCATCCAGTCAAATTAATAGTTAATGATAATCTGGGTTCTGGATTTTCTGTTACACTATGTTCTGCAAAGGCTGGGATAACAATTACAGAATTGAGATCAGACTCTTGCACTTGACCATTCACCCTCCATGCAGCCTTACCATAAATTGGTTTGACTATAACATTATAATCATGATTATGTGGATCAAAACTAGGTCTTCTGGTATCCGTACCTTTGCTTAGATAGAAATTAGCATTAGTATCTGATCCCTTTATGACTAAAAGTTTTTCATTCAATTCTCTCAGTTGACTTGTTAAGTCAAGCACATTATTTAATAAACTTGTGAATCCCAAATCGTAAAGTTTCTTCCACTTCTCATAAAACAAATAACCTTTAACATCAAAGAAGGCATTTGATACCATACCACAATGATTAATAACTTCAAGTGCTGGTTCAGGCCATCTATATTTAATCTGAAGAAGATCTAGAATCTTCTCTTCATCAATATCAATCTGATGATTGGTAATCACCTCAGCACATTCTCTAAGATACTCCTGAGTATCTACCGAAGTATGAAAGGAAGGTTGTTTAATAAACCCACCATGTTGATTTGGTGGAAGTGGTCTAGGTGGTTGTTGTAACATCATAATTAATCTATCGGTAAGTCTTGAGGATTTTGCAATTGATCATCCATATCAAATAAGAGAGGAGAACACTCCTCCTCTGTTAAGTATGAATGGAATTTGTATAACTCATCATCGGTATACATCCTATTTCCATTTGCTTCTTTGATAACCTCTGGATCTTCGGAAGCAACAGACTCTACTTCATCAAATGTGAAGGGAACATAGTTAATAAAATACATCTTAACAACCTTAGTCCCTTCATGAGTTTCATACCAACAATAAGATGTATTAATCTTATACTTTTTCACCAGCGGCCAAAGTTTCTTTATGTTCCTCAAAGAATGCTACTGCATCAAACCACGCATTATTGTCACATAGGTAGTGGAGCCTATCAATCAAGGCATCCTTAATCATCTCTTGCTGAGTCTTTCCCATCTGAAAGTCCATTGAAATAATCCTTCCTGAAGTAACGTCCTAGAACATTGCTATTATAAAAGGCTGGTTCCCCGTTGTCAAGTGCTTCGGTCAGCACGTTATTTAGGAAGAGTTGTCTTGTCTCTTCGTAATTTACTTTGCCTGGGGTGGCGTGGAGAGATATAATTTCCCTGCGGAAAGTGTTTCGTCCAAATTCTTTAACGTCTTGCTTAAGTTCTGGAGAACTACCGTAGTACTTTTTCCAGTCACTCTCAGACGTAACACGGCGTTTCCCACCTCTAGGCTTTCGACGCTGGGTAAAGTACTTGCGTCCAATGTATTGTTTCCCTGTCTGGAGATTAGTAATCCTGTAGACGTAACCGAAGAAGTCGCCAATATGCTCAGAAGTAAAAGCTGTACCCTTGTATGTCCAGGCATTCTCATATAAGCCTTCACCCACGCTGGTCTTTGTGGTGGTTTCCATCCCATAATTTTCATGTCAGTAACTTATATAGGTATGCCTCCAGACGGATTTGAACCGCCGACCTTGGCTTTACAAAAGCCCTGCACTACCGCTGTGCTATAGAGGCAAGTGGAGTTATCTTATCCCCATCTTTAACATTTTCCAGACCTCTTTATATCCATCTACCTTAAATGCATAACCAAGATGATTCTGTGCAATAGCAATGGCTAATGGATAGTCATTACCATCCTCTTCCATCCTATCACCAAAGAACCGTAAGTCGTCACCGTCTTTGAAATCTCTAAGAATCTGACTCTTATCTGCACCTTTGACAGATATATCTATACCAGTTTCACCACCAACAAAAGCATATAGTTCTGGAAAATGGTCATTAAATCTGGCCGCTATATCTGATCTCTCGTTCTTGTCTGCATCATATTCTTTATATACACTTCTCTCTTCCCAGTTAGCACCTCTTCCCACGATACTAAAATTAACACAGCCAGGTCTCTTTTCTATATGATTACCTGTCCTTACTGGGAACGTACTATAATCTAATTCATCCAGTAAAAATCTCTTTGCATCCTCTGGTAATTCCCATTCTGTTCTATAGTAATGTAGGTCTCCTTCATAGACATCATTACCTGCACAATTATATACTCTCTTACAAGCACAGTATAAGGAGAGTCCAATCTGTTCTATTGTTTTTTCTCTGTTACTGCCTGTAACAAGATAGACCTCGTTCGTAAGAACGAAGTCATAAAAGAATTTAAGGAAATCCAGATCTATTTTTTCTCTACTGGGAGTCAGAGTCCCGTCAATATCAAAAATGTATTTCATAATAAAAGTATATCACATATTATAACCTTTGTCTAAAATTATCCCAAGTCTTATGATCCTTTAACTCATCAGGAACAAATGTACTTACCTTCGCTTCGTACTCTCTTCTTAATAACTTCCTCTTTGCTCTTGCTCCTGCATCCATTGCCTTTTCAGGTTGTCTAAGAACTTCTTTCTTCCTCTTAATAGACTTAACCATGGCAGAAACTTTATTCACCTGTTCATTTGTTATCACCTTCTTAACATCCTTGGCAAACTTAACACTCTTCTTAACACCCTTAGCAAATCCTTTACCAAATACTCTAGCACCTTGAGTTGCTTTACGATGGCGTTTAACACCTTGTTTAACAAAATCACCAAAGGTTTTTTGCTTCTTAGGTGTTGAAGCAGCCTTAGTTATTGGAGTACTCTTAACAGACTTCCTTGCAGGAGCCTTCTTAGGTGCAGGTTTAGTTGTAGTAGCCTTAGTTACAGGAGTCTTCTTCGCTGCCTTTGGTTTCTTTACACCACGTTTTGCTTCATGCTTTGCAATCCTTTCCTTGTGTGCATCCAATCCAGGCGCACCTTTACCTTTATATTGTGCCTTAGTTCTTGCATCTGACTTAGTACTTGGTGCAACCTTCTTGGAGGCAGCCTTCACTGTCGCCTTAGTTACAGGAGTCTTCTTCGCTGCAGGAACCTTCTTAGCAGCAGCCTTCTTAGCTTGAGCATGTTTAACTACTGTCGTATATCCAAGACCTAGTTTTGGTTTCTTCTTAGGAGTCTCTTTATACTCACCAGTTTTATTTGCTCTACGTTTCGCTTCCTTCTCTGCATCTTTTTTAATCGTAGTCTGAATGGTCTTCTTAGATCTGACATTCAACTTACGTGCTGATCTTTCCTCTTCAAGTTCTACTTCTTCTTTACTGAATTTTTTATCAAGTTGTCTACCAATTTTACCACCAACTTTAGAACCAGCAATACCACCGACTATATCACCTACTGGTAAAGGACCATCAAGAACACCACCAGCAACACCACCAGCAACACCACCTGCTACGGCACCTGCCTTTTCAAATTTACCAGAACCAACCATTTTACTTTGATTGCCCTGTGATGCTTTTGCTTTTGCACCTTGCCCTGCCTTTATTGCAGCAAACTGTCCTTGTTGAACTGCTCTACCACCTGCCTTTCCACCAACTTTAACACCTTGACGGACTAAAGTTCCAGCACCACCAAGTCTTTCAGTGACTACTTCTTCTTTCTTTGTCTTTGCTGCTTCACTTGCTTTAATCTTGGCATTCATCTTCATAATATCTTTGATACTCATGTTACCAATACCAGTGAATCCATCCTTTGAAGGATCTGGTTGCTTAGAATGAGTTCTATCTTTCTTACTCTGCTCAGGATCTCTTTGATATCCTTCTGTAGTAGGCAGTTCTGGATAATATTCTGCTGTTAGTGCTGCATAAGGAGGTGCTTTTCTTTCCTTAACTTTCTTTGCATCTACTGCTTTCTTATGACGTTTAATACCCTTCTTAAAGATATTAACTGCACCTTTAGATACATAACCTTCATTAGCAGGTACTTTCTCAGGTAACCCTTTGTGTTTTGTCGATGCCATTTTCTTTACGTCGGATTTGCTAACGGTGGAAGCAACTTTGGTAATCTCAGGTGAGGGATCTTCCATCTCCCCTTTCTGAGCCGCTCTAACCATCCCGAAGAATCTTTGTTGTTTTTTAGAGACGGATTTTTCTGCGAGGTCATAAGACATTCTCTGATCCTCCGATACTATTTAAGTTTTCTGAACCTCCAAGTGCAAACGGATTATGTTTCGTTGCAAATCGATACATCTTTTCATGTAAAGAGAGTTCAGCTTCAACCTTCTTCTTCCTAGGAATTTTAGGAGTCCTTACTGAAGTAGGTATCTCCATTAATTCTGGTGGTAGATCCTTTCTATCCCATGCGGGTTCGGGAACTGTATGGTCTGTTGCTATCGGCATACTATCTAGGGGGTTTTCAAACCAGTCATCTAGGTAAGGATCATTAATTCGATTCACTGTAATCACTTCTTCTTAGTACTCATGATAGCACCCTTCCCATGTTCGGCTTCAATTTTTGCCTTTACAATATCAAGGGCAGACTTTCCTTTACCATACTTCTTCTCTGTTTCTCTTTGGAGAACAGTCTTTCCTTTAGTCTTTTTTGAACTTGAAGGAGGAGAACTTGGTCCTTTGGAATCAGTACCACGCCATCCTGTTCCATACTTCTCAAGATTTCTATCTTTCCAATGATCATACTCTTCTTCACCTAGTATTTGTTTATCTACTAAGTCAAGTCTCCAATTAGAGAAACTTTCTCTCATCTTAGTTTTTGAATCAACTGCCATCCTTCTCTTATAGAGTTTATTAGGATCTTCAGTTTTATCAGTCTTATACTTGGTAGGAGTGTCTTGAGCAATCTTCTCACGTCTGTAAAGATCTGCTGATTTTTTCTTACGCTTCTCTACAGGGTCAGGTTTCCACCCTTCCTTATTAAAAACAGACTTCATCTTACGAACTTGCTGATCCTGTTTTGTAGATGTCTTATAATCACTGGCATTCTGAGCTCTATCAGCTGATCTCTTTCTACGCTCTGCTTGATTTCTAATCTGATCCTTCTTGTCTGGAGTTAATGCTTTAAACTCTTCTTTTACTTCCGCTTCCTTCTCTGCTTCGTGATCTTTATTGCAACCAAACTGGCCACATGTGGGACACAATGCAGTTCCTAATCCTTTTTGAGGTCCTTCTCTTCTTGCTGGATAACCATCACCAACAGCCTCAATGACTGATTTTCTAGAAGTCCAAAGGTCATTCTCCTTAATATAAGTATCAATTAACTCTTCTGGATCCCATCTAGTAACATCAAACCCTTCTTTTTGTAAATTTTCAACCCATGCATTGAACTTTGATACATGATCCTCTTTTAATTCTTCCTTATATCTCTCAAACTCTGCTCTATGTCGTCCTACTCTTGGTTCTACTTCTTCTTTTGTAGATTTCTTCTTCTGAAACTCCTTATATAATGCATGAGCCTCCCCATGTCTACCCTGTTGAGTAGATTTCTTACTCATATTAAAGAGCTCTTTGCCTGAATACCTATTCCCCTTAAGAATAGAACTCATGGCATCACTAGACATCCCACTTTTCTTCTCCTCCAGAGATCCGTAGATCTTCTGATAAGCATCGGAATAGTCTGGATGTTTTTTAGTGTCCATAATAGAACGCATACCTATAGCTATATACGTATTTATTATATCAATAAATAGAAGACAGGGACCCTATATCAGGAAGCTAAATGGCCAGACAAGGAATATTTACTGGGTTTACACCAAACGATGGTCTGGGAGACTCCCTTGCATCTGGTGCTGTAAAGGTAAACGCAAACTTTAGTGAAATATATCAGACTTTTGGTGATGGAACAAACCTAAGTGTTAATGCTGGTAGTGCAGGTACTTGGACAAAGGCTGGTAACGATGGAATAACAACTAGTAAATACGTGGGCATTGGAACTGAAACTCCAACGTCACAATTCCATGTAGTAGGAAACTCTTGGATGTCTGGTATCACTACTGGTACATTCGTTGGAGATGGTTCAGGTCTAACAGGTGTTACTGCAACTGGTTCTGGTGTAGTAATTAAAGATAGTGGAACACTGATTGGTGTTGCACAAAGTATTAACTTCGGAGATAATATATACGTCGGTCAAGTCTTTGGTGGAAATGTAACTGTTGCAGGTGTTGATACCGTTGGTTACTCACATGTATCTGGAGTATCAACCTACTCAATAGTAGCTGCGGGTGCAACAACAGCTGACTATGCAACCACAGCAGGTCTCGCAACCTATTCTGAAACATCAGGGATTGCAACCTACGCAACCACAGCAGGAATCGTAACCTACGCTCAATCATCTGGTATTGCAACGCAAGCAGGTAACGCAACCTACTCAACTACTGCTGGAGTAGCAACTTACTCTCCTAATGCTGGACTCTCAACTCTTTCTGGGTATGCAACCAACGCAGGAGTATCAACAGTAGCACAGAATTTAACAGGAACTCCATCAATAGTTGTTGATAATGTTAATGGTACTGGAATTGTAACCTTCCCTGGCCAAGGAAGTAAGATGCGCTTTGACTTTGATGCAACAGGTGATATGCCTACTGCAACATCGTACAGAGGTATGTTTGCTTATGCAAATAACACCAAGAGAGCATACGTCTCAACTGGAACCACAATGGGTGGTTACAATGGTTGGAGACAACTCATTGCAATGGATGAGTATGGTAACTATCAAACTACAGGTATCCTAACTGCATCATTTATTTCTGGTGATGGTTCTGGACTTACTAACCTACCATCTACTGATAGTATATGGAGAGTTAATAGTAGTGGTATTCATACACTTGGCGGTGTTGGTATTGGTACTACAACTGCTTCCCCAGGCGCACTAAACGTCAGAGGTAATATAAACCTTGACGGTAGAATGGATGGTACTTCAACAGATAACAGACTACCATTCCTATGGGCAACATACAATGATCTTGTAGTAGCTGGTGCTAATACACTACATGGTCAGTTCGCACACGTACATGAAACAGAGAAAGCATACTACGCACATGATGGTAACTGGGTTAAGTTAGTCAATCACGAACTTGATACTACAGTTGGAACAGGAACAGAGAATTATAAAGTCGGTGTTATAACTGCTACAGCCTTCCACGGAGATGGATCAAACCTAACCAACCTACCTGGCGGTGGTGGTAACAGTGGTTATGCAAACACTGCTGGTATCGCAACAGTCGCACAAGGATTAACTGGAACACCAAACATTACAGTCGCACAAGTCACTGCTGCAAATGTAAGTTCCGCTGGTGTAGTTACCGCAGCATCATTTGTTGGTGATGGTTCTGGACTGACTGGTGTTACTGCATCTGGTACAGGTATCATAGTTAAAGACGGTGGTACTCTTGTGGGAACCATTGGTACTATTGACTTCGGTACAAACCTATCACTATCACCTGCATCTGCTGGTGTAGTTACTGTAACTGCATCTGGTGTTACTATCGCAGGTATTAGTACAACAGGAACATCAACCTTCAATGATCTAGTTGCAACTCAACTGAATGTCTCTGGACTATCAACTCTTACTGGTAACATATCAGTAGGTGGTTCAATCTTCGTTCCTGATAATAAGAAATTATTCTTCGGAGCTGGAAACGACCTAACCATCTGGCATGATGGCAGTAATTCTCACATCACAGACACAGGAACGGGTTCACTAATACTTGACTGTGACTCTGGGTTACAGATGAAGTGGGGTGGATCAACAAAACTAGAAGCATCTTCGGGTGGTCTGATAGTAACAGGTGTTGTTACTGCAACTAAGTTCATCGGTGATGGTTCTGGAATAAGTAACATCTCCGCAACCTCTGCTATCAATGTTGAAGATGGTGGTAGTGCTATTGGTGTTGCAGGAACTATCAACTTCGGTTCAAACCTATCCGTAAGTCCTCTCTCTGCTGGTATCGTTACTGTTACTGGTGCAGCAGGTGGTGGTGGTGGATCTGGTGTCTGGGAAACAACTGGTGCTGGAATCAATACTACATCTAATGTTGGTATTGCTACCACAAACCCACTAACAAAACTACAAGTTGGCGCAGTATATGGTCAAGATGTAGGAGAAGGTCAATGGACTGCTATTGCAGGTATTGGTCAGACAGTTGATGCAATAACTCTTGCTTCCAACCCTGTCAAGTCTGCTGAGTATCATGTTCATATCGAAAATGGAAATGATATACAATCAGAGAAAGTTCTAGTTATGAACAACGGAACTACTGCATACTCAAATGAATTTGCAGTTATGTATGAGTCCGATCTACTAGTTTCAATTGGTGCTACAATTACTAGTGGAGAATTGAGACTAGTACTAACCCCAGAAACGGGAATAACTGGAGTAACAACCTATAGATTCGTCAGAGGAGGGCTTATCTAATGAGTACTGATTCTATTTCAGACGCAAGAAAAACTAAATTTGAAGAAGTAAAAGCAACGGCACCAAAAGAACCAAGTGGAGTACTAGATAAAAAAGAATATATCATAGGATGTTATACAAAAGATGACTGGGTATATGTACATGATATACTCACTAAGGATGGCACTTTAGAAGATAACATCCCTAACCAGAACGTCAAATGTTCTGATGATTGTTTGCATAGTGAAGTTAGAGGAAGGTATCTGTTAGATGATACAGAAGCAACCGAACTAAAGAAACATGCAAGGGTAGAGTATGTCAATCTCAATACTGCTGCATATCCTGGCACCTATCAAGATAACCCAGACGAATTTACATACGCAGCTGTTAAAGAAAGAAGATATAATAACACAGTAAAACACCAAAGAGATGCACAAAGTAGTGGTGTTATACCCTCCTTTCCAGGCTCTGATCTAAAGAATAGATGCACTTCACAATTGATGCGTCATTCACAGTTTGATGATCCTTGGAATCCACAATCATCTGGCAATTCAGATACAGATATATTTGAAGTAAATCCAAAACAGTATGGTACTGGAAAGGATGTTGATTGTATTGTATGTGACCAAGACATGTGGTTTGGACATATAGAATTTCAAAATCATCTTGGAGTAACAACATCCATTACCTCTGCTGATGTTCCTCAAAACTATATTGGTGGTAATGTATTAAGTAATAAAGGTATATCCAATACCGTAGGTTGTTGTGATTTACTTGATCTTATTCTTGATGCTCCATACTATCTTGATCCTGATTTCTTTAATTCTAATCCATCTACATATCTAACTACACGTTGGGATAAAACTGTTGTACCTGATGAAGGATGGGCAAGAGATTGGTGGTCAACTAACAACTTATCTAATAGATCTGCCAAGTTTGTAAGTACTGGCAATGGTGGTACTGCAACAGGAGTCTATGACTTTGGTACTATAACAGGAATATCTAACAACTATACAAGAGCAAATAGTAACGGAAGTAATACTGCATACCAAACTGGTAGTGGATACCACGGAACTCCCTGTGCATCACAGGTTTATGGAAGAAACTATGGATGGGCATACAATGCAAACAAGTGGTTCTTAAACCTCTATGGTACATGGAGTCCTCTATGGGAGATTGGTTTCGATCTACAGAAAGTATTCCACCAATGCAAACCAATCAATCCTAAGTATGGTACTCAGGATCCCACAATATCAAGTAACAGTTGGGGACTAAGAGACACACCAACAAGTAGTGGATATTATTATTTCAGATCAGGTGTAAGTGGTGGTATTGGAGTAACTTATACATCAAAAGCTGGAACATTCATGGGCAGTTACTACAATAATGCCCAACGTGTTATGGAATATACACCTGGCCATTCTATACTTGGTGCAGGTTATGAACTAATAGATTCTGGTGTGATATTTGTTGCTGCAGCAGGTAACCATGACCAAAAGGTAGTGATAGGAAGTCATCCAGACTATAATAACTATCATGCATCAAGTACCAATGCAGACCTAGGAGACGCAGAGACTCTAGATGCAAGTCCATACAGTAGTTTCAATCACAACACATACAATACACACAATAGACCTGGCTTCCCACCACAAATAGGAATCTATACAGGTGGAAGTGGTATTGATTATAAAACTATCTCTGTTGGTGCATTAGATGATGACTACAACAGTTCCACAGATAAGGAACAGAAGGTATCTTATAGTAACATGGGTAATGCAGTAGATTGTTTTGCTACAGCAGACGGATCACTAGCAGCATGTGAAGATAATAGTGGTACTAGATATAACCGTACTGATGCATACTACATAATAGATGGTCAAAACTCAGTTGAATCTGAGGATAGACTGTTTAGTGGTACTAGTTCTGCTACTCCAATTGCGGTTGGAATCATGGCAACCAAACTAGAATACAATAGATCATGGACTTCATTGGACATTAAAGCTTGGGCCACATCATGTGGTTCTGCTGATAGTGATAACTTCTACTATGGTACTGAATCAACTACTGCAACAGACGCAACTTGGACAGACACTAATAATATGCAAGGAAATGCTGGTTATGTCCTCTGGGATAAACCAACTGGAGCTGAAGTAGATAATAAGAAATTCGGTACTGGTGGCGGTCTAACCGTATCAGGTGTCAACTTTACTTATACCTAATAAATAACTAAAAAGATCTCATGGCTGACAAGAGTTTTGGCGTAAAGGAAGTTAATGTAATTGGAGCCTCTGGTGATCCAACTATACAAAGTCCTGGCCTTATCAAATTTAATAGTGGCGGAGCCAATGAGAGACTTCGCATCGATGCTAATGGCTATACATACACCAATTACACAGTTGGTGATGGTAGTGACAGAAACTTTGCAATCAAATATTATATTACCGCAAATGGATCGAGTGGATATAGATTCGCTGGGCCTGGTTTAACAAATCTAGTAGATAACCCTACTATATTTCTACAAAGAGGATTCACTTATCTCTTTGAAAATTCTACAGGTGCTTCACATCCATTTGCAATTAGATATTCAAATGCTGGAACAGGATATGGATCAACATATCTAAGTGGTTCTAACCAAGGAACTCAAGTGTTTAATGTGCCATTTGACGCACCAGCATCACTTGTCTATCAATGCACAGCACATGCTGGAATGATTGGAACACTTACAATTGTATCATAGATTATGTCACCTTTAGCATTTGGTTTAGGAAAGTCCAGAGGGGCAACATTTGATCCAGCAGTATTCTACTGCAACTATATCGTACTGTACTTTAATTGGACAGACGGTAAAGACTTAGATATGATATCATCTTTTATATCTCCTAATATATCTGGTGAGTGTGGATTCAATAGAACTCCAGGCACTGCTATAACAAATGGTGCAGGTAATATAACCTATATGAAATGGGGTAATGATAACTCAGAAGACACGTCAGGGTATGAAGGTATATACATTGATATAGATGCACTGAAGCAAGTACCTGGCGGATTAACCAATAATGAAATAGAATTAGACCTGAGATGTATATGGAGAGCGGAAGTAGGAACTGATCCTGTAATACTAACAGCTACAGGATATCAAGGTGGCACAATGGCTTTGGAGAATGAGACACCTAATGTGCCAGGATTTGGATTCTTAAATCCAACAGCAACTCAAACCTTTATAAACTTTAAAGAATCTGAAGGAAAGCAAATAACAGATGTTAATAGAGAAAATAACGGTCAAAGAGTAGCAAGAGTCAAAATAAAACTCAGTGAATTCGTACTAGAATTCGTAGAAGACGACTAGAACTTACACCAAATATAGGGTGTAGGTAGAAATAACATTGATTTGTATAAATACAGCTGACTCTTAATGTGTATCACATGAAAAGAATAATTCCTTTTCTTATGATGGCAGTGGTCGGTTCCTTGGCAAACCCAGTTAGGGCAGACCTTGTTCACCGATTGACAACATCAACTCAACTATCTGTTGACGCAGCTTACAGTAGTGGAACCAGACTAGGTTCGACATACACTGTATCTGGAAATAATATTAAAGTAGATACTTCTAACAGTGGTCACTTCGGTGCTCTAACTGCTGGTAGTGCTACTGCTGCACCTACACTTGACGTTGGTACTTACGATGTTAATACAGCTGGCTCAGCCTTCAGCTTCTCTGAAAGTTTCACTCAAGGCGATGCGATAAATGCAATGGGAGCTGGTGTCGATGTAACTGCTGGTGTCGTCGCTGACATGCCCGCATACGGTACAAACTTCACGTCATCTGGTGGCGTTGCAGGGACCCTTGCTGGTACGATTACCTCAGCAGGTGCCATGACGCTAACAGCTGGCGGGGCGGGCACATCTGCTACTGGCCAATTTGTATCTGAAATAACAGTTCGCTGATAATGAAACGCATACTGACAGCGATTGCGCTGCTTAGTATAGCAGCACCAGTCTCGGCAGTGCCAGTCGTGCCCAATTTCCAGCAGGGCTCAATGACTAGCCATACCGA
>Ga0208790_1001026_pt1 | contig 12587 bp, 15 predicted proteins | sample 10_taG_FD_184083 | JGI IMG/M metagenome (GOLD analysis project Ga0208790, IMG submission 184083) | Marine viral communities from the Subarctic Pacific Ocean - 10_ETSP_OMZ_AT15264 metaG (SPAdes) (version 2) | ecosystem: Environmental > Aquatic > Marine > Oceanic | place: Pacific Ocean | collected... | reverse complement strand
CAACCACCTACTGCATCATTATCATTTATTCTTGTTTTAAAATTTACATATGGTACTTTCATTATGCTGTCTCCTTTATTAATATTACTTTTCCATCATCTGTATGTTTAATTTTATGTTTATTTTTTAAAGCCAATTGTAAAAAAGTTTTATACTTTTCGTCTTTGACTAATAAAACTATAGCATCATCGTCGTTATTATCCCAACTTGTATGACTCCATATAAAATCTTTTCCATATATCATACCTAAGTTGCCAGCAGTAGTACATAAATTGGCAACTGCGTCTACCGTAGTATAACTTGCATTTAAACCGCCACCTTCTACAGGAAGATGCCCCATTCTAGATGTTAATCTCTTTTCTGCTACGTTTATTTCTTTCCAATTTTTACTTTTCATATACTGCGTGTGATCCGTTTTCTCCATCTTCAGAAACATCTATTTCAATATTTCTGCCTGGATATCTTTTTGTTATTGCAACATATAAATCATCTGACATCATTTCACATGATTTGTAATCTAATTTTAGTGTACCTTCGCTGTACATGTCTTCAATCCATCTTTTAAATTGTATAAATTCTATATCTCTATCATCATGAAATACTTCTATTGCAACTTTAAAATGAAATATGTGTCTATGTGGATGTCCTAAAAAACTAACGTCGTATCTATCACCTGTTGCTAATTTAGGATCATCAAGTGCCGCTGGATATTTGTGAATTCCTTCCTTACGGAAAGTAACCCATATCATTTTACTTGCTTTGTTAGCCTGCTCTTTTAGTGCTTGATCTCGCTGGTGCTCAGTATCCATTTGTCTCCTTCAATAGGTTTATCTTTTTTATATTCATCCCATTTAGTATATCCTGATGTTTGTTTAAATTTATTCATGCTCATTGTCCATACACCATGATTAGTTTTGTTAAAATCTATGTCATCAACTTTTATACAAAGGTTGTTATCTTCTGCTGAATTTTCAAAAATTATAGAGCAAAATGGAATAAATTTTTCTTTATTCCAAATAGCACTAAATCTTTTCTTAACTTCATTGTGTAAACTGTATGGATAGTCAATTGTGACATAGTAACCCATATCTAAAAATTTTATCATTTGTGCAATCTGTGTTCCATGGTTATGCATAAATGTCCTGTTTGCACCATAATAAATTGCTTCTGCGTTTGCCTTTACAGCCAATGTCTGTATTTCGTCAAATGTTAAACTGTTTGTTGCTAAAAATAAAGTTTGTTTACCATATGCTGGTGTGTGTTCTATTTCTAAACCTGAGAACACTTTTACTTGATCTGTTGTACCTGTTTCGTAATCTCTGAGCATAGTTTATTATACAATATTTTACTCTTTTGTCAACGTTGCTTTTGCTTTAGCCAATGCATCTTTTAGAGCAAGTTTGGTTTTTTTAAGTCTCATTAATAAGGTTTTACTTTCAGAACTTCTATCTTTTTTTCTATCTTCGGTTAGTCCGTCAACTTTTCTTTTAACATAATCATGATGATCTTTTAACTTTTTATATGCTTTGCTTTTTATTTCCTTCATATTATCCTCCTTCGAATAAAGAACTAAAATTGTTTTTACCTTTACCACCACCTGTGGCTCTTTGCCATCTTGTGCCTCTTATGTCAGCCAAAAATGCTCTAGAACTACTGATTAGTTCCATTGGTCTTTCACTAGTAAAAACTTGCTCAACTAATGTGTTGAAATATAATATATTTCTTGGCACAAATTCACTCGATTCATCTGTGTTGTCTGCGTTTTTTGTTTTTATCCATGCTTTTGGATCTGGTTGATATTTTATACGTTCTATATCATTCATATCGTTTGCTATTTGTACTGCTCTAATATGATTGTATACGTTATGTGCCATCATGAGTGTATAACTGAAACTATCCCAACTTGTTTTACCTTCTTTGTTGTTTTTATTTAGATCTCCCTCACCATACCACGCAATATCTCCCATTGTTAATCTATCTCCAATGGCCGATGGAAAAGGAAACTTGATATTACTACCTTTTAATCTTTTGTCATCAGGTGCCTTTTCCATTATGTAAGACCATCGTTTAGGGGTGAACAAATTATGTGTATAAACTAATCCATTTGCTGTTGATAAAAATGCTGATGCACTATCAAAACTTATTGTAAAATTTTGGTTAATATGTTTTCTTACTTGCCTTTGTACTTGCGTTAAGAAACATGCCCAATCTAATTGTGATGTACCTAATACGTGCATCCAATCTTTACCGTCTAATTTCTTTTCATCTCTCATTATGATTAGACGTTTAAGCATAACTTCCATATCACACATATTGATACCACCCATCGCCCAACCTTCAAATTCAAAATCTTTTACAGCATCATACCATATTTGTGCTGTTTCCCAATCATCGCCTTGTAATACATTTAAAAATTTTGTTTGACCTAATCTATTTTTTTGAAAAAACTTGTTATTGTATATTGTTCCATTTAAACAATCTTGAAAACTGTTTAATCCTGTTTTTGGACTATTAAGATCATCTGCCGCCCAAGTAGGTACGTCTAATGTCATTGACCAGTCTGATGTAAGTTCTAACCAATTTAATATATTACTTCTTACTGTGTTTGCTTTATTACCCTCAAAATCTTTCCAATCAAATTTAATAACACCTTTTCCTAATTGATATCCTCCAGAGTCTCCTACTATTGTGCTAAACTCTCTATCTCTATTAACACACATAGAATCTCTGTCTGCAACTTTATTCATATCTAAACAGGCGTGTCCTGCCGAATATAATGCAGTCGGATATGTAAAGTAACCTTCGTTTGGATTAATAAAGTTTAAACCTTCAACACCACTATCAAAACCTTTTGGAATACGTTCTGCAGAAATGTGTTTGCCTTCTGTTACTCTTTGCTTACTAATAAATGTGTTGTAAAAATTTGAAATAGCAGGCAAGAACACTGCAAAATCTCTGCTATAATCTCCTAAATGTTCTTGCCTTTTATTTTCTGTCATTACTGCGCCTGTGCTGGAATAATGTATTGGTACTTGCCTACACCCGAATCAACTGAAATCATCATAGCACCTTCGTTAGAAAAATGCAACATAACTTTTGCTGAATCCGATAGTTTCAGTATCTGCAATACCTGTGCTACAGGCCAACTCCAACCTTTATTTAGAGTTCCTTTTATATCTGATGCAAAAACAAATTCACCACCATGTGATGCTTGATCACCAAAAGTGAAAATCAAGTTTCCATCTTCTGTTCTTACTACAAATGAATTATGTTCAGTGTTTGCTACAGATTGAAAGTTGAATCTTTGTACACCCGCCACAGTTGGTTCAATTTCAACGTCCCACTTAACTCCTTTAAACTTCACAGTTTTAAGTTTTTCGTTGATTATATCAGCATTCATAAATCTGTAATCGTTCTTAAAGTCACCCTTTTCGTTTTCAAAGTGTATACCTGTTGGAACCTCAGCATTATTTCTAGTGCCTTTTAACACAGTTATTTTTGCTTTCTCTTTATACTCTGGACATTTTAAATGAATATCTAGTTTGCCTAACTGTGGCATACCAAAAGTTCCGTCCATTTCTGCTTGTGGTTTGTGAAAAGATCCTTGCAAGATAACTGATCTGTCTTCTGCCATTGAATCAATGCCAGTTTCGTTACTGTCTCCAGTAATTTTAACAAGATCTAAAAATCCCAAGCCGTGCGTGTGCTTGACTATGTCTCTCAAGATATCTATCATAATGCTTTATTATACAGATTATTTAGATTTTAATCAAGATTAAAATCATAAACTTTGTACTCAACAGGATTTTGTTTACCAGGTTTACGAAATATGGCATAGTTTGCACCTGGTCTAAATAAATTCATTTCTATCACTTCATATCCTTCATCTTCGATAATCTTTGTCATTACAGTTTTAGTATTATAATTCCAATAACCACGTTTGGCCAAAGCCAAATCAATATCATAGTGACAATCTGCATATTGAATAAACGCATAACTACCGGGTATTAATATTCTTTTAATAGCATGTAGGTAATGTTGTATATGAGATTGTGTGAAAAATACAAAAGTGTCCCAACTAAACACAAAGTTGCAACTGTTTTGTGGAATGTTTGAACATTCGTGATTTCTTGTTTTATAGAATCTTAGATATTTCTGATGCAATCGTGGGAACATTTTGCGTATAGGTAATTCAATTTGGTTTGTAATATCTAAAAAATAGTTAAAACCCCATGATTTAAAATCTTTACTAAACATACCATTGCCAGGACCAATCTCTAAACTGTTGTATATATTAGTTTTGGCAAATTGAAATATTTTTGACTGTACTTGTTTATACAACCAATGATCAATAGTAGGGTTTTTTAATTTTTGTTTGCGATCGTGATTAAACCATTCTTGTGTTTTGTCTAATCTATCTATTTTGTCGTTATTAATAGCATCAACAGTCAAAGCAATATCTTTTAAAATTTTTAAATTTGAATCAATCAAATTTTGCAAATCTTCCTTTTTAACTTTTTCTAATTTTTCTATTAATAATTTTATTTCTTCTATACTTAACATAATTGTATTTAGAACTCGAATAGTTTGTTAAATGTATTACTGGTTTCGGTTGATTGTATATCCCAATCTAGTACACCAATTAAATTGTCTAATTTTCGGTCCAATATAGTTTGCTCCATTGCTTCAGAATCAAATGGTAACTCTTTGAACCAATCTGGAATACGTAACTCGTCTACAGGATATGCTATACTTGTATAATTTAATGGATTGTTTTTAAGTTTACAAACAATCACTTTTGCACCATCTGAAATTTGTAGAGAATACTTGTCACTATACATTTGTTTACAGTTATTCCAATTCATACTTGCCCTAACATGGCCAGGCATATTTGCTCTGCCTTGCTTTTCTTCTGCATCGGTATACTTTGTCATATTGTTTGCTCTTTTTGGTGATCCCTTTTCCCAACCAGGCCTTGCTTTAAATTCTGATCTAAAATCAGATATTGCTTGCAGAACTTGTTCCTCCGATTCGCCTGTTAATACTTGATAAAGTATGTCACTTAAAAAATCTTGCACAAATACAGGAGTATCGGATCTTTTTAAATCTAGACCCATTGCTTTTACTTTGCCTTCTTTGTCTGTCGAATCTACACGATTTCCTTCTATGTCATAATACAATAATGCATATCTTTTCTTTGTAATAAACAAACCTTTAAGTGCAACAAGTTCTCTACCTGCTTTAATTACTGAACCTCTTGTAATTGGGCAATGAAACGCTTTTGTCATAAATCCTGAAAATGTTGTGTTTACTTCTTCTGCTATTTTATCATACAAACTAATTACAGATTCTTTTGTCCATGGTACCTGGCCAGATTCTATATCTTTTGCAAGTGTCTTGTGTGCAGAAAAATATACAGAATCAGTATCACCATAAATTATTGATTCGCCTACATGGTTATATTTGCCACCAATTATTTCATTTACTTTTGCTCCCATATGTTTTGTAATACATCTGCCTGTTAGTGTCACTGATTGTCCTATTCTCATATCAAAAAATCGACAACCCGGGTTTAATATTGCACCATACAAACTATTAAGATTAATTTTTTTAACTAATTGTCTTTTATCCCAATATTCTCTTTCAATTTCGTTATCTCCAGATTCAATCATCTTACGTTGCATTTCTTTTCTTTCTGCATACCAACGTTTTAATAGTCCTGGAATAATTGCTTCAAATTCATATGTGAAAATTGTACCGTTGGCACTTAACATCCATTTATTGTTTCCTTCAAATACTACATCATATAATTGTGCCGCTGACATCCTTACACTTGTTCCGTCTGCCCAATCAATTAATATTTCTGTTCCTTTTTCTTTGTTCATAACTGCTTGGTATTCCCAACTGCCAAATTGATTATCCCAAGCCGCCGCAAAAGATTTTTTTTGAGATTTTGCTCTGTTTACTTCTGCCGATGTTATAATAGGTCTTATTTGTCCTACAATAGTTTCAGGCCCCATATTCAATGCTCGAATAACACTTGGATATAGTGAATTAATATCAATTGATCCTATCCAATCGTGTAAACCTTTTTTTGGAGTTGCTACATAGGCACCAGCCGCTGTAACTGGTTCGGCATTTTTGTCTCTGTATTTTCTACCTGGTACAATCATACCGCGTCTATGTGCTTCATTTACTATTGCTTGTTCTGTAACTGCAACTGCACCCATTGTTGTTTGTAGTAATACTGTGTTTTGGTGTGCGATTTCGTTTGCTAATTCTATAAATTTTAATTTCTTTTCAAGGTTAGTAAGTAGGTGACAGTCTTGTCTGTTATATTCTATAAACAATCCAAAATCATTTTTGTATAGATTATCTAAGGAACCTTCGTATATAGTTTTCTTTTCTCCTAATTCGTGTTCACCAATTGCGTCTAATCTAAAACTATGACGTTCTTCATATGTATATTTTCTATATAATTCTAATAAATCTAAGTGTACTCGGCCAATTAAATCATAACTTAAATGTTCTTTTCCATATTTTTCAAAAACTCTCTTTTTTGGTTTTTCTCCCCAAAAACATAAACGTCTTGTGTCATCTGAACTTAATACTTTTTGTATTCTTCCTACTGTATATGGAATATCGTATCCTTCTGAGTTCCAACCTGAAATAATATCTGCATCTCCAACTAATTGTAAAAATGCATCAAGCATATCCTTTTCCTTCTCAAACAATATAGTGTTATCAAATCTTTTTGTGAGAATTTCTGCTTCTTTCATGCTTAATGTTTTTGGTGGAACTGCAAATGTAATTAACTGATCCGTCCAACCCATATAACAACTTATGGCAGTAATGGGCATGAACGGATCATCTGTAGTGGCATAACCCTTTTCAGGATCAAAGTCCACTTCAATATCAAAAAACAGTACATTTAGTTTTGGAGTTTCTTTACCTAAGTAATTCTCTTCCAAACATCTAAACACCGGATTGATATCTTGTTCATAAAGTGCTTTGTTTGATCTTATACGTTGCTCTTTAATGAATTCTTTTGCTGTGCTACATTGTATTTTTTGTAATGTCTCGCCTGTTATTGACCTATGTTTTCCTCTAGCATCAGGATAATAAAATACATACCTTGCGTCATACTCAACAAACACACGACCTTTTTTTGGATCACGTTCTACAACATAAATTTTATCTTCGTCTTTTTTATATAATGCGTCTATATAACTCATAAAAATACTTTAAAATTTCCTATTACATTCATTATAGTAAACCATGATGCCAAAACGCAAGTCCAAATTATTCTTCTACGCCATGACGCATAGGTAAGTGTAGTTGAACCAAGTAGGTATAACGGAAATACCCATGTCATTATTGGATTTGGTGAGGTAAAAGTTAAAATACAAGAACCTACTATTGTTACTGCTACTGAAAACACTTCTAAATAGAAAGCAAGTTTGTCTGTTATATAACTTGTTACCCAAAATTCTTTGAGTAATTTAAGCACTAAAGTTTACCGGCTGTATTCAATATGCTTTCAAGTGTGTCCATTTCGTCGGCAATATTTTGATAGTTGCCTCTATGTGCCACAGATATTGCTTTGTTGATTAGTGCAGGTTTTAATTCTAATTCTTCTGCTATTGCTTTTACAGTATCTTTTAGACCTGTCCTTAAATCTTCAACTTCACCTAATACTTGTGATCCTTGTGAAATAATTTGTATTAATTTTTGTTTTTCTGCTTCATTAAAGTTTCTTACTGCCATTTGTTTCTCCTTGTTTTGTTTATTATATAATGAAATTTAAAAATTATCAATCTGTTTTTTAATTTCTTCAAATACAATTTCATTACCTTTTTGCGATAAATGATTTACCAACCCTTTATACTTTTCATTTAGTTGTCCCCAATTATATTTGCCAAATTGTTGTTGTGCTAATTTTATATGAAAACATTCTCCAATAATATTTTCACATTCTTTTAACATCAAAGAATAAATGTATTCATAATAATCAAAATCAAAATGATATTTAAAATAGTTTTTTGCAGTTGCTAAACTCTCATTATTTTTGTCTCGTTGGTAAGCATATTCACAATCAATTGCTAATAAATCAGAATTTTTGTGTAGTTTGTCTTGGTAATGAACAGGGTGTTTTAGTGTATGAACTCTATAAGGACTAGTAAACGATGATATTACCACATCAAACTCATTGATATTTTGTGCTTGTAACTGTTTTAATATTTTGTATTGACTAACACCTGCTTGAGCATAATTTACAACATTGTATTGTTGTGCTAATAGGTTCGGCCAACCTGGATAATCGTTATATTTGACTGTCCAATCTACAGCATAACTGTCACCTACAATTAATATTTTCATTTGTTACTATATTTCTTATATAAATTTTCTCTATCTTCAACAACAACTTTATAATGATCTTTAGTCCAATCTTTATAAAAGTCTGTATCTTTTTTTAAAAATTTATGTTTTTCTCTTACTATACCCAATCGATTTAACAAAATTGCAAAATAACCTTTGCCTTTTTTGTCATATCTACTTTCAACGTTGATTTCACCTACTTGTAGGTAACGATCTTTTGGAATTAATTTTTTGTTTAAGTTTTTTAGCAAATATATATTGTAGAAAGTATCAAATTTTTTAGGTGCAAACATAACTAACACTGTTTTTTTAGATTGTAATAGTAGTTCAATATTATAATTTACAAAATCAATTAAAGATCCTTTATTATACGCCTTTATTATCATATCATTTTGCATTCTTATTTTTTTAGCAAAAGGACACGGAGGAAACTTAAATTTGTAAAATGAATGTGGCTTTTCAACGTAGTTCACAATCCAATTATACAAATCAGTTGTTACTAATTTATTAGATGAATTTTTTACCAAATTAAACACTGTTAATCCACCGTTTTGATAATTCTTAAAATCTCTTATAAGAGATTTCTTTGGCACTTCTTTACAAATATCAAATTCACTTGTACCTGCTAAAAAATAATTGTAAGGCACAGTGACGTCTAACGGATTTGAATATTGATCTAACGCCAGTCTTTTGTTTTGTATGTTCTTTGGAAACCATTTTTGTAGACGTTTCCCTATAGGACTGTAAACACTTACAATTAATGTGCCTGAATCTTTAACTAAACTTTTTAAAATTTCTAAAGCAAGTTGCCAATTTTGTGTATGCGTTAATACACTCTGCGCCACAACTACATCATATTTCTTTTCTGCAGATAGATCAAATAAATCTTTTTTATCATAAGAAACATTTTTAATCTTGTTAAATTTTGCAAATGCATCTGCGTAATCTACTGCGTCAGAGAAGTCAACTCCGTAAAAATTACATTGTTTATTATGCAGTGCTAGTGCATTTAAAAATAAACCAGTACCACAACCTACGTCTATAATATCACTTCCTGGAGTACAAAGGTTATTAATGTTAGAAATAAATTGGTTTTGTAAACAATCTTTATCTTTTATTTGTTCGTATGAATAAGGCCCCGGAAAAAGATTTTCAGTATACCATTTTTTAATGATTTGTAGATTTGACATCTACTATATTTAAAGATTAAATTAACCCTGCTAATTTTTTAATACGTTGTAATTCTTCATCGGTTTCAACAACATTATTTGACTTCATTATTTGGTTAGGACCGTCAGCAAATGTCTCAACTTTTGCAAGTCCTCGGCTACCGGCACTACTAGGAGATTTTGCTTGTTCACCTGCACTAATGGTACCTCTTTGACGCATTTTTGTTACATCATCTATATACTTGTGGTAGTTGTAAGGTATATTACTCATATACCGTATTTATTTTTTTTCGGTAGGGTCTAAATCGTTTGTAAACTTGTCTTCAGCAGGTTGTTCCAACTCTATTTCTTCACCTTCTTCTTCAATAGGTTGTTCGACTGCTGGTTCATCCACCGGTAAACCCTCTGGTTGAGGTTGGATTTCGTTTTCGTTTTCTTCAGGTTCTTTTTCTTGTACAACTTCTTCTTCTGGTGCTTCTGCTTTTTCTGCGTCTGCAATTATTTCTGAAGTTTCTGGAGTTTTAACAAGAATGCTTTTTGATTCTTCATTGTAAACTGCTTCATTGTCTGAGAAAGTGTTGTATAATTCAACAAGTTGAGCCTCTTCTGCGTTTTTAATATATTCTGTGATATCTTTTCCGATAACTTCTCTAAATGATTTGCTGTCATAAGTTTGTTCTTCTTTTTGTTCTGCTTTTAATTCTGCTAGTTGTGTTTCTAGTTCAGCAATTTTATCTAATCTATTAACTTCTTCACTAACTGCTTTTTTAATGTTTGTTGAAATAGAATCATCTGCATCTGATTCTTTAATTGCTTTTGTAATATCTGATTCTGTTTTTGGTTCAGCAGTTATTGATTCAACCAATTTTTCTGCTTTTTTTGAAACTTTTGGTTGTTCAGTATACTCTTTAATACCTGCTAATTTGGCAATATCTGATAAACTTATTTCTTTGTCATCTAATATTTTTGGTTCGTGTCTAGCGGCTTCCATTAATTCTGCTCTTTCTTGATCAGGTGATGTGTTACTCATCTCTTTTAAACGAGATACCAGGTCTGCGAAACTGTTATCTGCTGATTTTTTTGTTGCCATATGAGTATTTATATTTGTTGCAGTTTTATTTAAGTTTGTTGATTTAGCATTATAGCAAGTTTTGATTCATATGCCATGTCTTCTGTATCGATACTGTATGGCAATCCGCCTGCATCAACAAATTTGCTGTATTTGTTTTGCATATTTTTAACAAAATTTAAATCTTTACCAGATTGTAAACGTATTTTTACTGCTGATAAGTCGTCTTCAATATTTTTTGCAAGTTCGGTATGTCCTTGATCAACTGCTAGTTCATATGCTGTATTCAATGCTTTTACAGTCGGTACACTGTTGTCTATTGCATTGTTAATTGTGCCAATACCTGCTAAAGTTCCTACAATAATTCCTGCCGCCGCCAATCTTTTTGCCCAGTCTTTTAAACCTTCTTCTAATTCTGCTTCAGTTGTGCCAGTTCTTTTACTAGTCATATGATTTCTAACTCTATCTAAGTAGTGAGAACTCATTTTACCGTAGCCGTGTCTCCAAGCCATTTGTCTTAATCTTTGTTCATCAAAATCTTTAAATCTGTTTGCTAATTCTTCATCAGACATATGTGCAAGTTTTTGTTTATGCTTAATAATTGAAGCAGGCATACCTCCTTCTTCTACTTCTTTTCTATTTTCTTTTGCTAATTCTTTTTCAACTTCATTTACTCTTTTGTTTAATATTCTCATCATACCAGGTTTTGTATCAATATCATCTAAACTTGTTTCTCTTGCTAATATTTCATCAATGTGTTTTTGTATTACCTGTGCGTGTTTGCTTAATGTGTTTGAATCTAATTCTTCTCTGTATGGGTTTGTTTTTGCATAACTTTCGTAATTGTATGCACCGTGTAAGTTATCAGCGGCTTGGTTTAAAATATTTTGTGCAGATTCATCTATGCTACCACCGTTCTTAAGTATTTCAATAAGTTCAATTGCCATTCTAGCAGTTTCTTTAAGTGGTGATGTGCCTGCGTCTTCCGAAACTGATTCGTCTTTTGTAAAATAAAATGTATCTTTTGGAATTCCTAATTTTTCTATAACCTGCATGAAATTATCATCCTCACCTGGTATACCACTGAATTCATACTTTGCTTGATTAATTGCTTCTATGGCATTTTCCATAGATCCGCTTTTTAATTCATTTACTATATTTTCTAATTCCCATAATTCGTCATTATTTTCTACTGCCTGCTCCAGTTGAGATCCCTTGATGCCATTTTCAATTTGATCATCTATGAAGTCTTTCCTGTATGTGTCATGTTTGTTTTGGAACCATTGCAATAGGCCTTTAATTTTCTCTTGATCGTTTGCGTCTTCTGTCAAGCCACCGTCATCGTATAGTCCGGCCTTCTCGCCCTGCATGTAGCCGTGTACTTTTTTAACATAGTCAGATGCTAAATTAATTTTATTGCTAGACCAGTCACTTACTTCCTGGCTGTTAGCAATCATATTTTCTATTTTAATTGCGTGTTGACCAATTTTTAGTAATTGGTTTTGTGCTGTACCAGTATCTGGTTGTATTGGTTCATTAAATTCTTTTATTTTCATATTAATTAAACCCGAAATGTGTTACCTCTGGATATTTTATTAAAATTTTTCTTGCTAATTCGTTATGATGTTTTACTTGTCTATTCATCCAACCCTCAGGTTTACCGCCGCCAATCATAGTTGCTCCGCCACCTGATTTATCAACTGTTGTTGGAATTTCTTGTGAAGGTTTATCAATATTTTTTTGTAACCATTGTGTTGTTCTTGCTATAAATTCTTTTGCATCTACTGGTCCTGCTTCTTCAAAACTACTGTCATAACCTAATCCATCTAGAAATTCACGCATACTCATATTACTCATGTAAGGTGTGTCTAGTGCTTTATCGTTTGCCCAAGCATCTGGGAACGTCCATAATTTGTCGTCTGTTGGATGTTTGTGGTAAGGTAACATTGATGCACCTTCTCCAAGTCCTG
>Ga0208790_1001009_pt1 | contig 12700 bp, 7 predicted proteins | sample 10_taG_FD_184083 | JGI IMG/M metagenome (GOLD analysis project Ga0208790, IMG submission 184083) | Marine viral communities from the Subarctic Pacific Ocean - 10_ETSP_OMZ_AT15264 metaG (SPAdes) (version 2) | ecosystem: Environmental > Aquatic > Marine > Oceanic | place: Pacific Ocean | collected... | reverse complement strand
AGATCCACCATCACGACCAGGAGTTTGACTACCACTTCCACCTTTACCACCACCACCGCCACCATTAGCAGTTATGGTGCCAGCAGGGAACGCAGCACTACTATCATTACCATCTCCACCTTCATTACCACCAGGAGCATTCCCTCCCCCTCCTCCAGTACCAACAGTAATAGAAACACTAGCACTATTACCAATAGGTGTAGGTCCTGTTAAATATTGTCCAGCACCACCTCCACCAGCAGCATCATTACCACCAGCACCACCACCAGCAATAACTACATATTCACATGTTTCACTAAAACTTCCTGGTGTTGTGAAAGTTTGAGAAGTTGGAGAGGAATCAAATCTATGAACAGTATAAGAACCACATTCAAAAATAGTACCACCACTTGCTTTAGCTGATGAAGTTGCAGCAGGAGATTCAACTAAATTATAAGTGGTTAAATTACCACCAGGGCAAGTAGCATTTCCACTCAACTGTGAGACAACAGCATAACCAGCTGCTCCACCAGCAGGAAGAGGACAACCTATATTTCCATTTAAATTACCATCAGTTCCAGCACCAGGGAAAAATTGACTAGATCTAGCTGGATTAGCATACAATGATCCGGGGTTAATACCCGTAGGTGCCGCTGGACCGGTAGAACTTTCATTTCTACCCCCTAAAGTCACACCATGTGTATAAACTACCTCGTTTACAGGACTTGTTCCACTATAAGGATTAGCTCTACTACCAGCTCCCGTAGGAGATATATGTCCAACATATCCACAACCACCCCAACCTGATTCGTCTCCAGTGGTATGACCACCTTCATATCCACCTCCACCTCCACCTGATCCTAGAGGTCCAGCAGGCTGTCCAGTTTGTCCAATATAAGCATCTCCACCACCACCTCTACTTACTTGAGGAGCAGTTCCACTTAATGTTCCACCATTTCCTGTAGCTACTAATCCACCACCAGGTCCACCAGCAACACCACCAGATGATCTTTGCTTACCACCCATTCCACCAGCAGCAAGTATACATCTCGCATCAGCATCTGCTACGGGAATATTCAAAGCAGTACCAGTGGGATTAAATACCGCAGACAAGGTGGGACTTCCTAGGAAAACAAATGTTCCGCCACCACCACTACTTCCACCTGGTCCTCCAGGAGCACCACCTCCACCTCCACCAAATACCCCATTACTATCATCACCAGGAGATCCACCACCCCCTGACCATACCTCTAGTCTTGTATACTCAGCTGGAAAAGAAGTTCCATCAATAGTAATTTCCGCAAATCCACTTCTAGGTTGAAGAGGAGTATCTCCAGGAACACCTAATGCTCCACCACCCCAAGCATAAACCGTAATTGGTTCATAACTAGCAGGTCCATATACTCTAACACCATTAACAAAATTAGTAGCACCGCCACCCATTCCTATCATACCAGGTAAGGGTTTTTCTTTTTTAAACCAAGAGTTATTAAACATCAATCAATCCCCCTATGAAGTTGCAACCTTATTGGCAACGGCAAGATAAGCAGCATTAGCAGTCTTAATTATGTTGAATGCATACGTGTCTACTCCACTTGCTCCACCATCTGTAGGAGCACTACCACCTACCCAATGAGTAGTAACACCAGCAGTTGCCTCTACTCCATCAATTCTAAGTTGATCTACAAAATGACTAGCACTACCAGCAACCGTTATAACAGTAAGAGTTAGAGCATCACCTATTGCCATATCAGTATTAATTCCTGCAGTGGATATAACATTTAATTTAACATTTGCGGCACCAACTGCTGATGAACGGTAATGAACCATTCCCTGACTCAGGTTAATAACCTTATCAGAGTTTAATGCAGTGGAAGATATATTAACATTCTCTCTTATAAGACCACCACCTTGTAGCCTCAATCCTCCATATACACTTGCGCCTGCGCTAATAGTCTCAATCTTCGCAGTGTTATCATAGTATATTGTCGCAGCTCCATCGTTTGCAAAGGTAGCATAAGTTTCGTCTTCATCCTTATTCATAAGACGAAGATCATCACCAGCCAATCTCATTTGACCGGTTGTATTGTTAATTACTGAGTTCGTAGCATTATGTTGTATTGTTAAATCAGAAGCAATACCTAATTGTATTTTCTTATTGTCGCCAAGATGAACAAAGTCTGAAGATAAAGTTAAACCAGCACCAACCGTTACAATACCAGCAGTTACTTTAACATTACCAGCACTGACGTTGATACCTGATTGAGCAGTAATAAGTCCAACAGAATCAATATTGGTTACGTCATCATACGTAAGAGTTCCACCAACAGTTACATTACCAGTAAAAGTGGAGACGCCTGTGACATACATCCCATCTTCCATGATGTTGCCATTATCGGATACTCCCTTAATGGTTCTAACAATTAAACTTCCCATTAGAGATCTCCGATTTGTAGTACATCAATAATCATCGTCTTACCACTTCCTACAGTAACAGCAACACCAGAATTAACTACAATATTAGGAATAACACTCACAACAAAAGATTCATTACCACCAGCATTAGATGTATTAATCGCCACATTCTCAGTTACTTGAACAGAATGGTCAATGTAACTGAATGGAGTAGACGTTTCTCCGTCAGAATAATTAATCGCCGTTCCTAAACCACCACCTCCACTAGCACTACCAGAAATACTAATATCAACTCTATTAGCAGAAGCATCATAAGCAAATGTATTACCACTTCCAACAAAATTCAGTGTTGTAACGCCAGCACCAATCTGAGTTCCCCCTGATTGAATTCCAACAGCAGCATTAAATCTTGTACTTACTCCAATAACATCACTATTAGCAGTTAAATCACCAGTAACAGTTAGTTTACCATTAATTGTTTGACTTGATTCATTCGGTTTAATAGTATTAGCAACATTAAACGAATCAAAAATAGCAAATTCGAGAGTATCACCCTCAGTGGCCGCAGTAAGTAAAGTTACTACTGATCCATCGGTAGCGGTGAAATCAACTCCATCAACTAGACGAACACCATTACGGTAGACCCCAATCTCATTAATTCGATATCCACCAGTAACCGTAAACTGAGTCTGAGAAGCAGTTGCCGTTGCGCTAATATTCTTGGTAGCTACATTCGCTGTTAAACTCAGCGGTCTTCCTATCGCCATAGCAATACTTTTTAGTTATTTATACTATTAAGGTGTAGAATATCGAACAATAACAATACCATCACCACCGGCACCACCATCACCCTGAGGAATATTAGATCCACCTCCACCACCAGATCCAGTATTAGCTACAGCAGCTGTACCATCTGCACCGCCACCAGTTCCACCATTACCAGCACCAGCACCACCACCTACGGCACCAGGAGATTGACCACCAAGGTCTTGGTCACCACCACCACCACCTCCACCAGCATAGGCACCAGTAGGTCCTACAGCACTTTGCCAAGCAGGTGGCAAAGTTGGAAACAAAGGTCCAGCAAAGTCACTAATAGAAAGTGAAGAACCACCCATACCAGCAGATTCCCCAGCAGTACCACCACCATAACCAGCTCCACCAGCACCGCCGCCACCACCAGAAGCTCTTTGGGATGTTGGTGGGGACGGTGGAGCTCCAGGTCCATTACCACCAGGAAATCCCTGAACAGTAGGAGTTAATCCATCAGGAGAAGCAACAGTTACACCATACGGGTGATATGCTTGAGAACCACCACCAAATCCCGATCCTCCGGGAAGTAATGGAGTAGGTCCAGAAGATCCCCCACCAGAAGCAACAACTTGAGTACCTAAACTACTATCATTACCCGGATTTCCCCAGTATGAAGTCCTTGTAGCTCCACCCTCACCAACGGTTATTGTATGACCTCCCGTAGTAAGTGTTAAGACAGGAGTTCTTCTAGGAGAAGGACATCCCGGAGAATTACAACGTAATCCACCGGCACCACCGCCACCATTTCTATCGTAACCACCAGAAGCACCACCAGCAACTACTAGATATTCAACTGGACCAGGAGGACCAGTTAAAGTAAGAGTTCCTGGACCAGTAAAAACATGATAAGTATATCCATTTCCAGGAGTATCCGCATCTACATTTCCACCAGTAGCACCAAATACTGTTGGAACCGAAGGTCCTGATAATCTACCAAAACCAAAACCACCAGTGCCTCTAGTAACTCCAGTAAAAATTGGTGCCATTTAACTAACTCCTCTTAATCATTACCAACTCTATAACCAGTATTACTGGTTACGAGTACCTTAAAGTTTTCTTTACCAGCAGTTCCTGATCCATTATAGTGAACACCAAATGTTACTATATCTATATCCGAAGCTGTTGTTGATAATGTTACAGTACTTGCCGTTGCCACTCTACCCCGTGTGCTAAATCCAGTAAATCCACCATCCAGATATACATTAGTTCCAATTCCATTTTTAGGAAGAGTATTACCGGTTCCTACTGGAGTAGAAGATATCTGAGTGAATAGAATTGTATAAGTACTAAAAGAATTACCTCTAACTGGTAAACTAGTTAAAGAAACAATACCTACATTTCCATTTGACATATCATGACTGAATAATGTTCCTTTAGAAGCATCACATTCAATCGTTACTTTAGTGTTTGATGAATCAGGAACCGGATACGTAGTAACTCCGGTAACAGTTTCTGTAGCACCTGTTATTGTAGTAAATCCAGCATTAACTATACCAGAAGCAGTAAGTGTAATTCCTCCTCCAACATTAACAGTTGTTATATTACTGGTTGCTAAAGTACTAACACCAGAAACATTTACAGTAGTAAGAACAGTATGTCCTCCCGTAGCAATACCAGGAACAGCCGCAGTTGTAGCAGCAGATACTGTACCTGATACATCACTAGCCTGAACCGTTCCACTAAAGGATGTAGCAGTTATAACACCAGTAACTCTTGCATCTCCATGAACATGAAGACTAGTTCCTGATGCACCTACTACACCCAATCGTGCCTTATGGGATGTCGTAACACCAGCAATAGAAAGTCCTGTGCCTACTATTATATGATTTGAAAATGTAGAAACACCAGCAGTTACAATTATACCACCTGTTGTTGCTCTAAATCCTTTTCCTGCTGTTACAATGCCAATCGAATCAATATTAGTTACATCATCATAAGTAATGGTTCCCCCAACAGAAAGTCCTTCACCAACAAACAAACTCTTTGCAATACCAACACCACCCGATACAATTAATGCACCTGTGGTAGTTGAGGTTGATGCAGTAGAATCAGTGATACTTAAAGCACCAGACCATCCACCACTAAAGCTATCGGCAGTAACAATACCACTCGATACTACATCAGTTAAACTACTAATTCCACTAACAGTTAATTTATTACCAACAGTGAAATTTCCACTTGCATCAGTTACACTAGCAAGATTAAATGCTTTGTATGCAACTAATTCAACGACATCTCCTGATTGAGCAAAACTTGTAAGACCAACTGTTGAACCATTTTGAGCAGTATAGTCACTAGCATTAATTAATCTAATGCCATTAAGATAACAATCCATATATCCAGGATCATATCCTGAAGAAAATGTAAAGTTAGTTGTCACTCCGCTAGGAGTAAACGTCTGTCGAGCAACTATGACGGTAGAATCACCCGGAGCTCTTCCTATATAACCACTTCTATCTGCCATTTAGCTAACCCCCTTGAGGATGCTCAAATTAACATCCACTCCATTTGCGGTATCACAATAAACTCTTACAGAATCAGTTGCTTCTAAAAGTGTTTTACCTGCATCACTAATAACAAAAGAACTTCCAGTTGGAACTGGAATCTTCTGACCAATACCTGCTACTGTATTTGAAGAACTATCATGAACTTCAATCCAAATATTTACAGAACTTTCAGTATTATTGGCAAATGTTCCTCCAATCAAAATAGCTTTTTCAGAACCTGCAGTATAAGCACTTGTAAGTCCCAAAAACTTCACACTTTGATCACTAGCTGCTGAAGTATTAGTCGAATCTCGATCTACATATACCTTACTAACATCAACTCTATCAACCCTGGTGCCATAAATGTAATTACTATTTTCAACCAGGTATCCAGAAGAAATTCCAACTGTCGAAATGCCAGTGATAATATTAGTGGTAACCCCAACAGCACCTGAGGAATTAGTAGTTACAACTCCTACTGCTCTTGATAGTGAATTTACAAACGATTCTGCCATTGTTCTTTACGTGTTAAGAGTTATTTATTAACCGCCAAGAGCGATTACCATTCCAAGTGAAGCACCTGGAGTAATTGTTGCCGTTGCCACACCCGAAGAAGGTGCAGATAAAGTCCATGCTGTTCCAGTGCTAGAAGAAAAATCTATTGTGGTTGCACCAGAACCAATGTAAGTTCCTTCAGATTGAACACCAATCTGACCACCTGATGCAGCAACTACACCAGTTAAATTGGAACCATCACCATAAAAAGCATCTGCAGTAACAATACCGCTGGATACTACATCAGTAACACTAGTGAGTCCAGCAACATGTAATGTGCTACCACCATATAAAGCACCACCAGTAGTAGTAATACCACCAGCACTTGCTAAAGTAGTAACCCCTACAACTGATAATCCATAACCAATATGAGTAGCATTATTTGTTTGAACAGTAAGAGCGCGACTACCAAAAGTTGAGAGACCTGTAATATTAATCTCTCTACCACTTACTTGGTCATAAGTGATGTCATCTTTTACATAGAGGTCCCCACCAACGTAAAGATCTCCACCAGTAGTAGTAATACCACCAGCACCAGCAAGAGTAGAAATACCACTAATAGAGATCCCACCACCAACCAGGACTTGGCTATTAAATGTGGATAACCCTACAACAGAAACACCAAATCCGATAGCAACACCGGCAGTATTAACTGTAAGAGCACGAGATCCAAAAGTAGAAAGACCAGTAATATTAATCTCACGACCAGAAACTTGATCGTAAGTAATATCATCTTTTACATAAAGATCTCCACCAACATAAAGATCGCCACCCGTGGTAGTAATCCCGCCTTCGCTTGCAAGGGTACTAACACCAGTGACGACTATAGAGGTAGCACCAATGCCACCAGCAACTTCTAATTCAAACTTGGGAGCCGTTGAACCAATACCAACCTTCTGATTGGTCGCATCGGCTAAAATAAGCTTGGTATTTACCTCAAGCCCATTCTTTACAACAAAATTCTTATTGACAGCCATGCGGGTTCACTTTCCCCCAACAGAGTATTATTATTTATTTATATCAATTAAGTTTCTATTATAAAATATCCGTCTTGACTTGTATTTCCGCCAAGTTGAGTTGTAATAATCTCTACATCACCATTTTGATATCCACTTCCACCACCACCACCATCACTAGCAGACGTAGACCCTGCTCCGCCAGCAGCTCCTCCTCCACCACCACCAGTTGACCAGGAAGTATTTCCCCCATCATTTCTATGACCTAATCCTGATTTATAACCTCTTATTATATTACTACTAGATTGATCTACTACCTGCCCGGATGATCCAAAAAATCTCACCTTTCCCATATCTTGACAAGCACTATATCCTTTTCCTGTCCAATACTGTCCAAAAGTACATGAAGATAATCTACCTGGACTACCTGAAGAATAATCTATGGGAGGCAACCATCCACCACCAGCAAAAAATCCTTGTAATGGTAATTGACCATCAGAATATCTTATCCCACCAGCACCACCTCTAGAACCATTACCATTTGCTCCTCCAATACCAAGTCCACCTCCACTCCCACCTCTAGATCCACTTCCAGCACCTCCGCCACCACCACAAACAGCAACTACTTGTCCTCCTTTATATAAGAAAGATCCTCCACCTCCACCACCATGACCACCAGAAGGTTGTACAGAAGATCCTAACTTAATAATATACTCATAATTTTGTCTTAATGTAATATAAAATTGTGATACTCCACCTTCTCCACCAGTGGCGCTACCAGTATTCCTACCCGCACCAGCAGCAAGAGTTACTTTTGCTACAACATCTTGTTCTGGAGCATAAATGCACAAAACTCTAGACATAACAGCAGAAGAAGCCTCAAATCTTTTTGCACTATCAAAGATATTATGCTCTCCACCACCATACCAACCCCCATCACCAGACATTAATTCATAATTTATAATCTGTCTGCTAGAAATAACATTTAAATTAACAGTATCAGAATATAAAGGTGAATTACATGCTGTAGGATGAGTAATGCGACAATTAACTGTTTGAATACCAGCAGTTGCCGAACTCATCTCCAAAGTAGGGGATTGTGCTCCTGCAACCCTATCAGTTAAAGTACGTGTCCCTGTTGTTGGGCCAGAAGATATCACTGGTTGTGAAGTTATTTCCCTGAAAAATCCTCCCCCACTAACATTTAATATCATATCATTCCAATCATCTCCACCTTCTTCAATAACTAATCTTTGATTACCACCACCTGCAGGAGTATTTCCTCCAATATGTAAATTTGCAGGAGAAGAAGTTGGATAACACTTATAAATTCTGCCTCCTGTAACCGCAAAGGTTCCATTTCCATAATTCTCTGGGAAATTTCCAATACCATCTATCATAATTGTATGATAAATTCCAGAGTCTTCAGTGGTATGCCAACTAATTTGTCGTGAACCTGTCCATCCGGTGGTATCATAGTAAATATTTGATCCCCTTCCACTGTTACCGCCATCCCATCCTGGAACATCAATATTAGAAGGATCCACAGGAACTGTTATACTATAAGAAGTCTCACCATTACTTAAATCATCACCATTTGCGGTCCATTGATAACTTAAAGGTTGTGCTCCGTGTCCTGTAACAATACCAACAACATTAAAAGTAGCAGTTCCCGATACTGTTTGAGCATTTGTGGAAGGAATCGTTTGACTAGAAGGTTGAGTTATTATTTCAATACTAGGATAAAATGTAAATGGAATTACATTTGAATCTATTTCAAGTTCATTATTTGCATTTCCTGTAGAACGTCCAGTACCAGCAGTAATAGGATCACCAGTTCCATATGCAGAAGGAACATAATCCGGTCTTAAGAAAAACTTTAATTCATCTAAAGTTAAATCAGCACCTTTAGATGTTCCATATACAGTAAGATTTGTTGTCCCTGCTCCACTAACAGAAGTAAGACCTAATCCAGGAATATCACCATTGGCCACTACCCCAATTGTAGTTGCAGAACCAACCTTATAATACCATTGATAGTTTAAAGATCCTGTTAATTTAGCAGGATTGGTTGGTGTTTGGGTAGGAAAAGTTGCTGTAGCAATACCCGTAAAGGTAGCCACCCCACAGGTAGAAGCTGTAATAGGTTGAGTTAACCATGAAATAACTGGACCATTAAGATCCAGTGTTGTAGTTCTTTGATCGAAACCTGACATTAACTATTCTCCTTAACCAAAGTTTTGACCACCAACTACACCATAGAAACTACTTCCCCCATCAAATGATCGGAAGGAATAAATGTCCGACTTACCAGCACCAGTTGTGACTACTGGAATGACTCCACCAGCAGGCCAAAGAAGATCAATTGCTCCACCACTATTATTATAGAAGGTTTCAATTCCAGTGGTATTATCAGCAGGCGAAACTACACTAAATCCACCTGTAGAATCTTGTAAGAACTTAATATTAAAGGAACTTCCTTCTGAAGGAATATTCGTCAATTTAACCTGATTAATATCCTCATCCACTGTGCAAGTAAAGGTCTGTGCAGCGGTAAGATCAAGAGTAAGAACGTTAGAAACACTTGTAACAATACCAACCTTATTCCTCATTCCAACAATTCTTAAAATACCCTCAACATCTAAAGTATCCCTTGCGACTGATGTCCCAATACCAACCTTAGAATTAGTATCACTCGCATTAAATACGGTTCCACCTGTTCCAACATTTAAAGTAGATGCTGTAGCAACTCCAACTGTAATACGTGATGTAGAATCACCTGTCCAATTAAGGTAAGTTCCACTTAGAGTTCCACCAACCGATACCTCACTATTGAAGTCAGCAGTGCCAATAAATCTAGATCTATTACCAACATAGAGATCAGTTCCACCTGCTCCAGCATTATCATCTCCGACTTGAAGACTAAAAGTACTATTAGGTATAGTAGTTCCGATTCCAACATTTAAGTTATTGGTTACATAAACTCCAGTTCCATACCCAACTGCAACACCGTTCCATCTACTATCAGTTGGAAGATTAGTTAATCCCGATCCATCACCAGTAAGAGTTGATGCATACAAACCACCAACAACATTCAATTTATATCTTGCAGCATCATTAGTTGCACTAGTAGTTGCAATACCAACATTTCCAGATCCATCAACAAAGAATACAGATGAACCAGAACCAACCTTAAATGTTATATCAGTTCCTACACCCGCATGTGTAGTAGTACCAACACCAACTGTATCAAAGATCGCAGCAGAAGTATTAGTTGAAATACTTACGTTACCAAAACGTCTCCATGCATTCCCTGTGGTATAAACCCATCCCATATACCCACCTTGAGCAGGATCAGAATGCCATGCCACATCTCCAGGGTTACCGGCAAGTGAAGGAGTAGCAATTCCTACTGTATACTTACGTGAAACAGTGGCATCTCCCTGCAAGAACAGGTGATTTGCCTCAATACCATCTGGAGATGTAGAAGTAACCTTCCTACTGAAGCTAACTGGACCATCAAATTCCGAAATGATATTGTTATCAGGACCACCCTCCACTCTTAGAGAGCGACTGATAGAAATCTCAAGAGGAGTAAGAACGTCAAATCCAACACTAACTCCAGTTGCTGCTATATCCTCACCCGTTACAGTAGGAATAGGAGCATCAAATACTTCTTCTTGTCCTGTAGCAGAACTTACTTTCTTATTACCAATGTAGAAATCACCATCACTGTTCATACCAGTGTAAACAACTACACCACCATTTTGCTTCGATGCCTGTGCAAGTAATTCCTCTGCCTTAGAAAGTTGTCTATCCTGACGCTCAGGTAGAGCAGTAGAATAGTTACCTGGACCATATCCAAGATATTCAAATGTATGCCCAGATGCACGCAGAATAGAGTTTCTACGTAATTCAATTGGATTTACCCGAATTCTTCTAACAACCGTACCATCTACATGCGTCGTCCGCTTAGTTCCTAAGATACCACGGAATACATTTATAGGATTACCACCTACAGTTGCTTTAATCCTAACAATCTCATCGTCAATTAGCAGATAATCACCAATATTAAGATTAAGAGTACTAAGACTAGTAAGACTAACGTCGTTAGTTGTTGCACTAGAAATGGCAGAATCTAAAGTTGTTGTAATTCCCTCATACTCTACAACCTGACGACCACCAAGATTCTCACTCTCGTTAGTTACATTACCAGCATTCGCTGCGAAACCTTCTCTATAAGCACGTAAAGTTCCAGTTGTAGCAGGAGCAGAAGTTCCAACTCCAACATTCATCACAAAAGTAGTAAGACCTACATTCTCTGTTACAACGAAAGAATTATTATAATAATCTTGAGCTGCACCCGCAACTCTAATTCTATTATCAACTCTTAAACCATGATTACCAGATGTAACAACAGTTGCTATTCCAGAAACACGATCATAAGTCAAAGACGAAATACTTATTGAAGCACCAGTAGGATAGGCTAGAGCATCCGAACATAAAGTAGCTCCTAGTCCTGCTGTTAATGCAGTTCCCACCGTAGATGCAGAAGATACAATTACTTGCTTAGTTAATCCAGTAGTAACTCCTACAATTCTATATAACTGATTATAATCTTGTGTTATAGCAGAAGATACACCAGCAACTCTAAGAACATCCCCTGCATTATCATATATGCTTGTTACACTTACAACACCTACACTATGACTAGTGGTAGTAGCAATCCCAACCACATGCATAGTATTACCTACACCATATGCAGAACCACCATCCATAATTACACAAGATGTTATTCCTCCAGAAGCATCAACACTAACCATTGCAGTTGCAAAGTCACCAGTAGTTGAAGCTCCAATAGAAACTAATTTTGCGTCATAAAGAGTTGTTGCTGAACCACTTCCATAAGCACTACCGCTATTGGCAATACTTACAGCAGTAATTCTATTCAGTCCATGATCATAAGATGTATAAATGGTATGCGAACTTCCAACAGGAGTAGTATCCCAATGAGTTAAGATATTAGTAATTCCAATACCAATAGCATTATCACTTAAACTCTTAGTAATTGTCTCTTTAGTAATACTGAGTTGAGGATCATCAACAACAACCTCACCTACAGGAGTTGGAAGGGCATATGATACTGCATCCGTAGGGTCAGATGAAGGAGTGTCTCTATTGGTTTGAGGATATAAATTCTTAACAGGTTGAGAGAACTTCTCACCAGTAAATGGAGCAGTAGTTGGTGCATTAGTTGAGTTTAAGACCAACAGATGATAAACACCATCTTGCTCTCCTGCAACATATTTTTGAACTTCTTGAGATCTATAGAGATAGTAGGTATCCTTATAATCTTTGCGATTAAATCTAGGTAAAGAAGTTGTTCTATTATCTACATCATTATTAAATGTTCCAGGATCTCCAGAAATAGGACCATAGAAACACTTAGCACTACTAATACCAGCAACAGTAAATGTATTATTATATGCTGTGCTA
>Ga0208790_1001006_pt1 | contig 12709 bp, 18 predicted proteins | sample 10_taG_FD_184083 | JGI IMG/M metagenome (GOLD analysis project Ga0208790, IMG submission 184083) | Marine viral communities from the Subarctic Pacific Ocean - 10_ETSP_OMZ_AT15264 metaG (SPAdes) (version 2) | ecosystem: Environmental > Aquatic > Marine > Oceanic | place: Pacific Ocean | collected... | reverse complement strand
CTTACACTGCTCGTTACACAATGGAAACGATCGCGCTTGCTTTCGCTATAACTGAAGAAGCTATCGAAGATAATCTCTACGATAGACTAGCTTCTAGATATACAAAAGCATTAGCAAGATCTATGTCAAACGCTAAACAAGTAAAAGCAGCTTCACCTTTAAATAATGGTCTACCTTCGGTAGCAACATTTAAAACTGGTGATACTGTTTCTTTGTTCTCAACAAACCACACTACTATAGCTGGGGCTTGTTCGAACACACTTACTACGCAAGCGGATTTAAACGAAACTTCATTAGAGCAAGCACTGATTGATATCGCTGCAATGACTGATGAAAGAGGTTTAAAAATCGCTGCTAGAGGCGTGAAGATGATAGTCCCATCTGCTAACCAGTTTAATGCTGAGAGATTATTAAAATCTCAAGGTAGAACTGCTACAGCAGATAATGACATCAATGCAGTCAACTCTATGGGAATGGTTCCTCAAGGATACAGAGTAAACCATTTCTTAAATGATTCTGATTCATGGTATGTGATTACGGACGTTCCTAATGGTATGAAACACTTTGAGAGAACTCCATTGACAACTTCAATGGAAGGTGATTTCGATACTGGTAACGTTAGATACAAAGCTAGAGAAAGATACGTTTTTGGCGCATCGGACTATAGAGGTATCTACGGCGTTGAAGGTGCGTAGAATCTAAATTAAATTTGTGGCGGGACACAGTTCCGCCACATTTTCTAAATACGGTGAGAAAATGAAGAAATTCCTAGTAAAAATATGGGCTTACGATCACTATGCTTCTTTTGAAGTAGGAGCTGACGATAATGCTGAATCTATTGAAAACTCTATCCTTGACAAAATTGGAGAAAAGAGTATAAAGTGGGAATCAACGGGAATGTTTAAAGACAGTCCCCACAGAATAACCTATGAGGAGGTTGTTGATGGTACAAGAGCTGTACAAAGAAAAACGGTCCTTGGAGTTGAAGTGGCAGTTGGAGTATGAGCAAAGTGGTAAATATACTCTCAATATGGTCGAAATTGATAACGCTATTAAAAATGTTATCACTGAGATTAAAGCCGAGGAACGTAAGATTGCAGATAGAGAAAATGCAATTGATAATGCTGCCGCCCAAGTTTCTGTGGCTACTTAGATAAACGCCACATCGCTGAAATAACGTATTTCTGCAAGGACCTCTTGCACTCTATATAAATCTACTATATAAATAAATCACTATACAAATTTAACAAAACTTAAATGTAGACGCGTATAGTCGACTATCCCCTAGGGACTACATTTAAATATTCTAGGAGGAATATTATGGGTACAACTACATTTTCCGGACCAGTAAAATCCGGAACAATAAGACAAGGATCGTCAGCTAATATTGGTACATTAGTATGCGCTCAATCAGCGGCGATTACTGAACTTGCGGCAAACACAGCTAGCTCTATTATTATCCCAGCAAACAGCCAAATCATTAATTTTTATGTTTTGATACAAACTGCTTGGGATGGTGGGACTAACACACTGGACATTGGTACTTCAGATGATGCTGATCTGTATTGTGATGGTTTACCAGCTACGGTTGTTGGAAATCACAGAGTAACTGCAGCTTATACTGGAACAGAAGGAAATTGGAAAGACATTGGTACATCTGATGTTACTATCTATTATGACTCTGTTGCCGGCGGTAGTGGCACTGGTGTTTTGACGGTTCAATACCTTCAAAATAGAAACCTAAGTTAATAAAATAATGTGAGCTCCTTCGGGAGCTTACACTTAAGGAGAAAATATGAGTACATATCCAGTGGATATAAAAACAGCGAACATAACGACCGCAACAACTACTACAGTGTTTGATGGTCCTGCAAGAATTTTAGGAGTTTCTTGGGTACAACCTTATAACGTAGCAGCCGGAACTATTACGGTTTATGATGATACGACAGCAATATGGGTAGTAGATGTTCCAAGAACAAATGATTCAGACGCAGGAGACAGTAAATCTGTTTCAGGTGTTATTATGTTACCAGGAACAGGAATTAGATGTGGAACAAAACTTAAAGTTATAAATGCTATAACTACACATGTTACTGTTTATTATGGATAGGAGTTTAGATGGCAAACACAACATCTGGCTCATATACATTTGAAAAGAATTTTGCGATTGATGATATAATCTCAGAAGCTTATGAGAGAATAGGTCTTGTTGGTTCTGCGGGTCATCAAATACATAGCGCACGAAGATCATTAAATATTTTATTTCAAGAATGGGGTAATAGAGGAATCCACTTTTGGGAAGTGGGTGATACCAATGTTGATTTAATTGAAGGTCAAGCAGAGTATACTTTCTATAGATCATCAGATGATGGAACATCTTCTACTACAGTAGGTGGAACTTCTGGTGCTTCTACTTATGGATTATCTGATGTTTTATCTGCTCAATATAGAACTGATAGAACTGAAACTGATCAAACTGATTTACCTATGACAAAAGTTGCAAGATCAACTTATGCAGCTTTTTCTAACAAATTAACTAAAGGAACTCCCAGTCAATTCTGGGTACAAAGATTTGTAGATAAGACTACAATTACAATTTACCCAACACCTAATTCTACAGCTGCATCTAAAGATATGCACATTTATTTTGTTAAAAGAATTCAAGACGTAGGAGCTTATACAAATGCAACTGATGCTCCTTATAGATTTGTTCCTTCTATGGTTGCTGGTTTATCATTTTATTTATCTCAAAAATATGCACCACAAAGAACACAAGAATTAAAATTATTTTATGAAGATGAATTAGCAAGAGCTTTAGCGGAGGATGGATCAGCAGCGAGTACGTATATTACACCGAAAACTTATTATCCAAATATATAATGGGAAAATTTTCTAGAGGTAGATATTCATTAATGATTTCAGATCGTTCTGGAGCCGCATTTCCATACAGAGAAATGGTTCAAGAATGGACTGGTGCATGGGTACATAATTCTGAATATGAACCTAAGCAACCACAAGTTTCACCAAGACCACACGGTGCAGATCCACAAGCTTTAGAACATGCTAAACCTGCACGAACAGAATTTGCAACAGAAGATCTTTTACCATATAATCCATTTACAACCACAGCTTCTTCAACAACCTTAAGTATTTCTTTTCCAAGTAATGGTTTTAATGCTGGAACAACTTATGTAAGATTTAGAGAAGTTAAAAGTCCCGTGGGCGGTGTTGCAATAACAACGTTAGAATTAGAGACTACTTTAAACGGGGATATATCTGATTCTGCTACTACTGTTACTTTGACGGATGCAAGTGAGTTTCCAAGCTCTGGATATATTGTAATAGAAAAAGTGGATCAGGATTCAAGTTCTTCTACTTATGGACAATATTTTAATGAAACTATTAAGTATACTGGAAAATCAAGTAATGATTTAACTGGGTGTACTAGGGGTACAGCCGCTCCTTATAAAGGAGTAACTCCCACTAATACTACAGCGGGAACTCATTCAAGCGGTGCAAAAGTTTTTGGTTCATATTTAGCAACAGCAGTTGCAACAACAGTTAATACAGTAGGTCAACCATCAACCGAAACTCAATATAATTCTTTAACAGTACCTCTTGTTTCAAATGCAAGTAGTACTGATACAGGAGGCGGTTTTCTGTGTACAATTGGACCCGTGAATGATAGAGAATAATTATGGCTGGATATACACTTTCAGAATTAGAATCGGACATTAGAAGTTATACTGAAGTAGATAGTACTGTTTTTAGTGGTGCTCTTCTAGGCAGATTTATAGAAAATGCAGAATATAGAATTTTTTATGATGTTCCTATGGATTCAGATAGAGTGGAGTATGAAGGAACCTTAGCCGCAGATGTTCAAACTGTTAGAGTTCCTACAGCTATGGTTTTTGTAAGAGGTGTTGAAGTTTTTAATTCTACTTCTTCTAGAACAGGTAGAACATATTGGCTTCAAAAAAGAGACAGAACTTTTATAAGTGAATACGTGGGAGAATTAACTGGTCCTGAAGGTGGATCTACAGGACAAGATACTACAGGGTTACCTAAATATTATGCTATGTTTGGAGGAGCGACTGGAACTGGCTCAACTACATCAGGAAATATTATAATGGCTCCTACACCTGATGCTAATTATTTAATAAATATTCATGGAAATGTAGTGCCTACTGGATTAGGAACTGCTACAAGTGGAACTTACATAAGTAAGTACTTCCCACAAGGGCTACTTTATGCTTCTCTGGTGGAAGCCTATGGATATTTAAAAGGTCCAATGGATATGTTGACACTATATGAAAATAAGTATAAAACTGAACTACAAAAATTTGCAAGTGTGCAAATTGGGAGACGTAGACGAGATGATTATACAGATGGTACTGTCCGTATACCAATTGAATCTGCGAATCAGTAATTAGGAGATAACTATGGCAATAACATCGGCAATTTGTAATAGCTTTAAACAAGAAATTTTAGAAGCAGAGCATAATTTTACTGCTACAACAGGAAATACTTTTAACTTAGCATTGTATAGTAGTTCAGCAACGTTAAGCGCATCAACAACTGCTTACGCAAGCACTAATGAAATAACAAACACTTCAGGAACTTCTTATTCTGCAAAAGGAAAAGCATTAACAAGTGTTACACCAACTTTAGATTCATCAACAGCAGTCTGTGATTTTGCAGATGTCTCTTGGACATCAGCTTCTTTCACAGCTAATGGATGTTTAATTTTTAATGATTCACATGCAACAGACGCAGCAGTTTGTGCAGTAGCTTTTGGTGGTGATAAAACGGTATCAAGCGGAACTTTCACAGTTCAATTTCCCGCAGCGGCAGCAACTACAGCGATAATTCGGATAGCATAAGGAGGTAAGTCCTTATGGCCTTTATAAGAACATTTACCGTCACGGTTAGTGGAGGTAAATACTATATTGATAGTGTTCAACAACCAACCATAAATATAGCAGAAGGTGGTCTATATAAATTTGACCTTTCTGATAGTTCTAACGAAGGTTATAATTTTAGATTTTCTACAACAAGCGATGGTACCCACTCAGGTGGTTCTCTTTATACAACAGGAGTTGATACTTCAGGAACTCCAGGAAGTGCAGATGCCTATCTTCAAATTCAAGTATCAGCTGGCGGAGAACAACCAGCTGCACCGGACCCTCTTTATTATTTTGATACCACTACCTCTAATATGGGAGGTCAAGTAAATACTCCCACAGCTGCTTCTTATGGAATGCGTTCATGGGGCGATAATCAATGGGGTAATCAAAACGAAGTTGATGCATCTTTAACTGGTGTAGGTGCCACTTCTTCTCTGGGAGAATTATCTGCATTTAATGAACAAGGATGGGGTTCAGATGGATGGGGTGAAGAAGGTTGGAATGGTGCAAATATAATAACTTTAACTGGTGTTTCAGCCACTGCTTCGGTAGGTGAAGCTGTTGGCTCAGCAAATCAAGGTTGGGGTAGGTCCGAGTGGGGCGAAGAACCTTGGGGAGACAGTGATAACCCAGTAGTAAATATAACAGGAGTAGGTGCAACTTCTTCAGTTGGAGAAGTTTCAGCATTTAACGAACAAGGTTGGGGTAGCGATACTTGGGGTACTGAAAACTGGGGCGAATCAGCAATGACAGTTGTTGTAGATGTTGACTCTAGTGGAGTAGCAACAACAGCTGTTGGATCTATTTCTCCAACTCAAATGACTGTTGGATTAAGTGGTCAAGGTGCTACATCATCTTTAGGTACTCTAGGATTAGAATTTGGGCCAGCAGGTGCAATATCAGGAGTTTCGGCAACTGTAAGTGTTGGTTCTGTTGATCCGGTAATTGTAGCTCCATTAAGTGGAATTGGTGCAACAGCTTCAGTAGGTGCTATTACACCAGCTGATGTAATGGGATTAACAGGAGTTTCGGCAACTGCTTCTGTAGGATCTCTAACAATTAGTGATGCGCAAATATTTAATATAAGTGGAGTTGGTGCAACTTCTTCAGTAGGTTCTCTTTCTCCAACAGAAATGTCTGTAGGATTATCTGGTCAATCAGCAACTTCTGGAGTAGGATCAATTTCTCCAACAGAAATGGTAATGGGATTAACTGGTGTTTCTGCTACAATTAGTGTAGGACAGGTTGGTGGTCCAATAGCTTGGCAAAAAGTAACTCCAACACAAGGTGGTAGTTGGAGCAAAAAAACAGCTACTCAAGGTGGTAGTTGGAGTAAAGTTACACCACCATAATGAATATATGTTATTGACATTATGTATAAAACAAATTAAAAATAACAACTTAAGCAGGAGATAAATTATGGCTTCAACATACACACCTTTGGGTGTTGAAAAAATGGCAACCGGTGAAAATGCCGGTACATGGGGAACAAAAACCAATACAAACTTAGAAATTATTGAACAATTTGCTGGTGGGTATACTGCTCAAGCAGTAACAGATGGTGCAGATACAGATCTTTCAGTTTCTGATGGTTCAACAGGAGCAACTCTTGCTCACAGAGTAATTGATTTAACAGGAGCACTTACAGGTGCAAGAAACGTAACTATTCCAATTGACGTACAACAAATGTATGTCCTTAAAAATTCTACAACAGGTTCACAAGCAGTAACATTTAAATATGTCAGTGGTACAGGATCTAGTGTTGCATTTACAGGTGGTGATACATCTTCTAAAATAGTTTATGGTACAGGATCAGGATCTAATCCAAACATTATTGATTTAGGATTTGTTACTACTACTGGTACTCAAACTTTAACAAACAAAACTTTAACATCACCTAAAATAGGAACTTCTATTTTAGATACTAATGGACTTCAATTAGCTCTTTTAACAGCTACAAGTTCAGCAGTTAATGAAATTACTTTAGCAAATGCTGCTACTGGTAATAACCCTACTATTAGTGCAACAGGAGATGATTCAAACATAGGTATTTCTTTCGCAACAAAAGGAACTGGAGTTATTAAAGCTGAAGACGCTGGTGGAACAGTTGCTGCAGTTAAAATTGCAGGGAAAGAAACTATGTGGGTTCCAGCTTCTGCTATGTATGGAGCTACAACTAATGGTGCTGATGCACAGCAAGTTGAAACAACAGCTGTTAGACCAGATATGAAAGTTTTAGATTTTGATGCAAGTACAGCGGAATACTCACAATTTTCAGTAGGCTTCCCTAAATCATGGAATGCAGGAACAGTAACTTATCAAGTTTATTGGACACCAAGTAGTACTAATACAGGAGACTGTATATTTGGTTTACAAGGAGTTTCATGTGGAGATAGTGATACTATTGACGTTGCTTATGGCACAGGTGTAGAAGTCACAGATGCAGGTATAGGAACAGTCGAAGACCAGCAAATTACTTCAGAAAGTGGCGCAGTAACGATTTCAAATGCTGGCGATGGAGAACAAACTTATTTTCAACTATATAGAGATGCAGCCGATGGTAGTGATACCTTTACTGGTGATGCACGAGTATTAGGAATCAGATTATTCTTCACTACAGACTTAGCGAACGACGCATAAGGAGAATAGAATATGAGAAAAATAGACCTTTCTTCAATTGTCGAAGGTAAAGGACACAAAAATAAAAAATCACATAAAGGTAAATCTTTTGGTTATCAAGTTTTAGGATTTGGTGCTGGTGGTGGTGTTAGTTTAAAAGAAGTAAGTTATTTAGTAATCGCTGGTGGTGGAGGCGGCGGAGACTCCGGCCAAGGCGGAGGAGGGGGAGCAGGGGGACATAGAAATTCCTTTGACGGACCATCTCCTTTAAAAGCAGCTACCATTGAAATAGGAGGAGAGATTCCTATAACTGTTGGTGGTGGAGGAGCAGTAGACGTAAATGGTGGTCCTTCAATATTAGATACAATAACAGCCACAGGTGGTGGTAATGGAGACAACCCAGGATCGGATCCAGCACCTCAAGGAGAACCTGGTGGATCTGGTGGTGGTGTAAGAAGTCCCGGTGGAACGGGAGGATCAGGTAACGCTGGAGGATTTAGTCCTCCAGAAGGTAATCCCGGTGGATCGAATCCAGCACCTCAAGGATCAACAGGTGGCGGAGGATCTGGTGCTGCTGGAAACGGTGGTAATCCAGGAGGTCCCTCTAGTGGAGGAACTGGTTTAGCATCTTCAATCACAGGATCACCTCAAACAAAAGGTGGCGGTGGCGGTGGAGGCTCAGGAAACCCAGTCGCAAACCAAGGAGGCGCTGGTGGTGGAGGCGCTGGACAAACAAATCCTGCTAAACCTGCACCTTACTCAGTAGGAGGAACTAACACTGGTGGTGGCGGTGGAGGCTCTGGAGATCATGGCCCACCTCAAGCAGCAGGAGCTGGAGGATCAGGTATTGTTTATGTAAGAGGACCAAGTGCTGTTGGCATGGCAGTTACACCATGCACTAATTCAGTGGCAAGTTGTGTTGGTGCTTGTAATGAAAGAGTTGCAACTTTTACGGTTTCGGGTACATTAACTGTTAGTTAATGTTATTTGACACTATAGAGAGAAAGAAATATTTAGTTTGTGATGATTTACTTTCATCAACAGAACAAAATACAATAAAAAATACTTTGTTTGATGTTTATTTTCCGTGGTTTTTAATAGAACACAGAGACAACAAAGACAATTTTACTTCTACTAATTTAAAATCTAAAAATAAAAATGTTAAAGAATATGTAAAATTAGTGCATAGCTTTTACAAATTAGGAAAAACAAACGCCTCCCCTCATAAAAATGTAGTAGATTTAATACTACAAAAAATACTACATAAATTTAATCTAACACAAATTAATTTAATTAGAGCTAAAGCTAATTTGCAGACTTCAAGTTCAAATGTAAAAAAAAATAATCATAGCACACCTCACACAGATACAAATGATAAACACTTAGTTATCATATATTATGTAAATAATTCAGATGGGGACACAGTCATTTTTAATAATGACAAAGTTTTTAAAAAAATATCTCCCAAAATGGGTAGAATATTAATATTTGATGGATCTTTAAAGCACGCGGCTGGGTATCCTATTAAGTCTCAAATTAGAAGTGTAATAAACATAAACGTAAAATAAGATTGATCTAGATCAATTCTTTTTATTTCCCTTTACTATATCTTTAAATTAATATAATATTATAAAAATATAAAGACATATGAACTTAACAAATTATTACTGGTACTTTCAAAAAGCTATACCTGAGGGAATATGTGATGATATAGTTCGTCACGGAAAATCTATTAAAGATCAAATGGCTATTACAGGCGGTTTTAGTAAGGGAAAATTAAATACTAAACAAGTAAAAGATTTAAAGAAAAAAAGAGATTCAAATATTGTTTGGATGAGTGATAGATGGATATACAACGAAATACAACCGTATGTTAATTTAGCAAATAAAAATGCTGGGTGGAATTTTCAATGGGATCATTCTGAATCTTGTCAGTTCACAAAATATGATAAAGGTCAATTTTATGATTGGCATTGTGATGGTTGGGATAAACCTTATGATGCACCTAATGGACCTACTCATGGAAAAATTAGAAAACTATCTGTAACTGTTACTTTATCGGACCCTAAAGAATATAAAGGTGGTGAACTAGAATTTGATTTTAGAAATTTAGATCCCGATAAAAAACCTAATATTAAAAAATGTAAAGAAATATTACCAAAAGGATCCTTAGTTGTTTTTCCAGGTTTTGTGTGGCACAGAGTTTGTCCAGTTAAAAAAGGATCAAGATATAGTTTAGTAATATGGAATTTAGGGTGGCCATATAAATGATTTTTCCAAAACAATTAAATTTAGAAGAACATTTTAAATGTCCCCTTTGGTTTGCTGATGAACCAAAGTATGTTAATAAATTAAATAAAGCATCAGATAGTTATATTAAAAAAGCTAATAAAAATTTAAAAAAAGTTAGAGATAAACGTAATAAAAAATTTGGCGATAGAGGAGATATGGCACAAGTTTTTCACTCATCAACTTTAATTGGTGATCCTAAATTTAAAGAGTTGCAAAATTATGTATGTGCAACTTCACATAATCTTTTAAATGAAATGGGTTTTGATTTAACTAATTATCAAGTGTTTATTACAGAAATGTGGGTACAAGAGTTTGCTAAAAAAGGTGGGGGACATCATACTCTACACACACACTGGAATGGACATGTGTCGGGTTTTTATTTTTTAAAAGCTAGTGAAGCTACTTCTTTTCCAATATTTGAAGATCCACGACCAGGTAATGTTATGAATCTTTTACCAGAAAAAGATAAAACAAAAATTACACAAGCAAGTTCACAGATAATGTACAAAATAAAACCAGGTAGAATTATGTTTTTTCCATCGTACATGCCTCATCAATATGTTGTAGACCTGGGTTACGAACCATTTAGATTTATACATTGGAATTGTCAGGCTATATCAAAATCAATATTAAACTATGCAAATAACACAAATAGATAATTTTTTAGAAGAACCAACACAAGTTTATGAAAAATGTAAAAAACTACCTTTTTATTCTTTAAAAGAATTTAATAAAAAATTTAATGAAAAACAAAATTGGCCCGGTGTAAGAACACAATCAATACCTCGGGTGGATAAAATTATTTTTGAAACTGTTATAAAATCAATGATTACTCATTTTAAAGACCTTTTTCAAAAAGACGTGCCTCTTGAAATGTATGTTCACAAAAGAAATAAAAACATTGAAAAACAAGATTGGATGCACACCGATCATCAAGACGGACGTTTATATACAGCATTATTGTATTTGTCTAAAACAAATTTAAATTCAGGCACAATGTTTTATAATGTAAAAAAACAACCTATAACTGATGTAAAGTTTGTTCAAAATAGAATGGTGTTATTCGATAGTAGATATTTACATTCTGCTTATGGACACCATAACGGAAGATTAAATGTAACGATATCAATTTATGGAGAAAATAAATGACACCATTAGTGCATTTTCCACAAGTGGTTGGCGTTAGTGATTGCCCATTCATTAAACAAATACAAAGCGACTATAAAAAAATTATATCAAAGTACAAGTATGATGAGTATGGCTTTTGTAAAGAGGAGCCACACTCTAATAAAAAATTTAGTAAATTAAATAAATGGATTGATGGTGAGGTAAAAAAATTTATAAAGTTACATGAATACAAAGATAAGTTTGTATGTAAAGATTCTTGGATATACGATTATAAGATAGCTAGTAATCAACCTTATCACAACCACCCAGGATACATAATATCAATGGTGTTTTTTCTTGAGGGGTATGAAGAAGACTCTGGTTTAATTTTTACAAACCCTGTTTCAGATATGAAGAATGCTTTAGGTGAAACTACAAAAAATTATGTAAAAACAAATATGTGGACAAATAGAACAATTACACATTCACCAAAATCTGGTAGATTGTTTATTTGGCGAAGTTATTTAATGCACGGGGTAAAAAATAAAGTTAAGAAATGTAAAAGAATAGTATTTTCATATAATTATGACAAAAAATAAAATTTATGGAGGAAAAAATGTCATTTAAAAAAAATAAATACACAGTTTTAAAAGGAGCTATTAGTAAAGAAATAGCTGATTTTTGTTTTGCTTATTTTTTAAACAAAAGAAAAGTAGCCAGATTTTTATTTGATCAAAGATACATTTCTCCCTACACAGATTATTATGGAATATGGGCTGATCCTCAAGTTCCAAATACCTATTCAAATTATAGCGATTTAGTTATGGAGACTTTACTACAAAAAGTAAAACCAACCATGGAGAAACATACAAGTATTAAATTATCTGAAACATATTCTTATGCAAGACTATATAAAAAAGGAGATGTACTACATAGACATAAAGATAGATTCAGTTGTGAAATATCCACTACTTTAAATTTAGGGGGTGATGAGTGGCCAATATTTATTGATCCAACAGGTAAAGAAGGACAGGCTGGTATTGAAATAATTCTTAAACCTGGAGACATGTTAATATATTCTGGTTGTGATTTAGAGCATTGGCGAGAAGAATTTAGAGGAGATACTTGTGGACAGGTGTTTTTACACTACAATAAAAAAGGTTCTAAAATAGCTAAAAAAAATGAGTTTGACAGAAGACCTTTTATAGGGTTACCTCCTTGGTTCAAAGGCTTTACTTCAATTAAAAAATAATATATATAGCAACTTCTATGGCACATTTTGCAGAAATAAAACAAGAAACTGATCCTACAGGATTTACTACAGACACACAATGGATTGTTAAAAGAGTTGTTGTAGTAGGTAACGATGTGGTTTCTTCTGACATGGCACTTGATGGAGAACAGTGGTGTATTAATTTTTTTAAAGGTGGAACTTGGAAACAAACTTCTTATAATCATAATTTTAGAAAACAATATGCAGGTATCGGGTACAGATACGACGAATCAAACGACACATTTATAAGACCACAACGTCATGCTTCATGGTCTTTAGACGATAACCAGGATTGGAAACCACCAATAGCTGAACCTTCTCCTGTTACATATACCGAAGACGGTGAAGAAAAATTTTATATGAGAGATTGGGATGAAAGTGCTTACCAAGCGGATAATACAAAAGGTTGGATAGCAAGAGGTCCAAACGATGCCTTGTACGATTGGAATGGCTCTGAATACGTAGCTCAATAATTTTCGTTTATTTCTCCCATTTTTTTAGACATGACAGC
>Ga0208790_1001002_pt1 | contig 12728 bp, 17 predicted proteins | sample 10_taG_FD_184083 | JGI IMG/M metagenome (GOLD analysis project Ga0208790, IMG submission 184083) | Marine viral communities from the Subarctic Pacific Ocean - 10_ETSP_OMZ_AT15264 metaG (SPAdes) (version 2) | ecosystem: Environmental > Aquatic > Marine > Oceanic | place: Pacific Ocean | collected... | reverse complement strand
TGGACGGCGTTTTGGTTGATCTTGTTACAACACTGGCCAACAAAATGAATAAAAATCTGTCCCTTGAGCCTGATGAAGTTCATGCTGGTAATAAGAAGGGAATAAAGGTACTGCGTAAATTGAAGGCGCTCGTAACAGAGGTGACGCCCCAACAATTGGAAGATATAACCATTAAAAAAGACGCGGGCGAAGAGAGGACACCAGAAGAGAGGGCAATCAACAATTATGTTTATGTGCTACTTGGTGATAAAACTGGGCAAATCTGGTTAGATATGGAAGTAGCCACTGGTGCACAGGAAATGATTGACGCAGCAAAAGAAAGGGGAAACATTTATGTCTTATCTTCACCGGTTGGACCTATTTCTGTGGAAAAGAAAAAGGAATGGCTAGACCAGCACTTCGGAGGCGAGCCTTTTGTAGATAAGATCTTTTCCTCTGAAAAGGGCGAAGCTTTAGCAGCCACGGGAATTGTTGATAAGGGCGAGACGGCCATTTTAATTGACGACCGCCTTAAATACATAGAGCAGTTCAAAGCTGTCGGTGGCCAAACCATACATCACTACCCGCCGGCAACACCAGAGGCAGTCAATAACACGTTGAATGCTTTGAATGAGGAAAAAGTTCCCGAGGTCTTGTATCACGGCACCAGTGCCGCCCAATACGAGCGAATAAAAAATAATGGATATAATGTAGATGACCTTTATCTTGCTGATACCATTGACAAATCTGCTGATTATGCCGAAAAGCAATCTGTTGCCGATGGAAGTGAGGAGTCTATAATTCTAACAATAGACACAAATAGGCTTGATGGTGATATAAGGATAGACCCCGGTTCAAACCCAGAAGAATGGGAATATGATATGGGTCAATGGGTTTTTACCGGTAACATAAAAAACGCTATTGTTGGCGAGGAAAAGTGGTAAATGAAACTCCTACTTGAAAATTGGCGAAAATATCTAAAAGAAGAGGCCGACACCGCTGTGGCGAAAAAAGGTGCCCTTCACCGCACACCAGAAGAGGAAGCGGAACGTAAAAGACGGGAAGCGGCATGGCTCAAGACACTCGGTGTTGCAAAAGATAACACTATTAAGACTCTCCCAGCCGACCTAATGCCAACTTTATACAAGGTAATTGTTGGAGACAAAGAGACCTTTTCTAAAGTACATGAAAAGTATGACATCGATGAGCTTAAAAATAAAAGTTATGAAGAAATAAAATACGACGCCGCCTACAAAGACTTTCTTGAAGAAATGCTTCACGAACCCGTTAAAGTGCTTAAATCGATTGGTCATTATGGCGAGATAAAAAAAGGCGAATACAAGGACTTTTTTGATTTTGTTTTAAAACTTCCTGAAGAACAGCGCGTCCATGTACTTACTGCTCTTGCTGTTTATAGTGATAAATGGTCTGCAGATAACGCTGTGGGCCTCTTAGTATTTGGAATAGATCAAATAAAAATTTACGGCTGTTTATTTCGTGAAAGAAATCCCGGCGCATTTAAAGTGAAGCCAGAAGATTACAAATACTGCCGTAGTTTGAAAGAAGGGGTGCCCAATGAATGAAAGATTTTCCACTCTTTAGAAAAAATATTCTCATTGTTACCTCTTTCATTATTATAATATGTGCCGCTACCAGCGCTTTTGGAAAAACCAAGAAAGCAAGATTTTACGATTTCAGTGATCAACTGATTAATGGTGAAATAAAAAAGCCTGCTGCCATTTACATGGAATCCAGAGCACGCGCCAAATTTGCAAAATTGCTAAAATTGAAAAAATCTTTTCGTAGAGCTTTAATTCTTAGTTATCACGATCCGCTCCTTAAATGAAAAAGTACATCTGCTTAATTTGATGTAGGTCAAAATAACCACTGAAACTATTTATATAAGCAACCATGAAGGGTATTATGAATGGACGCCGCAGGTTTAAATCAATTAGTTGAATATGGAATTTTGGGTCTTTGGACCTTATCCTTGCTTATTAGTAATCATACGATGAGAAGCAATTTTCAAAAGCGCTATGATGACCTAAATAAGAACGTTGTTGATGTGGTTAACAAGAATAAAGAACTAGCCGAAGAGAATCAAGAGAAGCTTGAAAAGGCTTTAGAAAAGATCGATGAGGGCTTGGACACCATGAAGCAAAAGTATCTAGAAGAGAAATTGAGAGCCGAACTTCAAACAAAGGAGATCAAAGAATGAAAAACTGGAAGCCTTTATTTTTTGAGAACAGTAAGATACCTGTGTTGCTGTCTAAGATCGCGCCAATCAATATATTTGCTCTTTCTTTTTCCTTTTTTGTTTGGGGCCGCGCCGAGATGCCCGAGAGAACTAAAAGACACGAGACTATTCATTACCAACAACAGCTAGAACTGTTTATGGTGTTTCAATGGATAATGTATGGAGCTTTTTGGTTGTGGGGATATATCAAGTACCGTGATGGCAAAAAGGCTTATTATCAATGCCCGTTTGAACAGGAAGCTTACGCAAATGATACGGATGTTGATTATTTAGAAAATAGAAAAAGATTTGCGTGGCTTCAATATCGTGTTTAATGTGTCATCACACTAACTCTTTCTGACAACCGAGTTTCAGCTTTAGAACTTATGTCGATACTGTGGTGAAGAAGCGAGAGCAATTGTACATTTTGTACTTCTCCATCTTCGGCCTCTACGCTTTGAAGGATTTGTTCTAGAATAAAGATTGTTCCTCTTAGTGCTAAATAAAATTCACAAATTCTTTCTACTACATCATCATCTTTATCATAAAAATCCCATAGCAAAGATTTAATTTTATTTTTATGTATAGTGACGATTTCTAGTAGCTCTATTAGACTTTTTAGATTCATTCTAATAGTTTACTATTTTTTTATAATTTGTTTAAACAATTCATCAAATTGTTTTTTATGTGTTAGGGTGGGTTTTTTAGTTTCTTCTAACTTGAAAGTTTCTTCAAATTTTTTCAAAAACAAATCTTTTTTATGTGCTTCCGGCACCAAGGACGCTGAGTGTAATGATGGTGATAGAGCTATTAATGAAGCAAAAATAATGAGTACGTTTTTCAAAACCTTATTTCCTCTGTATTTATAATATGAAAAGAACACTTATGTTATTAATATTGCTACTAACTAGCTGTGTAAATAGCTCTATTTCTAATAAAAACATTTTTTTTAAAGGAACTTTTTTAAAAGTCGAAAAAAGAATTACTTTAACGGCTTGTAATCCCCTCAACATAAATAATTGTATGACAAAAACTTATGAATCTTCTGCCTCTTCTTTTCTCGTAAAACACTCATACAATAAGTCTTATTTTATTACAGCGGCACATGTGTGTGTGGCCGATGTGGGAAAATTGGCGACACTACCTAAATTTAAAAGCACAGAGGAAGTCTACGGAATAGATTTAAAAGGAAGGAAATATAAGTATGAAATAGTTGCCGTTAATAGACTTTACGATTTATGTCTATTGTCTACTGGTCGAATGAATGCCAAAGCTTATTCAGTGGCTTCTAGGATGCCTCAGAGAGGAGAAAAGGTTTTTAATCTTGCTGCCCCTGTAGGCATTTTTGAAAGAAGGTTGGTGCCATTGTTTGATGGGTTTTATAGTGGCCAAGCTCATGGGAGGTCTATCTACACTCTACCAGCCACGGGAGGATCATCTGGTTCACCTGTTCTCAATTCGTGTGGTCAAGTTGTGGGAATGGTAAGTGCTGTTACTAAGGGGTTTAGTCACATTGTTATTTCTCCTACGTTAGCTCAAATACAAGAATTTATACAGAATGAAAAATTATAACGAATACAAAAAAGAAATTGCGAGATTGAAAAAACTAATTAAAAGACTGGAGGATGAAAACGCTTCTCTGTGGTTTTTGTTAGATGAGTTTGAAAAATCCAACATTCGCAATCCAGAATACGCAGAAAAATTTACTGAAGCTTTTAGCAAACTTCGTATGCAAAATTTAATGACTAGTGATAAGGTGGAGGAAGCATAGTGTTGATTGTAGAGATAAAAAAGGAACAAAAGAGATCTTCTTCTATCGTTATTTATTTTAGTGATGACGATAAGGTTTTATTGCTTAAAAGAAAAAAAGATAACTCGTCTGTCATTGATTATGCTGGCAAGTGGGGCCTCGTTGGGGGAAAATCCGAAGAGGATGAAACTCCAAAAGAAGCGGCAATTCGCGAAACAAACGAGGAAAGTGGCTTAAAGGTCTTGCCTGAAGATTTAATTATGATCGCGACAATTAAAAGTCCTCAAGGCTATCCTGTGTATGTTTTTGCTTGTAAAAAATTCCAAGGAACTGTCAATGCTCAAAGTGTAGCGGAAGAACATGATGATTATAGGTGGGTTAGCATAGACAAAGTGGACAAATACGATACGCCCGAAAATACAATGTCTTTGATCAAAAAAGCTATTTCAATGGTTTAAATCTATTTATTATAATGAAAATTAATCAAACAGCAATTAAAGAAATAATCCGCGAAGAACTTATCAAGGAGTTCACTACTACGGGTATTGATGTTCCTCGCATAATCTCTTTGAGAAGGCCAATAAAAAAGCGCTCCAAGGCTAAAGATCCATTGAAAAGAATTGAAAAGGATCTTCATACAACACAGGATGCTGTTGATAGGTTGGAAGAATTCACTAGAGAGATTTATAACATGCTAATCAAGATAGTAAGGAAGAATAAATAATGTGGGATAAGAAGGGCGAAGACATTTCTTTCAATTGGTTTTATAAATTGAAAGAGCGACTGCTGAAAGAACAGCAAGAAGCAGAATTTAGTGGCGAGAGAGAATCCACAGAGGCGCTAGCTGCACTGAGTGATGAAGAGCTTGTCAAGTACGCTAGCGCTCGTGCCAACAAGTGTAACTCTATAGGCAACATAAGTGTTGGTAATCCAGATAAAGAAAAGGTTGAGATCATCCAGAAAGCTCTGGCAGCCGCCGGCGCAAATATTACAGATCCCGCCGGCACGTTTGGGCCGACTACTTTAATAGCAACTATTGCGGCCCAAAAGCAAACTGGTATTCGTACTGATGGCTGCGTTGGTTCAGAAACTATCGAAGCTTTAAAAATCCCACTGAAAATGGACCACGCCGCCACCGCCAATGTTAAAATTAATCCGAATGATCCCAACCAACCACCGGTCACGCGCATAGGAGATAAAAGTGATACACCATCGAGCGTTGTTAAAGTCCGCACCGCGTGGGGGAGTGGTGCTAAATTGGATCCTGTTTTGGCTGCTTTGGTGAGCAGGATCCAAAAAGATGCTGCAGCAGATGGAGTCCCGGGCGTTTATCCAAAAGGAAAAATATTTATGGTTGCCGGCCCAAACTCTGGTCTACGATCCTTGGAAAAACAAGAGGCGTTTTGGCAAAAGGCACTTAAAAAATATGGAAGCGCTAAGAAGGCTAGAAAATGGGTGGCTATGCCGATTTCACAAGGCGGCCACGGTTCTCCTCATACAACCGGGCGCGCCATCGACTTTTTTCTTGGCATGGCCCCCGGAAGCAAAAATAATGAAGCTCTCAAGAGCACGCCGGCGTATCGGTGGCTCGTCGCAAACGCACATAAATATGGGTTATCTCAATATAAGGGCGAAGCTTGGCATTGGGAATTGAACAAGGCTAATAGAAATTACTTCGCCAAATTTATGTCACAACAGCAAAGTAAAAAGGACGCGTGATTTCAAATGCTTGAAGTTACCATAGGAAAAAGTTTGAATCCTAAAATTTGGGACGGCACTGTTTTGAAGCCAGATGTTGAAGAAGCCTTGTTGAAGATCGCCCATCACTTTGCTGAGTATTTGGACATTCCAAAAGCGATGATTAAAGACATTGTTTTTACTGGAAGTATGGCCAATTATCATTATACACCAACGAGCGACATTGATCTTCATTTGATTATCGACTATAAAGACATTGATGAGAATGTTGAGTTGGTCAGAAAGCTAATGCGTGCTAAGAAGGCGATTTATAATGATCGACACGACATTAGAATTAAAGGCTATGATGTTGAGCTATACCCGCAAGACGAAAGCGAGCCACACCATTCTAGCGCCATGTACAGCACGGTTAATGATGAGTGGTTGGTCCAGCCAGTTCCGCATTTGATTGAGGTTGATAAAGAAATAGTCGACCGCAAAGCAGAAAGCCTAGTAGATTCAGCTAAAGCTATTTTTATAACTGAAGACCCCCAAGCTAGAGCCGACAAACTACAAAAATTTAAAGAGAAAATAATGAACATGCGGAGATCTGGGTTGGCAAAAGGCGGCGAATCCTCAATAGAGAATTTGGTTTTTAAAGAATTGCGACACACTGGATTTTTAGAGAAACTGTTAAACACAATTAATAAATCTATTGACAAGAGTCTGTCCATTGATGAAATGGAAGATTTTCAAAAAGATGCTATTAAAATGAATAAACTAAATGTTCCTATTTTGCTAGGACAGGGAAAAGCTGGCGACTGGCACCCGCGCAAAAAGATTGCTAATACAAAGCCCTATGTACACAAACCAAACCCGGGCTATTTGAGTGCCCCGCCCAGCGCCCCCGGTGGTTAGTACTATTTAATAAGAGGAAAGATCATGATTATTGTAGAAGTAAAAAAACAAAAAGGATGTTGCAGAAAAGAGCCGATTCAATTGAATGAGGGGTTGTTTGAAGATTTCCTTACTTCTAACATTGGCAAGTCCATGCTAACCTATTTGCAGAAACAAGCTGCCAAGGTATTGACTGCCCATCTTTTTGGCGAACCCACCCCTGCGGTTAAGATGTCTATATCTTATAAAACCATTATGGAGACCATCGGTCAAGTTGATTTAAAAGACCTTATTGGTGTTGTTAAGGGGGATAGCACCGCTTGTCGAGCTATTGCTGAGAACATTATGGTTGCTATTATTAAGGTGGTAAATGCTGAAATTGCCGGCGAAATGGCAGAGTTTGCTCAAACTGCCGGCGAAAACATTTCGGGCGGCCCCAACCCAATTTTTAATTCCATTACCAAGGCCGTAACGGGCACAGAACAAATTATCGTCGCAATTGCCGCTGAAGAAGTAAAGGAGATGGAAGAACTAGATACTTTCGCGAACGCTTTGTGTGAACTGGAGTGGACAGAAATGCTAAAAGCTGAATTCTCTAAGGTTCCCGGCATCGGTTTTATTATGGATAAGGTTTTTGGATAATACTATAATCCATTTAGATTAAAAAAAACTACTTATTACATGATAAAGGTTATAGATAAGTCTGAAAACAAGATTTACGACAACAACAAACACTTAATTGATAAGTTTGCAGAATTTTCAACAGAGAATCTCGGCTTTGATAAGCCCGTCACTGTTTATTTTTCTGACGATCAAGAAAATGCTAAAAATCCTTTAGGGCAAACAGCCCACTACAATCCCGATACCATGGAAATCCACATTATGGTAACTGATCGGCACCTTAAAGATATCCTGAGATCAGTTTCGCATGAGCTAATTCACCATGTTCAAAATTGTAGCGGCGACCTTGAGCATACGACTGACACTGAAGCAGGCTATGCACAACGCGACGATCACATGCGAGACATGGAACACCAAGCCTACACCTCTGGTAACATCATGAACTTCAGGGACTTTGAGGATAAATTCAAGAGCGAGAAACCCATTATGAACGAGAACCACTTTAAAAAAAATAGATTAGAAGCCCTTCACAACCTTTTAATGGAAGAGGCCAAGGCCAGCGCAGCAATTCGTGCCGAAAGGGAAAAGCGCAGAGAGGAAAAAGCATCTACTGATGATGATGGGGTACCAGCCACTGTAGGAACGGCCCTTCAATACGAGGGCGGCCGTAGTATTTTAAAGAGAGTAGCAGTCAAACTAGGTTTCAGCGCACCATCTACTGCTGCGCTAGCTTCTGCTGGTGGAATGAGAGCGTGGTTGATGAGATTGGGTCCTGCTGCAATTAGCCAAATCACCACCACTGCCGGTAACATTGCCGCCTTCCAAGCACTTTCTGCAGAAGCTGGGATGGCAGCGACAGCTAGCGCTGCAGGCGCCGCAACTACAGCCGCCGCATTTGGCGCAGCAGCAGCAGCCGGCGCAGCAATAGGAACATTGGCCGGTTATTTAATCAATAAGGCAGCTTACACCGGTTTTGGTGAAGAGATGGAAGAGCGCCTTTCTAGAGCCACAAAGGACTTAAACTATGCTAAGGCTGAGATGAATTTATACTGTAAAGGAGCCGGTTCTCTTTGTCGAGACGATGTAGAGTGCTCTGGCAAACCCGGCGGCTATGTTTATGAAACGGCTGAAGGGTTGGGCATCGATGAGGGTGGAAGAGAAAAGTTTGGCGTCTTCGATAGGCGCTATCGTCAAACCCCCAATTCATTCCATAGTCGCGACGGCGCCGCAATGGTTGCGATGTTGTCGGCCATTGTTGTCCATGACATGAAAGCGGGCAGGGTGAAACTGACAGGGGGTAAAAAAGCTGAAATTGCTAATGACGCCGCCATTAAAGATTATGAAGGCTGCGCTAAACAGTGGCTAACAATGTCTTCAATCATGCTGAACAAAATAAAACAAGCTGGGCTAAAGAATCAATACGAAACATTAATGTTGGCACTTGGGTTTAAAGCACTCCCAGAAGCACCAAAAGGTAAAGGTTCTCAGGCCGGCCCAACTAAGGAAAGAAAGTGTGACAATTACCCAGTTACCCCCGGCTGTACTGGCAATACAATAAAATCTTTGATTGGCATTGTCACACAGGCAACTAAGATAGGACAAAAAGCGTGGAAGGCAGATCAAGCTGGAATAACGGACATGTATAATAAGGCAGTTTATACTCCAGAGGTTGGAAAATTAGTTCAAGCTGCTTTACAGGAACTTGATCCGAAAGTTGCTAAAGATTTTGCCGATAAGGGTGGAGTTTTAAAAACAGCAAAAGATCCAGCGGTTATTTTAATTGACAGGACAGCCTTAGAAAGAAATGTTAAGGAAAATAAAGAGCCTGAAAGCCTACAAGGCAAGCGCCTGCTTGAACTAAATAAAAGATTAATGAAGAGGCTAAAATAATGTTAGAGCCGGCAGACATCAAAGCTTTAATAAGTGAAGCTCTAGATGAGATTTTAGAAGAAGAATTATTAACCGAAGGTGGTGCTGGTGGACACATGCGCCACCCGTTTGACATTATGGATGTTAAAGACGGCCAAGGTCTCATTAAAAAGTTTGAACAAATAGCAAAAGAAATTGAAGGCGGCAATCTTCCTGATACAAAAATTGATGGCACCAATACCAGCATTAAAGTGGTCAATGGTGAAGAATTCGCGATGGACAGAGGATCCAGCAAGGCAATTGATGTTGAAGGTATTACTGTAGATCGGCTCCCTGAAAGATTTAAGCCAGATCCACAATCTGGAAAAGAACATGGCATGGTCCCAGCCGGCAAAAATGTTTTAGGTATTTTTAATGAGGATTTTGACAACATTAAGCCTGAGTTAAAAGCTCTTGGCATGTTAGATGACCCTACAAAATTCTTTAACATGGAGTATGTAAAGGGGACAACCAATGTTCTGGCATACGACCATGATTTTTTGAAGATTCACGGGGTCAATCAGTTCTACGAGAAAAGTGACCGACGTGGCAATCCTGTCCGACCCGGATTAGAAAGACCAATAAATAAAGAAACAGGGAAGCCCATTAAAGACCCCTCCGTTCCAGTCCCCTACGACCAGAAGGTGATGGATAGCTTGGTTGAGAAATTAAATAAGTCAGCCGAGAAGTACGGTTTTAAAGTTTATTCTTCTATTCCATCCAAAGCTACCGGCGGCTTTGATTATAGTCCTGTTATGGATGTCAGTGTGCCTGTCACCTTATCAGATGGCAATGTCGAAGATAAAACACTTGGTGAGCGTCTTAAAGATGCTAAAAACAGAATTGGAGAAAAGGTTCAAACTGCCGATGGTAGAAAGCCGCCAGCCCAAGGAAAAGAAATTTATAAAGCTGTTCTAGGGGCCACCGCTCAAGACACGAACGCCGACCCCCAACGTCAGGTCCCGCTCGACAAACTCCTTGCCAGCGAAGAAGACTATCAGAAGGCAATCGACGGCGCCGTGTTCTGGCACGCTACAAGGCTCTTAGGCAACGTTATCATGTCCAACATGGAGGTTGACCACCCTGCCGTGAAAGGACCCGCCACAGAGCACGAGGGGCTTGTTGTGAGACTATCTGGTGATGACTTCGATACGAAGATCACTGGAGAGTTTATTTTAGGTGGTGAAGCTACATCGTTTAGAGCAACGGAGCCAGAAGAAAAGAAAGAGATAAAAGGCAAGACTATTGCTCTATTCCCCGGCTCGTTTAAACCACCCCACAAGGGACACCTTTCAGTTATTAAACAAGTAGCAAAAAATAAGGAAATTGATGAAATCAGGGTCATCATCTCTGCTCCCGGCAAAGATGTCAGAAGCGCGAAAGTGACGCCTGAAAAAGCCAAAGCTGTTTTTGAAAAATACATCCAAGCCGCAGGAATCACAAAACCTGTCAGCGTTGAAATTTCTAGCAGTCCTAGTCCAATTGGTGCTGCTTATGAATACATCGGAGAATTGGCCAGCCCGGGCGAGAAGATATTATTGTTAACTTCCCAAGCAGACGCCGACCGCTACACTCCCGAAGCGATGGAAAAGGCAAAAGGTACCAATAAAAATGCGGAAACAATGACTGTTGATGCCTTAACTCTTCCTGCTTGTAGGGATGAGGGGTGTGATACGGCGAATAAGGTCAGTGCCAGCACTATCCGAGGAATTGTTGATAAACACCCAGACATTACGCTGGACGAGTTACAAACCGCTCTTAACCACATGCCAGAAGAAATGTCATCTCAAGACAAGTTAACAACCTTTGAAAGTTTGATTGATGCTAGCTTGGCAGATACTTTTAACGACGAAGAGTTAAACATGTTGAGCGAGTCTGTTATATTTATAATGGAAGTAATAGATAAAGCCTTAGACATTGTTAATGAAACTGTTCGTAAGACTCGTGGTAAAAAAGAATGGTGCGTATTTGCCAAGACCGCCAAAACTAAAGAAGGAAAGCCTCGTAGTTTTGGATGTCGCAAGAGCCTTAAGGCAGCAGAGAAAAGACTTGCACAGGTGGAGCGTTTTAAAACTATGACCGAGGCTGATGAACTAGAAGAGTACGAGATTGTTGAAGTGTCGGCAGCGAGCGGCATGGGAATGGGATACGGGCGCCCCTTAAATAAATCAGTAAAACAGCCCACAAGTCGCGATAACTTTTCAAAGAAGCATCCCGCAATGCCAGTGGCCCACGCCGGGTTTGAACCATAGGAGCTATTTATAAATATGGAAACTTTACAAGAAAATAAGCTGAGAGCCTTTATTAGAGAAGGTATCAAAAGAAAAAAACAAAAAAGATTAAATGAGGCTGTTAATAAAATACAGAGTGATTTACGATTACGTTCAATAATTCGAAGTATTTTATTAAAAGAGGCTTCTGATGTCACAACGGATACTCCTAATCGCTCCACTGGGATCAACGTTCTCGGCACCGTCCTTAAGCTTGTTATTCCAATTGTTAAACAGGGCTATGAACAGCTAACCACGAGCTATGAGCAACGTAGATCGTATAGGGCACACATCATTCAAAACGCCATTAACATTTTAATGAGAGTCGACATGACTGCTGGCCCTAATGAGGAGCCGCGATTGGGAGACGAAGACCACGCCGTTGAAGCACCTGAAAATCCAGAGCTAGAGGCTGATGAAGAATTTGCCGGCCTACAAGACATTGAACTGGAAGACGAAGCAGAAGAAGAGGTGATGGTGGAACAAGACGAGGACATTGAAGTAGAAGTGGGCGACGACGATAAATTTATTAGTATTGACGCTGAAGAGAAGGTTGAAGAACCAGCCCCAGAACCAGACGGTGCTGCCGACGTAGCAAAACAGGTCGCCTCAGAAAAAGAATTTGTTAAAATTAGAAGCATGGATAAAACAGGGATGGAGATGGCCCAGCGCCAGTTTCCTAAAGTCGCAAAACAAATTGCTGATGGATACGCCATGCTTTCATTGAAACCAGATAAAGAAGATTTCGCTGACTTTTTAATCGCCAACTTAAAAATGTATTTTGATCAGTTTGATCAAGAAGAAGATGCTTCTCTACAAGAGCCTGAGTCCCCTGAGTATAGACAAGCTGCCGGTACCACTGATAAATTTGAGGCGGAAGCAGAAGTGGATGTCGAGGCTCCATTGGCTGAAAGTCAAAAAGTTCTAAATGTTCTAAAGAGGTTATTGCCGAATCATGAGTATTTTAAAAGAACTCCGTGAACAGCGTAAAATAACCAAAGACGTAGAAGCTTTAGTATCCTCTCTAACTGTAGAAGAGTTAATCCAATTAAAATTTGACATAGCCACCCGCGCCATTGGTGGCGAGCCTTATGGATTCAAAGTGTGGAGTGAAATACCTGAGATAGCTAAAAAAGCTATGTTTTGTTTTGCGCGTGACCATTTTAAGACAAACAAGGCGGCTAGCCGTTTTCTGGGAATTAGTTTAAGAAACTGGATGGAATTAAAAAAGAATCCTAATTATAGTAGAGGAGAACAATAGATGGGCGCGGCAAGATTAACAGCATATGGTGCCACAGCAAAAGGCTCTGGGTATGCAAATGCAGATGCGGCGTGCTCGACAAATACTGGTGGCACTCAGCTTTTAGCCACCGACGATAGCGCAGTTTAT
>Ga0208790_1001000_pt1 | contig 12740 bp, 13 predicted proteins | sample 10_taG_FD_184083 | JGI IMG/M metagenome (GOLD analysis project Ga0208790, IMG submission 184083) | Marine viral communities from the Subarctic Pacific Ocean - 10_ETSP_OMZ_AT15264 metaG (SPAdes) (version 2) | ecosystem: Environmental > Aquatic > Marine > Oceanic | place: Pacific Ocean | collected... | reverse complement strand
AGGTAGTTAGTTAGGTATTCAACCCTGGCAGGCTTAAATACTATTATACATACAGATTTCAATTTTGTCAAGCATTATTTCATTTGTGAAATTTCACAAGAAATAACAAGCATAAATTTAAAAAAATACTTGACAAGTTCGTTAACTAGACCTATAATACATATTATGGTTAACACATACTTACAAGAAACAAATAAAACAACAAAGACTTTAACGGACAAACAACAAAAGTTCTTGGATTGTTTAATAGAGACCAACGGCAATGCAAAACTAGCAGCCGAAGAAGCAGGTTATAGCGGTAATCACTACCAAGTTGTAAAAGCTTTAAAGAATGAAATAATAGATTTAGCAACAGACATCTTAGCCAACAGCGCACCTCAAGCAGCTCTAAAGATGGTAGACATCATGAATACTGATATGCCTATACCTCAAGTAGCGAATAAGTTACAAGCAGCTCAGACAATCCTTGATCGTGTAGGAGTAACAAAGAAAGAAAGACTAGAGGTAGATCACAAAACAAATAGTGGAGGTGTGTTTATACTTCCAGCTAAAAAAGAAGTAGAATACGTAGTCGAAGGAGAATACACGGAAGAAGAAGAAGATGCAGCAGAGTAGTAATAAAGAATCTTTTATGCAATGGTGCAAAGAACTATACGATGATAACTGTTTAGAAAGACAGACACACGGATTAGAACCTTATAAGAACTTCGAGACTTATTATTTTAAACATCATCTATGGTTAGACAGGAAATACGATGAAGAAACAAGATCTAAATTTTAAACACTTAAAAGAAATCAACGAAAGTTACATCGAGCATATGAGTGTTGCTTTGTGGTACGCTTATCGTTTATTTAAACTCACGCTAAAAGTAATTGTTCATGCGATTGTTCCTTTTGTTTGGCACAACGAGATTGATCCGTCAGTACGTAAACTCAACCAAGACAGACACGACAGAATTTGTCTCAAAAGCAGATACTTAAACTAATCATATGCCTCCTGTTAAATTCAGACCCACAGAGAAAAGCTACGACAGACGTACAGGCAAGACAGCAATCATTCGTCACTACATGAAAGCAATACCAAAGAAAGAACTCATAGACTATTTAAACAAAGAATCAACGCCTAAGAAAAAGAAACACAAAGTAATTAAAGAACTAGAACGCAGAGGAATCGAACTGGTGTGGAAGTAATATGACAAAGATATGGCGCAAAAACGAGTGGGAAGAAATAGGACACAGTTTGTTAAATAAAACAATTCCGACATCTGATCTAAAACGTAGAAAAAGTTCTACGGTTCCTTTTGGATATGAGTTATCCAAAGAAGATGCACAATATTTAGAGCCTATTCCAAAACAGTTAGAGGCTCTTGAAGCAGTAGAGGACATGATTGTTAAAGAACAAATAACTCTTCGTGATGCTTGTTATTGGTTACAGAACCATACAGGTCGTAGTATTAGCCACGTAGGTCTAAAGAAAATCATAGATAAAAAGTATGGAACAAGACAAGAAAGATTGGGATTTACATCCTGAGCGATACGAAACCGAAGAAGACGGAGTTACGTTTAAATTAAAAAAAGACGGAACACCTCGTAAAAGGAAAGGAAGGCCTAAAGGTTCTAAGAGTAATTATAATTATCACTCTAAGACAAAAGCCAAAATGAATGCTAGACGTTCTGTTAGTAAAAAGAAAAAAAGAATTAGTCAACTACAGAATCAAATTACTTCTTACAAGACTAATTTAAAAAAACAAAAAGAAGTTCTTAAAAAACTTGACAAAGATACAGACAATCAGGTTGTACTTGACACAGACATTAAAGAACTCATACCCAGTGTTCAAAAAGAAATAAAAGAAAACCCTGAAGAGAACGTAGTTTTTCATCCGAATGATGGTCCTCAAACAGACTTTCTTGCTGCAGGTGAAAAGGATGTTCTTTATGGTGGTGCTGCAGGTGGCGGTAAATCATACGCAATGTTAGTGGATCCGTTGAGGTACGCACACAAGCCAGCACATCGTGCTTTAATTTTAAGAAGGTCTATGCCAGAGTTACGCGAACTTATAGACAAATCAAGAGAACTATATCCACAGGCTTTCCCAGGCTGTAAGTTCCGTGAAGTCGAGAAGTTATGGAACTTTCCAAGCGGTGCAAAGATAGAGTTTGGTTTTCTTGAGAGAGACGCAGATGTATATAGATACCAAGGACAAGCATACAGTTGGATAGGCTTTGATGAGATTACACATCTACCGACAGAGTTTGGTTGGAACTACCTTGCTTCAAGACTACGAACAACAGACCTTGAAATAGAACCTTACCTACGTTGTACTGCAAACCCAGGTGGTGTTGGTGCGCACTGGGTTAAAAAACGCTACATTGAACCTTCAGAACATAATAAATCTTTTGTAGGAAAAGATGGATTAACTCGTAAGTTTATTCCTGCTAAATTGGATGATAATCCGTATTTAGCTCAAGACGGAAGATACGAGCAAATGCTTAAAGCGCTTCCTCCGATACAGCGCAGACAACTCTTAGAAGGAAATTGGGATGTCGCTGAAGGTGCTGCCTTTGTTGAGTTTGATCCTACAGTCCATGTAATTGAACCTTTTCACCTTCCTGTTAATTGGGAACGTGTCAAAGGAATTGATTATGGGTATGCTGCAGAGAGCTGTTGTGTTTGGGGCGCAATAGATAGAGCAGACGGAACTTTAATAATTTATAGAGAATTATACAGAAAAGGCTTGACAGGACTCGATTTAGGACGTATAATAACAGAAATGGAAGTGGAAGATCCGTTTTCAGTTCAAGGAGTATTAGATACTGCATCTTGGGCTAGAACAGGAACGACTGGTCCTACTGTCGGTGAGACACTACAACAGTTAGGACACAAGCTGCGCAGAGCAGATAAGAATAGAATACAAGGTAAAATTCAAATTCATGAGTACTTACGAGTTCAGAATAGTGGGAGTCGACCTAAATTACAAATTTTTAATAACTGTCCTAACTTGATTCGAGAACTACAAAGCATTCCTCTGAGTAAGACTAAACCTGAAGACGTAGACACGAATGCATCTGATCATGCATACGATGCGCTACGTTATTTGATAATGAGTAGACCGCGCATAAATGATCCACTCGAAAGAATCAGACAAATAAAAAGAGAATCAACATATAAACCAACAGATCCAGATTTCGGATATTAAAAGAATAAATGGCAGACAACAATAACAATGAAAACACCTTTATAGATAATTCAGATAATCTTTTCTTTGAAGACATTGAAGGCGAAGAAGGAAAGAAACTTGTACTCGAAGAAAGCCAACAGCTTAGTTTAGTAGGTTTAATACAAAACAGATTCTCAGATGCAGAAACTGCAAGAATATCTCACGAACATCGTTGGTTAAAAGCTTATCGTAATTATAGAGGCTTATACGATAAAAATATAAAGTTCAGAGAATCTGAGAAATCTAAAGTCTTTGTAAAAATTACTAAGACAAAAGTACTTGCCTCTTTTGGACAACTTGTTGATGTTATATTTGGCACAGGTAAGTTTCCGATAGGTGTACGAGAAACTAAAATTCCTGAAGGTGCTTCTGAGTATGCACACCTAGATACACAAAATCCAACTCCCGGAATTGAAACAAGTGTACCTGATGTTGAAGAACAAGAAACAGATATTGAGAATCCTTTTGATGTAGGCTTTGAAGGAGACGGTAAAACTTTAAAACCCGGAGCTACATTTAGCAACGGTAAGTTTATAATAGAAGAAGAAGCAAGTGAACTATTGGCTGATGGTACAAGCCCCATGCCTCAAGAGATTGAGATTAAACCTGCGCAACTGGCTTCAAGAAGAATGGAAAAACTAATCCATGATCAAATTGAAGAGTCTAAAGGATCATCCGAAATAAGAAATGCGTTGCTTGAATCTGCACTCCTTGGAACAGGAGTAGTAAAAGGACCTTTCAATTTTAATAAAACTTTAAGTCGATGGAAAGAAGGAGAAGACGGAGAAAGAACTTATAATCCTATAGACGTTAGAGTACCTCGTATTGAGTTTGTCAGTGTTTGGGATTTCTTTCCTGATCCTGCAGCAACCAACATAGAAGAATGCGAATACGTATTTCACAGACATAAGCTAAACAAAAGTCAGCTTAGAGCTTTACGCAAGATGCCTTATTTTGATAATGATGCCATACGCGAATGTTTAATGATGGGATCTAACTACGAAGACAGATACTATGATTCTCAACTCAGAGACGATGAAAACGATAAAGCATACGGTGCAGAGAAATACGAAGTCTTAGAATATTGGGGAATAATGGATGCTGAGTATTTAAGAGAAGCAACCATAGATGTTCCTGACAGTATAGATGATTTGGATGAAGTTCAGATTAATGCTTGGATATGTAACGGTAAACTTCTAAGAGCAGTTGTAAATCCATTTACTCCGCACAGATTACCATATCATTCGTTTCCGTATGAAAGAAACCCTTATAGTTTCTTTGGAATCGGTGTTGCTGAGAACATGGATGATGCTCAACAGATCATGAATGGACATGCACGAATGGCTATAGATAATCTTGCACTTGCTGGATCTTTAGTGTTTGATGTAGATGAATCAGCACTCGTTGGCGGACAATCAATGGAAATATATCCTGGGAAAATATTCCGCAGACAAGCAGGAATGCCCGGACAAGCAGTACACGGAATGAAATTTCCTAATACTTCACAAGAAAACATGATGATGTTTGACAAGTTCAGACAACTTGCAGACGAACAAACAGGAATACCTTCGTACTCACACGGACAAACAGGAGTACAAAGCATGACTAGAACTGCTTCTGGTATGTCGATGCTCCTAGGTGCAGCAAGTTTAAACATAAAAACTGTCGTAAAGAATTTAGATGATTTTCTACTCAAACCTTTAGGTGAAGCATACTTCCAGTGGAACATGCAGTTCATGGAAGGTAAATTAGGAATCGAAGGAGATTTAGAAGTCAATGCTATGGGAACCAATAGTTTGATGCAGAAAGAAGTAAGAAGCCAAAGACTGACTACTTTCTTACAGACTGCACAGAATCCAACTATTGCTCCGTTTGTTAAGATTTCTAAATTAGTAAGTGAACTGGCCTATAGTTTGGATCTTGATCCTGATGAAATACTCAATGATCCAGAGGAAGCAGCTATTATGGCACAAATAATAGGAATGCAAAACAATGTTGGACAAGGAACTGGCGCAGAAGATGCTGCCGTTGGTGAACAACCGTCACCTATGGGAAGCCCTGAAGGAGCATCTCAACAACCGCAAGAACTTGGAGTTACAGGCACTGGTGGTGGCAACATCGGAACTGGAAATGTACCGTTGCCAGGGGAAGATCAATTCTCTGGTAATGTTGGAACAGCTTAAAGATCAAGTAACAGAGGCACTAAACAGAGGAGAAGAGAATGCCTGAACTAGACGGAAAAGAATACGAATATACTGAAGAAGGTATAGAGCAGTACGAAGAAGATAAAGTAGAAGGTCAAATGGATGATCTTATGATGGTTCCTGACGAACAAATGGAAGATGATTACACAGATTTTATAATTGGTGAGTCTTTGACTCCCGAAGACGAAGAATATTTGCTGACTACACTTGAACAAGATGATCGACTAAGTATGATCTTCGACCAAGTAGTAGATACAGCATCCGAATTTTCAGGTTCTGGTCCTGTTGAAGGACCCGGATCTGGAGTATCCGATTCGATACCCGCAAGGTTATCGGATGGAGAATTTGTCATGACAGCAAAAGCAACTGAGAAACTTGGTTCTGATAACCTACAAGGTATGATGAAGCAAGCTGAAATAGATGCTGATATAGATGATGTCAAACGACAAATAAAAGCTGCTGGTGGAGAAGTAGAAGCAGAGAAAGAAGAAGAAGCAATCGTAGATACTTCTGTATCTGGAAATAAAAGTGTGGTTATGCCCTCTTCTATTACAGATAGAAAGATAAAAGAATCTATGCTTTCTTTAAATCCTCGCAACTCTTTATTCACTAGTTGATAACCGTAGAGCCACCTATCCTAGTCAGATAGCCCTCTACATTTTAAAAAAGTAAAATACCTTTTGATGCCACCTTACTTAGGCAAGCACTTATAAAGAAGACGTTCTTGGAATAAGCCACCTTCGGTACAGTAAGCACAAAGGAAGGAGAGTAAAAAATGACTGATAATGAAAATGTAGCTTCTAATGAAGAAGCACAAAACGAACCAGTACCTAATCCGTACAACATGAAAAAATCATGGCATACGGATGATGTTATGCCTAAGACTAGCCAGACTGCTGAAAGTTTGTTTGTTGATCCAGATCGTCAAGTAATTAAAGAAGACGAAGAAGGTGAACAACCAGAACCAGAACAGAAGGCAACACCTTATAAACAGCCTAACTATAAAAAAAGGTACGATGACTTGAAAAAGCATTACGATAGTAAGCTTAACGAGTTTAGAAGCAGAGAGCAAGAACTTATAAATGAAGCAACCGCTTCACGACCTGAGTACCAAGCTCCTAAAACTGTCGAAGAACTTGAACAATTTAAAGCACAGTATCCTGATGTTTATGATGTGGTTGAAACTGTTTCACACTTACAGAGTGAAGCCAAAGTCTCTGAATTAAATTCTAAGATTGCGTCTTTACAAGAAAGAGAAACAGCAGCCTTGAGAAAAGAAGCGGAATCGGAGTTACTTAGTAATCATCCTGATTTTGCAGACATTCGAGAAAGTGATGATTTTCATCAATGGGCTGAATCTCAACCAGAAGATATTCAAGCATGGGTTTATAACAATCCTAATAATGTTCGTTTAGCAAGTCGAGCAATTGACTTATTTAAACAAGACATAGGATTGGCTTCTAATAAGAAGAAACAGACTTCTCAGAAGTCTAGAAGTTCAAGCTCAAGGGCTGCGGATATGGTATCTACAAAGACTACAACGATAGATGCTACAGCAGAACCTAAAATTTGGACTCAAGAGGAGATCGCAGCACTGCCTATGGATGAGTTTGATCGTCTCGAATCCGAGATAGATAAAGCTCTTGAAGAAGGTAGAGTTCGTGATTAAAAAAGTAACTATTAACATTTAAAGGTGACTTAAAATGGCTTATAATCAATCCGATGCTTTATTCGAGCAATCGACTGATACTGATGGTAACTTTGGTAACTCCGTAACTGGACAAACTAATGCATTCTTTATGCCGAAGGTTTATTCCAAGAAGGTACTTAACTTTTTTAGAAAAGCCTCTGTAGCTGAAGCAATCACTAATACTGATTACTCTGGTGATATTTCTGCATTTGGTGATACTGTCCGAATCGTCAAAGAACCTACGATTACTGTTTATCAGTATGAGAGAGGAGCTGACGTTACGCAGTCCAAACTTACTGACATTGAAGAAACCCTAACTGTTGATGTAGCAAACGCTTTCAAATTCAAAGTAGACGACATTGAGAAATCTATGTCTCACGTAAACTGGAAAGAGGTCGCATCCTCTTCTGCAGCTTACGCTCTAAAAGATGCTTTTGATGAAGGTGTTATAGCTGAAATGTTCTCAGGTGCTTCTACATCTTCACCTGACCATGTTATCGGTTCTGACAGTTCTACTGCTGATTCTACTATGACTCACGCAACGAACTCAGTCGATATGCTTGGTTCAGATGGAACTGGTGTAGATCCTTTAGATCTTATGGCTAGAATGGCAAGACTACTAGATGACCAAAATATTCCTGAAGAAGGAAGATGGTTTGTGGCTCCTCCTTCGTTTTACGAAGAGTTGTCAGGATCTAGTTCAAAGCTCATGTCAGTTGACTACAACGCAGGTCAAGGTTCTCTTAGAAATGGTTTAGTATCTAGTGGAAAGCTACGTGGATTTGATATGTACAAATCTAATAATATTGCTAGTACGTCTAACGCTACTGGTAAAGTTATTGCTGGACATATTAGTTCTACAGCTACTGCACAAGCTATCACACAAACTGAAGTGATCCGTGATCCAGACAGTTTTGGTGACATCGTTAGAGGTCTTCACGTCTATGGCGCTGATGTACTTCGTAGCGAAGCTCTTGTAGCTGCTTTCTACTTAATCGACTAATCGTTTAAGTAAAGAAAACAAAAACGGTGTGTGGGAAGGGAATTTTATGTTCTCCTTCCCCATACTAAAAAGAGGAAAGCATGGCAGAGATAGGAAACGAACAAAGACCTGTAATTTTCAAAAATAAGAAAAAAGGAAACAGGAAGCTAATAAGTGCAAGCAGCAGGATGACTGCTCAAGAAAGAAAAACATACAATAAGAATTGGGATAACATCTTCGGAAAACCCCAAAAGAATTTTAACAGACAGAAAGGCTAATGGCAACAACATACTTACAATTAACCAATGAGTTATTAAGAGAAACCAACGAAGTAGTGTTGACTTCTGCAAATTTTGGAAGTGCTATCGGTGTTCAAGCACACATAAAAGATTGTGTAAACAGAGCTTATAATGATATAGTCAGTGCAGAACCTAGATGGTCCTTTCTTGCTACAGGTGAAAGCGGATCAACAGATCCTTTTTATGGCAACGTATATGTTGAAACAGTAGCAGGAACACGTTGGTACGAATTAAAAGCAGCGTCCAGTTCTATTACAACAGACTACGGAGCAGTAGACTGGAACGATTTTTATTTAACAACAATAGGAGTAAGTGGAGCATCAACACCTTACACCAGTAGAAACTTATCTTTTGTAACGACTGAAGAATGGAAAGATCATTTAAGAGTTTCTGAAAATATAGATGATGCAGATACTCAGACATACGGAGAACCTAGATCGATTGTCCGTAGTCCTGACGGAAGGAATTTTGGAGTAAGTCCGATACCAGATAAAGTATACAGAGTATGGTTTTTTGCTTGGGATTTACCTACAGCACTAAGCGCACACGGAGATGAAATAGTATTTCCAGATATGTATAGTTCTGTATTGCTGGCAAGATCTAGGTACTATATGCATCAATTTAAAGATAATCCGCAGAGTGCTGCTTTTGCACTAGACGATTATAAAAAAGGATTGAGACAAATGAGATCTAATCTTATGAATCCTGCTCCTAAGTTTATGTCAACGGATCAAATATAAAATGGCACAGTCACAACCTTTTGCACTGGCTTGTCAAGGTGGCTTGAATAAAGTATCAAGTCAGTTTGAATTATTGAGAAGTCCGGGAGAAGCTACAAAATTAAAGAATTTTGAAGTCTCTACACAAGGCGGTTATAGACGCATAAACGGATATAGTCAGTTTGGAGACGGCACCAGACCAAATAGTTCAAACGCTATTAAAGGATTACAAGTATATGCAGACGGTTTAATTGCTTGTTCAGGAACGAACATATACTTTAGTCAAGACGGAGACAGTTGGTTACAAATAAATAAAGACAGTGTTGCAGGAGGAGGAGATAACTATAGTACATTCGGAGGCAGAAGTACATTAGCGAGGACTTCACAAGGTCAAGCATCTTTTACAATTTATGAAGGTGATTCAGATTACGGAGAGTTAATAGTAACTGACAGAGGTTCAGCAACAAAACCTTTCTATTTTAAAATGACGGGTACTGGAGACTTAGATACACGAACATTTTTTGCAAAAGAAATAACAGTAAGCGGAGCTGTTTATCCTAAATACTGTGTGATTCATGATAGGCATTTAGTGGTATCAGGCGCAGGAACTGCACAAAACACAATTTACTATAGTGGTACTGATGATATAGATGATTTCACAACGACAGGTTCTGGAAGTATAAAGTTAGATGATCAAGTAGTAGGTTTAAAATCTTTTCGTGATGATTTAATAATTTTCTGTAAGAACAGTATTTATAAATTAGTCAATATAAACAGCTCGTCTACTATTGCAGTACAGCCGATTACAAAAAACATAGGTTGTTTGGATGGCGACAGTATTCAAGAGATTGGTGGACAACTGTTATTTTTAGGACCAGACGGAGTAAGAACAGTTGCAGGTACAGCAAGGATTGGTGACGTAGAATTAGGATCTTTAAGTAGAAAGATACAACCAATTATAGGAGACATTGCATCTAATATTAGTTCTTATAATATTAGTAGCTGTGTCATTAGAAAGAAGTCACAATATAGATTATTTTATGGATCTTCAGGAACAGCAACAAGTGTATCAGAAGGACTAATAGGAACACTAAGAATTACTCCTGAAGGCGGAACACGTTTTGAGTGGTCAGAAACAAAAGGCATACAAGCCAGTGGAGGTTTAGCTTCTGGATTTAACTCAAACGGTATAGAGAAATTTTATCACGGTGATTATGCTGGTTATGTTTATAATCATGATACAGGAAACGATTTTAATCCAGCAGGAACAGCAACAAACATAAGCGCTGAGTACGAAACACCGAGTCTAGACTTCGGAGAATTAGGAACTTTAAAAACTTTAAAATATTTAAAACTATCGGTAAAACCAGAAGGAGCAGTACAGCCTTCGTTAAAAGTAGGCTATGATTACGATGACGAGAACATTGCACAGCCTTCTAACTACACGTTAGATACGATACCTAGTGCTGCAATTTTTGGATCGGGTGTTTTTAATAGCGTTACGTTTGGCGCAGCAGAGAATCCGATGGTTAGAAAAACAATAGAAGGAACAGGTACGACTGCTTATTTTAGATTATTTAGCGATGATACAAACGGACCTTACACAATAAACGGAATATATATAGATTACGCACCTTCAGGGAGAATATAAGAAATGGCACAAAGTTATACAAGACAAAGTAGTTTCAGTGATGGAGATACCATTACTGCTGCGTTGTTTAACGATGAATACAATCAATTAGTCAATGCATTCACATACAGTTCTAGTAGTTCAACAACTACAGGACACAGACATGATGGTACAGCAGGACACGGTGGTAATATACACACCATAGGAGATTTGGATTTCCTTAATAAGATCAAGGTATCTAGCAATACTTGGGAGTTCTATGTAGAAGTCTCTAGTGCAGCAGCCAAACAAATGATACTACAAGACGGTGCATTGGTTCCTAACGCAGACAGTGATTTAGACTTAGGTACAAGCTCAGTATATTTTAAAGATGCTTACATAGATTCAATTACAACTACTGGAGCCATTACAAGTTCAAGCACAGTTCAAGGAACAACCATAACAGCCACTACAGCATTTGTGCCAGATGCTTCTGATGGTGCTGCTCTTGGTACAAGTGCATTAGAATTTAGTGATCTCTTTTTAGCTGACGGTGCTGTTATAAACTTCGGAGATGATCAAGACGTATCACTTACACACGTAGCAGACACAGGCTTACTTCTTTCAAGTACTGACCAACTTCAGTTTGGTGATTCAGGTACTTACATTTATCAATCAGCAGATGGTGTCTTAGACTTAGTAGCAGACACAGAGATTGAAATCAACGCAACCACTATAGACATTAATGGTGCTGCTGATGTTTCAGGAAACCTAACAGTTGGCGGAAACTTAACAGTTACTGGTAGTGCTACAATAGCAGGGAACTTAACCTTTGGTGACGCAGCTACTGATACAGTGGCTTTTAGTGCTGATGTTGCTTCCAATCTTTTACCAAGCGCTGACAATACTTATGATATAGGTGCTTCAGGTTCTGAGTGGAAAGATCTTTATATTGACGGAACAGCATACGTAGACGCTATTAATTATAATGGTACTGCAATTACAAGCACTGCAGCAGAATTGAATATCCTTGATGGTGTAACTAGCACTGCAGCAGAGCTGAACATACTTGATGGTGTGACATCTACTGCTTCAGAACTAAATATCCTTGATGGAGTTACAAGCACTGCAGCCGAATTAAATATCCTTGATGGAGTTACAAGCACTGCAGCAGAATTGAATATCCTTGATGGTGTAACCAGTACTGCAGCCGAATTAAATATCCTTGACGGTGTAACCAGTACTACTGCAGAACTAAATGCTCTTGACGGCATTACTTCAACAGTTGCAGAGCTGAACATCCTTGACGGCAAAGCTTTCCTTGATGAAGATGATATGTCTTCTAATAGTGCTACAGGCATTGCTTCTCAACAAAGCATTAAGGCTTACGTAGATACACAAATAACCGCAGAAGATTTAGATGTTACTACAGACAGTGGCACGATAGCAATTGATCTTGATTCTGAAACATTAACTGTATCAGGTGGTACAGGTCTTGATAGTTCTGCAACAGGCAATGCAGTTACTTTAGCAATAGATAGTACAGTAGCAACACTTACAGGCTCACAAACTCTTACAAACAAATCACTTACTGCTCCTACGCTTACAGGCACAGCTATAGTAGCTTCATTAGATATTAGTGGTGATATAGACGTAGACGGCACAGCTAACCTAGACGTTGTAGACATTGATGGTCTTTTAACAGCCAGTGCAGCTATTGAGATAAATGGTCCAGCAGGTGCTGGTATTTCAGAAGGGATGTTGATTGATTGGTCAACAAACTTAGCTAGATTTTTAACATACGACAGCTCTACTGGTTCGGAAATAGCTTTTTATACACAACCTAGTGGTGGCAGTACAACAGAAGCACTCCGCATCGACAGCGCTGGCAACGTAATTATTAAAAATACTGGCGGAACACTTTACACATCTACAGCAGGAACAAGCAACCTAAGACTAGGTGTCAACGCAGGTAACAGCATTGCAAGCGGTGGTAATTATAATGTTGTCGTAGGCGAT
>Ga0208790_1000998_pt1 | contig 12755 bp, 9 predicted proteins | sample 10_taG_FD_184083 | JGI IMG/M metagenome (GOLD analysis project Ga0208790, IMG submission 184083) | Marine viral communities from the Subarctic Pacific Ocean - 10_ETSP_OMZ_AT15264 metaG (SPAdes) (version 2) | ecosystem: Environmental > Aquatic > Marine > Oceanic | place: Pacific Ocean | collected... | reverse complement strand
CAATACCACCATCAAAATTACCACCAACATCAATAGTTGCTGCAATACCTGCGAGAGGACCAACTTGAAGTCCAGCACGAGCAGTAACAATACCAACAGAGTCTAAATTCTTTATGTCCTCATAACTTACAGTGCCTGAGAACGTAGCACCAACAGCAATTATATTACCAACAGTTATATCTGGCGTTCCACTTAAACCACCAGCAGTACCAGAAGCATTACCTGTTACATTACCAGTAAGAGCACCTGAGAAAGTAGTGGCAGTCGTAACTCCACTAACCACTAGTCCCTTATCACAGGTAGCCGCAGTACCTGTTCGGCTTCTTATGATATCGACGTTAATCTGGGACATCTTCTATACTTTTTAGTTATTTATATTAAGTAAATGGTATTCTTTGTAAATCAACATTTCCATTAATATACTGATCACTCATAGCGTAAATATTACCTGCTGTTATTTCTGCAATAAAAGCAGTAGTTAAGTCTACAGTCAATTTTAGAGTACCAGAATTATTATATATTTTTATATCCTTATCATTTACTGGATCAATAATAATCTTCGTCCAATCATCTTGACCGAATCCACCAGGTAAATTGGCATTTGTTACATCAGTACCATTATCATTATTATAGTCACCACCCCAACCCCAGGATAAGCAATAAGAAATAGTACTATCTCTTATAGTGGCATCAAAACTAGCACTATCAGCGAATGTTTTACTAAGACCAATATGAGTATCATCAGTATTATTCTGCATCCTAAACCTAAGACCAGTTGGTCTATCCGTATCTAAGGCAGCAGCAGAAACTGCCATACTCCATCCTCCACTCTGAGCAGTAGCTTGATTTCCAGATATACTAGCTTTAGTTACTCCACCATTAGGTGTCGAAGGATTAAAACTACTATTGTAATCCCAATCTGCAGGACTACCTTCTGTCCATTCATAGGGTTTATTAGGCATTCCGGCCAGCATCTGCTGCATCATATCAAGTCAACCCCGAACCTGAAATATAAAATGCACTACTTCCTGCCATTACTATCGTTGCAACTCCTCTTGCACCTAAAGTGCGGTTTCCAGTAGTACCATCAGCAGTCCAATATAACGTTGCTCCACCACCTTGTGTGATTGTTTGAGCAGAACCACTTTCATTCATAATAGATATCATATCTCCAGCAGCAAATGATTGACCATTAGGACAAGTAACTCCTCCTGTTGTTATCTTTACCATCTTCCCTGCATCAGCAGTTACTAATGAATAAGCAGAAGTCTGACTATTAACTGGTAATGACCGAAGAGTACCATTACTATCACTAAAACTAGTAGCAGTTACAATACCAGCAAATGTAGCACTACCACCAGCTTTAATAGTCGCTGCAATTCCAACACTAACATCACCATAACGATCAATGTAAAACTTTGCAGCTCCGCCACCATCAGCACTTTCAGCAGTACCAAACTCTAAACTTGCTCCATTTTCTTGAGATATAAATTGATAAGCACCAGAAGAAGCACGTCCTATTTGAGCATACTTCGTAGTAGAATATCCCGCTCTTATCTGACACTCACCAGCATTTACCTGGCTTATCAAAGAACTATTAACTGTAGAAACACCAGTTACAACTATACCACCTGATGTTGCTCTAAATCCTTCTCCTGCAGTTACCTGGCCAACAGTAATATCAGGAGAACCTGCTAGTCCACTAGCAGTACCAGTCAGTGTACCAGTTACATTACCAGTCAGATTACCAGAAAATGTAGTAGATGTTGTAACACCAGTAACAATAGCACCCTTACTAAACGTAGGAGCACTCTTATCTTCCTTATCTACAATAGTATCAACTTGTAACTTTGACATGCTAGTACTTCATTCCTCTTTATTTAGTTATTTAGCGCCCAGTTGCCTGAACACCATGCTGTCCCTGTGATGCTTCATCACCCCAAATCATATACATGTAGGGTTCTCCATTACTATTTACTGATGCATCAGTAGTCTTTACCTTTAAACCATCACCATAAAAATCAAAATTGAACTGCGTATTCTCTGCAGCATCTGTATTTGCAAAAACCCGTATACCAGCACCATCTGATGCATCATTAAAAGGATTCTGAGCAGAAGTATGCATTTGCCAATTCTCACCACCATTTGCTTTTTTCACCATAACAAATCCAGGCTTAAATCCTAATGGAATATAAGGCCCATTAGCATTTCCATTTCCTACATACTTTCCAAACGCACTCAGTCCCGGAACTGAATGCCAACAAAGCATTAATGTTTTTGCTGCACTCTCATTGACATTTATATCAGTACCTAATGTAACTACTGTACTAGATGGTTTTGTATCTTGCCAAGTGGTACTACGTGCAACTCTAGCCGTATTTTCATTTAGATTAGCAAAATATTCTTCTGGACTTGCATGTATACCTTTATGATAAACCCCCCAATCATAATTACCTTTAACTATAAAGAACTCAGGAGCTTTTGAGAGTCCATGAGCAATAGTCATATTAGCACCAGTTGCTGTAAATTGAACGATACTAAGACCTTGTGCTGTTCCAACAGAAGATGCAGTAGGATTCACAGATCCTGCATCAACTCCAGCAAGAGCAGCAGATGCATATTGCTTACCATCTTTCCAAAACTCATCTCCATCTGATCCAGCAATATTTCCACCACCTGCTTTCCAACATATCGCAAGAAACTTATGTCCGGTGTAATTAGTAGATCCAGATGATCCGAACATCGTAAACCCATCACCATAGATACTATGAAAACCTTCACTATTTCCATACTGGTAGGGAGTAGCATTTGTGTCAGTCCTCGCGTAGAAGAATGGATTACCAGTTCCAGTTGATCTACCTCTCACACTATCGCTCATCTGATGAGAATAAGCACTTTGTCTGGGTTTTATCCATACCAAGTCTGGTTGAAATCCACAAGAAATATTATTAGTACTATTATTTCCAAGATAAGCAACTGATTTAAAATCCCCAGAAGGATTAAAATCACCAACAGAATTATTGTTGGAACACATAGGGAAGAATCCTGTAGGTGGTGTATAATTAAATCCTTGAGCACCAGAAATAAGATCACCAATACCTGTACCTGTATTGCTGTCTATTGAAGTACCAACAACATACGTTTCACCTGTAGTTATATCACTATAAGCAGGATTAGCTCCTGTCTCAGGATTTCCTGAATTCTGCCATGTACCATTTTTACTGAACCATATACGTCCACTATCAGCATCAAAAGCACATCCAATTATATCTCCATTTGACCAACCAGCGCCATAGGAAGTTTCAGCATCATCATGAGTAACACTTCCATCTGTATTATAACTCCATGCTTTAGAATACTTGTACATAAGATCATTAGCCTGATCTGAACCAGCAACACGGGCATTAGGAGCATCAGTAATACCCATATAAGTCCATCCACCACTAGGTTTCTGGGTATGCTTGTATTCCCAATAGTACTTACCAGTTTTCATCCCAATAGTACTTTTGCATAATGTAGATGCATAAGTAGTGGATGAATGTGTAATATTACCATTAGATAATGTTACAGTACTACCAATATCATTCTTGTTCCAAGTAGCATAATTTGAGAACTGATTACCTGCTTCATCAACCCTATTTGAAACTCCAGAAGGACCACTCTTTGTAAATGTTGGAGTATTAGAAGCAGTATAATGATTTTGCCGTCCAGACTGATCCTCCCCTACATTACCAGCAGTACCATCAGCAGAGAATCCAGTACCATCAAATGGTATGTAGAATCCATTTGTTCCAAACCAAATCCAATCCCATGCTCCACCAGGTATAGCATTATCAACTAAATTAACACCATCAATATTAACCCTTTGCACGTATGTTCTACCACCACTATTATCATTCTGTACTTTTATCTGAGTCAGACTACCAGAAACATCAAATTCATACTGTCCAAATGAAGGAGTTGCAGCAGTTTCAGTACCATCAACAGTAACCCATATTCTCTGAGTATATCCAGTATGAGAAGCAATTGTTATATGATTTTTAACCGTAATAGGATTAGATGACAAATCCAACGTTAATAATGCTTGGTTGTCTGATGACTGAGCACCTTTACCAGCTGGATGAGCACTACCTGGTTTCCCATTAAATCCCATGTCTAGTCCTCTACCACTATCCCAACCACCAGAACTCAGAGTACCTAAACTACTCCAAACTGTACCATTGTTAACACCAACATTTTGAGGACGTCTTATAGGTCTCCATGCACCAGTTAGAGGATCCTCAAATGCAAATGTTGTTGCAGGATGAGCTGCTCCATCAACTAAGTAAAACTCAGATAATTGCCCAGTAAAGTAATTACTATTATCATATGCTCTTCTACAAAAATTATGTTCTACAGTATTATTAATTGCGAACTGGTAATTCTGATCTGGATATACTGCTGTAGAAGATAAATCATCTCCAATCTGCAATACACCATTAATCCATAACTTACCCCTCTCAGTTGAAGTATTATTTGTTGTATCAACTGCTACGCATACATGTGTCCAACTGTGATGATCCCTGAAAGATCGCTTAGGAAATAATCGCAATGCATAAGCACCATCACTTTCTTTCAAAAAGAATACCTGTAATAGACCTCCATTCATTCTTATATGATTTCTATTATTACTAGATGTATCGGCACCAAATATTATTGGCCAAGTCGCCGTGTGTTCAAGGTGTCTAACCCAAAAAGAAATTGTAAATTGAGTTCTACTAGAATCCCAACTAGGAGTTCTAGTCATACGCTGACTACTACTAGCTTGAAAGATAGTACTACCACAAAGATTCGCCTTTGTTTGTCCTAAGGGAGTTGGTATTACACGTCCTGCATTAGCTGCCATCTAACTATCCTCCTTATTATTGATAATCAAGTGCGCCACTAGCAAGTAATTGAGTAACTCCAGTTCCTGTCTGTGTTTGCTGTTTAACAACAAACGTTATCATATCAATTTCACTTGCTGCTGCATTCCTTCCAAAATTAGGCGCAGACCCAGAAGGCCATAAGAAATACGTACTAAACCCTACAGTTGTAATACCTGAAGATGGTTGAGTAAGAATAAGATGATGTGATGCTCCTGCAGTTCCACCTGTTACTGTAATTGTAGATATACCTGCTGCTAATGTAACCTCATGGCCTTGACCAGTACCAAGATTAATTGTTATAACACCACTCTGATTATACTGAGATGTTGTAGTAATACCAGCAGCAATAGTAATCGTAGCACCAGCACCAGATGCAGTTACAGTAGCACCAGATGCAAAGTTTACATCAGTAACACCAGCACCTAAGAATGATCCACCAGAACTAATATCTACACCAGTTATAACTCCATCAAAACTAGTAGCAGTTATAACTCCACAACTTATATCACCACCTACGTTAATAGTCGCTGCAATGCCAGTAATAGGTCCAACTTGAAGTCCACCCCTAGCAGTAACAATACCAGCAGAGTCTAAGTTCTTAATATCCTCATAACTTACAGTACCAGTAAATGTGGCACCAACCGCAACTATATTTTGAGCACTAATATCAGTAACAGTTACACTTGGAGATCCGCTGAGTCCAGTAGCATTACCTGTAACATTACCTGTAACATTACCAACAACACCACCTGTAGCAGTAGTAACACCAGAGACGGTTAAATCATCTGATACTTGAACGGGTCCTACAGACCTACTCTTAAGTTGATCAGTATAAACTATACTCATTTTAACCTAAATCCCCGATTTGTAGAACATCAATTACCATAGTCTTACCAACACCAACCGTGACTGCAATGCCACTAGATATTTCAACGTTTGGAACGACAGACACAACAAATGATGTAGATGCACCTGCATTAGTTGCATCTAAATCTAAATCTTCATCAACAGTCTGCCATGCATCAATGAATGTAAACGGTGAACTCTCACCATCAGCATACTTAATGGCAGTACCAACACCACCACCTCCACCACCTGCAATAGCAACATCAACACTCTTAGTGGCAGAGTTATAGATGAGAGTATTACCAGCACCAACAAAGTTAATCGTGGTTATTGCTGCACCAGCATTGATAACCTGACCACCTGATTGAATACCAACACTAAAACCACCAGTAGCAGTTATAATACCTGTAGCAGTTAAACTACCAACAAGTGATTGATCTCCACTATTTCCTAGAGCATTAGCAACATCAAATGCTTCAAATACTACATACTGAAGATCATCACCTACATTACACGCATTGATGAATGTAACAGTAGTGCCGTTCCTTGCATTATAGTCATCCCCAGGTGCAAGTTTTACACCATTTCGATATACATCCAACTGATCAATTGTATATCCACCTGTTACAGTGGATATAGTTTGATTAGGTGTAGCTTGAACAACAATCCTCTTACTGTTCTGAGTACCTGTTAAAGTATTTTCGTTACCAAGGTATCCCATACTGACATACTAGAGTATTTTAGTTATTTATCATCCTTATCATCTGGAAGTTCTCCAGCAACGAAACCAAACGTGTCTGAATAATATTCAGGTTCATCATAATGAGTGTGAGCAAGACCAGAATTAAATACAATATGATCTTCACCAGCACCACCAGGAAGTCTGGTTGGTCCTAGATGTAATGTATCACTTCCATCACCAAAAGTAATGGTATCCTTAGATTCACCCAATATAGTGATACTATCATTACCTTCCTCACCACGTATATATCCAAGATTTATACTATCAGGTAAAGAAGAACCAAAAGTAATTACATCTGGTTTGAAATCAAGAGATACAGGCTCTGCTGCATTTACAGGAAACTCTACTGGAATGAGATTACTCTTATGTTTTGTCTGAATTCTCTCTTGTTCATCAAGAGTTTCAACATAACCCATAAGTTGATCATAAATTTTAACTTTTACTGCTATCTCGGCATCTTCACGATTACCTACAGCAAAATTCTTTAATTTTCTGTTATATGTATAGTGAGTCTTTAAGTACTCAACTAATTTTTCATACTTTGATGAGTATGCCATACTATCATAATGTATTCAATGATATTATATAGGATATTTGTCCCTATGTCAACTATCTATCAAAATCATCGTGCCCGGCTCACCTTAAATGGATGTTCAGCAAATGCCATGTAGACATATTCTCCACCGGATGCATTATGACGATCATTATCCTCCCTAATTTTAAAGCCATTAGAGAGTAAATCTATTCCGTGACCAGTTCCAGTATGCTCAGCATAATTAGCATGTGGATACAGAGTTCCTCGGACGAGATTATACGGGTTTCTAGTTGAGTCAATCATCATCCAACCTTTGGTCGCATCAATTCGCTTAATCATTAACCACTTCGTATCAAATCCGGTATAAACGAATGGGCCTGTAGCCGAAGCATTCCCGGTATACGATCCAAACGAAGAATAGCCTGCGATGGGAGCCCAACAGTAAGCTATATAACTATTACCAGTCTCATTAGCATAGACAGTATCTCCTACAGAAAATACGTCTTGAGTGGGCGGAGTATTGTTCCATCTAGCAGCACTACTGCCTGTCTCTGGATCATCATCGTCTAAATATAAATGATGTGTCCAAGCTCCTGACGCTATATCTTTATGACCCACTAACCATTTCCTGCTAGAGTTATCGTAATTTTTAACGATAATAAATTCGGGTGCTACCCCTAAATTATGCCCAATTGTACCTGTAGTATTATTAGCTTGGTCACCTTCGTAGGTAACAATACTGAATCCTGCTGTTCTATTTGTATAACCACTTGAAGCAAACGACCCAGCATTTACATCATTATCTGATGAGGACCAAGAAGTTGTTCCTGCATCCCACATCCAAGCTACAAATGTTGCATTAGATGTATTCATTGCTGCGTCAGCTCCCATAGTGAAGCCATCACTGTTATAAGCAGTTAGAGCAGTTGTACCTCCAGTTGCTTGAGCACCAGCTCCATTAGTAGCCAAATAATCGTATATATTACCTGCATCTGATCTAACCCTATCAAATAATAAATGATCCCAAGCATTAGATCTAGATTTCACCCAAACTAACTCAGGTTGGAATCCTACATCTTTAACACTATTAGTACCGCCATTACCAGTATAAGTTTTAATATCAAAATACGATGATGGATTGTTTTCTGAATCTTCACCATCAAATAGATTGTCTAAGTTTTGGGTACATAAGGCTTTAGCAGAAAGAGGTGGTGTATATTTCCAAGCTCTTTGACCAAAGTTTATCCAGCCAGTTGCATCGAAACCATTAAGGTAGAAGAATCCTCCGTCTTGAAGGAATGTTTCACTGTAGAAGTGATTAGATGCATCAAAGGCTGCACCTGACCCAGGTCCAGCATCTGTATACCAAGTATTATTTTTACCATAGTATAACTTTCCATTATCAACATCATAGCAACATTGCCATACATCCCCTTGAGCTAAAGTTAGAGTTCCTATATTTGTTCCACCACCACTTCCATCACATTTAAACATATAAGTATCATTAAACCCAGCTAATCTACTCTTCGAATCAGTATTAGAAAAAGCTCTAAGATCCGAACCAGAACCTCGATTCTGTGCTGTATCAACACCTATTCCAATGTTATTTCCACCTGCAGTCCATTCTTCAAATGTAACTTCGCAGTACCATACTCCAGAACTTGGGCATCTAATAGTCGCATAAGCAGTTCCATCAGCATTAGATGTATTACCTCCGAAAAGATTACCTTGACTTAAGTCTGAATATTCTTTTTGTAATGGATTTAGCGTTGCATAATTAGCGTGTATACCACCATTATCATCTTCGTAATTCGTTGGAGTGTCGAAGAGGGAGTCTATATTCTCAGGATTATTTGAATCAGTTGCAGTTAGGTTAGTAACCGTGAAGTCGTTAGAAAGAAGTGAATCAGTTCCTAAAGCTGCATTACTTGATGTGTCGTTGAACTTGAGGTGGACAGAATTAATGTTATATGATGTTGAAGCTGCCCATTCAGTATAAGTCTCGTCGGTTTGGCCGTCTATAAGAATGACACCATCAATTCTCACAGCTCTAATGCTATTCCGCGCAGGCGGATTACTTGAAGTAGAATCACATTGGAGAGCAGTTAAATAATCAGGAGTTCCAGAAGATGTCCAGTATGTAACCCATTCACCCGATCCTGTTGTAGAAGGCTCAATATCTGTAATTTGTCCAGCATTTTCAAGAGTCGGTTTCACCCCATAATCATTAGCACCCGAATCTTTTTGCGTTAAAATTTCTAAAGTATGATTGATTTTTACTTTGTTTGGTAGTGTTAATGTTGATGTATCATTAGCACCAGCAAGCCATGCATCAGTTAAATCAGTATTAAAAGCTTCTGTTTGATCGTCACCACTGCCATGTACTGTACCTGTTTTCGTTCCACTACTCCACGTCGTCCCATCATTAGGGGTTGGAAGTGCAAATTCTTTCGGATTCCATACACCCGTTGAATCGAATGATCCGAATGCAGCCGGGGATAACTGTAAGCCATCAATGAAGTGAACGTTACTAATCAAACCATCAAAATAGTAACCATTATTTGTTCTACCAAGATTCTGTTCTATAGCATTTGCATTAATATCTGTCGTCATCCCTGAAGATATCGTAGCGTTAGTAGCAAATGAAGTCTCTTCTTGGCCATTGACAAAAATCCGCATCCTGGAGTCCGCAATGACATGGTCGCTGTCGAAAGCCCATATCACGTGGTACCAGGCTGAAGGATCTCTCAGCTTCCGATTTGTAGCTCTATAAGTCTGATTCCCACCAAACTGTATTACTCCGTCATTAATTGCTAGATCCCAAGTAGGTGAAGATCCAGCACTAAATACTGCATCGTAGCTATCAAAGGAGGCTAGCTTCAACCATGCTGAAAGTGTCCAACAAGTAGTATCACCTGCACTAGATGGTGTACGTGTTAATCGTGGACTATCACCATTACTCCATCTAAGACTCTTTTCTATCTGATAGGACTCCTCCGACGATGCTGTATAAAAACGATGGGATGTTGCTCCTCCACCCATACCGATAAGACCTGTTAGTGGTGTCATACTATTTTCCTATTACGCAGCGTTAGTGAGATTACCAATGACGGTATAAGCAGCACTACCAGTCTTAATAATATTCATTGAATATGTATCAGTACCAGAAGCACCACCAGCAGATGGAGCAGAACCACCAACCCATGTTTCTGTAACTGCAATACCATCAATCTGCCACTCAGCAGCAAAACCTGCTGCTGCAGCTGTTACTATAACACTAACAGATATTGCATCACCAACTGCTAAGTCTGTATTAATACCAGCAGTTGAAATTACATTTGGTATAGCAGTAGTTGTCTCTGCTGTAGTAAACAGATGAACCATACCATTATCAATATTAATTGGCAAGTTATCACTTAACTTACCTGCAGTTATATTAACCTTCTCTATTAACGCCTTATTACTATTAAGTCCGTTGATTGTTAAAGTATCACTTACAGTAGCAGTACTACTAGCAGTAAAAGCACCTGCAGAAGTTACAATCCCTGCAAATACTGCATTACCAGTTGTATGAACTGTAACACCAATACCACTGGCAGGAGGCCCTACATTTAATCCACTACGTGCTGTAACCCAACCAACAGAGTCTATATTTGTTACATCTTCATATGTTAATGTTCCACCAACTGTTACATTCCCAGTGAACGTAGCAGCAACACCAGTGATTCCATTCGGGAAATCAGCAGGACTTAATCCAGTTCCACTAAAATCAGTAGCAGAACATACTCCAGTAACTATAGCACCATACGGAAATGTAGGGTTAGACGCACCCGTTCTATCCGTATAGTTGTCGGCTCTAACCTTTGACATTTTCTACAACTTTTATTTGTATTTAGTTATTTATAGGATGTGCTATTATTTAGTAACAGTTTTATACATATAATCGCTTACTGTAAAGTCAGCTTTACCAAATAATCTTTCAGCAGTTTTATCTGCGTTCTTATAGTATTTTTCAGCCATCTCATCTAAAAATTCTTCTAAATCATTTGAATGTAAAATCTCTCCCTCTGTAATCCTTTTGCTTGTGTAATTTACATAACCAGATGTTTCAGCCATGCAGATCTGAGGGTGAATGCCAAATTGCTGACAGTATTCGATAGTTGCTGTAGACATTTTACCACCATCTAGTAAGTTACGATACATCAATTCAAATGCACGTCTTACATGGTGTTTCTTCTCTTCTTTTTCAAATGACTCTTCATCCCAATCTTCTATACCATTCTTCTCTTTAATATTATTGTAAGCTTCAATTAAAGTAGCAAGGTCACCAAAAGAGCCATTAACCTTCTGTTCCATTGTAGCAAGGTTAACTACGTTTTGTCTATATCTTGCTTGTTCAATTGGATCATCAGAATCTTTAAGATCTTCTATTCTCTTTAATGTTTTAGCATAATTAACTTGAGCTTCTGCTAGAGCACCTTTTCTTTTCTCAGCTTCTGCTAAAATCTGTCTCAACATACGATAAGGAGAATGACCATTAAGCATGGTCAGACTCATCATAGTTAATGTTGATTGACTGTTACTACTACCAAAAGCTGCTGTTTTTTCAGCTAGTTCTGGTAAATATTGTTGTACTTTTTGTACGGCAGCTTCATTGACAACATTCGTTGGGATAATAAAACCTGCAGTTTCTTTTTGTTTTACAATTTTTGTCATAATTGAGTGGATAAAATGTAATTTAGGTAATCAATTTAATTATATGTCAAGTTCCTGCACATGCTGACTTACCCTGCCTACCAGAACTCAAATCACCAAAATCTGTTGCCCCATTTGCAGTATCTATAGTGCAATAATCTATTGTATCTGCTGTACCACCACTAGATTGCTTTCCTCCTCCAAATATACCACGACTAGCATTAGAAGTACCTGCAAGTGAAAAACGAGCGTGTGTATTGCTACCAAATGAAGTTGCATCACCCAAAGTTTGTATTGTTACATAATACATTGCGGTTGTATAACCATTACCATCATTGGGAGAGATATGACCTCCACTAAATACTCCACGAGTTGTACTAGAACAACCTCCAACATACCCTGTTAACGCTCCATAGTCTCCAAAATCTGCTGCAGTTCCTGACGTTCCGATTGTAATGTAATCAATATTAAGTAGTCTACCGCCAGATGTATTATTACCAGCAGCTGCTAATCCACGAGTAGCATCATTAGCTGGGGCACTAACGTCTCTTGCCACGGTACAATCACCAAAATCAGTAGCATCTCCCGTAGTTGCTACTGTAATATAATCTATATTATCAACTTGAGTACTTCCAGTTTCATATCCACCTATAAAACATGCATAGTTCCCATCACAGACACCAGTAGCACCACCCCGATTTAGTGTTAAATTTCCAAAAGTACTTGAACCACTTGTAGTTGCTATGGTTATATAATAGATATTAACCGAATAACCACCTGCAGCAATTCCACGCACACCATTAGAAGTACCAGCAAGATATTGCCGAGCATTTCCTAAATCACCAAAGTCTGTTGTATCACTTGTAGTATCTATAGTCACATACTCCATCGTGTTTTGAGCACTATTAGATTCCCAACCACCCATGAATACTCCACGACTACCATACCACAGTCCTGTTCCACCAGCTGCACTAACAAAGCCCAATCCGGTAGCACCACCACCAAATCCTCCCACTCCTCGCACAGGCAT
>Ga0208790_1000993_pt1 | contig 12820 bp, 12 predicted proteins | sample 10_taG_FD_184083 | JGI IMG/M metagenome (GOLD analysis project Ga0208790, IMG submission 184083) | Marine viral communities from the Subarctic Pacific Ocean - 10_ETSP_OMZ_AT15264 metaG (SPAdes) (version 2) | ecosystem: Environmental > Aquatic > Marine > Oceanic | place: Pacific Ocean | collected... | reverse complement strand
GGCGTATCCTCGCTCGGCTCATTGACTCGCTGCGCTGACTCGACGGCATCCACCTCGGCAAGTGCCACTCTGATTTTGGCGTTGCTGGCAGTTGTGGCGTCTAGCGTGGCTTGTTCAACGTCAGCGGTTGCGTGTGCGTCAACAGCACAAACACATTGGCCGCTGTCGTTCACCGACCATTGGCGCAGAAAAGCACCGCCCTTGTATGTGTCTTCGATGTCGGTGCTGCGTATCATTATTCGCCTTCCGCTGCCGGTGCTGCCGCTGCTTGTGCCGCGACATAAGCTGCCACAACTTCATCAGTCCAGACTGCCGCCGCCAATTTTTTTACCTCGTCCGATTCAGCGGACACATCTGCATCGGGCGATAAGACGCGCCGACTGTATGCGTATGAGAGTTCTTTACCATCCTCGACCACACTCGTCTTGGTGCGCTCTTGGATGTGCTTGAACTCGCCTCGTATCTCGTAATCAAACGAGGTTTTCTTTTCTAATGCCATATTGTTTTGTCTCCATCACAAATTTCCATTGTGAAAATTATTATGCCGCTTTGTATGTGATTGTGAGCTGGATGTTACCATCGGCTGTCCATTCGCTTTCTTGCATTTCTGTTGAACCAGTAGTGGCATCCCAGACTCGCAGATATAAAAGCGAACCGCCTTGACCTACTCCGACAGTGATGGCTTGCCCTGCCGTAATTGCTAACCCTCCTCCAGAACCGACACTCCCGCCATTGGTAAATCCAAATCCAGAGGCAGCGGCAAACGGTATACCCGTAATGTGAACGTTTCCACTAACTGAACCGAGCGAAGAGGTAACAACGTAAGCTGTCAAAGTTACAACATCACCAATTCTTGTGTACTTTCCAAAGTTGTAAGTGGCGTTCATTGTTGCGTTGTTGGTTCCATCTGTCAGAAGTGGTGAAAAAACGCCTTCCTCATAATCGTCGAGAGTGTTTGCGTCTGCGCTGGCAGATTGCGTAGCGGGAAACTTTATGCCCCCACCGTCCAATTCAATCGCTGGACCGGTTGAGTCGTTGGTGACTTTTAAACAAGTCGTGCCGGTTGCCGATGCGTGGTCGTTGCGAATCCAAACAAGTGAGCGAGTACCCGTGTCTGACGCGGCACTGTAAAAATAACCAAGCCGACCAGTTGTCAAAGAATCCCCCGAAATCTGAAGTGCGCTGTTAGTAGTAGCCGTTGATTCGCAAAGAATTGATTTTACGTCGCCGGTCGTCGTGATGGCTGTCGTTCCCGTGCTGTCGATGGTGAGGCGTTTTGTTAGTTCTGTGCCACCGGCTGGTTGCGTCCAAAATGTCAAATCGGCTGGGCAATTTTTGCCAGAACCAGCCGTCGCCGTGCCTTCACTTTTTATCCGCGCAACTACTGGCGTTTCGTCACTACTCTTGCCAATGAAATCAAACTGACCAACAAGTGAACCATCGGTTTGTGCAGCGGCTGGGTAGCCGATTGAAACTTTTCCAACTGTTAATTCTGATGCCATAATAAATTACCTTTCGTTTTAACGCTCATAAAGTTTTTCACTAATCCGCTGCACCTCGACTTCGGCTTTCCAAACGATGCGCGTTCCCGCTACGCCTGTGACTTTTATTGCTGCTGTTTGAGCGGCTGTGTCACCTTCCGCAACGACATCAACGCCTGTGGTTCCGGATGAGTTTCTTTCAAGTTTTGACATCGCAGGGAAAGTAGCAACATTCCCCCCAACGGCCCTATGGAACTCCCTTGTCAGAATCGTCGTGTTTTGTCCGTAATCCCAAGACAAGTTATGAACCCCATAGACATACCCTGTGACCGTTGCTGTAACGACAGACTTGTCTCCTATTGAAATGGGAATGTTGCCAATCGTTGTTTGAGTCGCATCCGTTGTCACGCCGCTGAAATGAAACTTCCCATCGTCGGGAATCTTCGACTCGCCCTCGTTTAGCTCGGCACGGGCATCGATGCTTGGCAGGTCGATGGTTGTGCCGCCGGTTCCGGTTGTCCGACTGTATGAGCTAACCCCACCAGCCGCTGCGATAATTGAGGTCGTTCCCGCAGACCAACCACTTGTCGTGTATCCGCTGAAAGTGTCAACAGCTTCCAGCCCGCGAAATATTGTTGCGCCGTTTGTGCTGCCGCTAGTTTGCCCAACGGTTAGCAGTCCCGTTGATTTGTCGTATCCTAAATCTAAAACATCGGTGTATCCACTCGCCTGCAAAAGACACTTCGCATTCGCCGCGAAAAGCGGTTTCTCTGCGGCGTATATGTCGGCTATCTGCTTGGGCGTTGGCGCGGTTGCGCTTATGCGTAGGAGGGAGAGGGATGCGCCGGTTGCAGGGTAAGACGCATCTAAACGCCTTCCGATAACCAAAGCCGAACCTCCGCTTGGTGTGTAGCTATTTGTGTCTGCAACTGACGAATCATACACTCCGTTATAGTACCAGTTGAACACTCCGCTGCGACGAACAGCACAAACCAAAGTCCATTCCGTTCCAACCTTGCTCGCTGAACTGGTTTTGATACTCGCCCAAGAACTTCCATCGTGCCTTTTCCACAAAAGACTTTCGTCTGGTTGCTTTTGAATTAACCAATCTCCCGCTTCAGAAGTCGCGTCAGTTCTTGAAATTGTGTCCTCGTACTGTGTTGGGTTGCTAGTTGAATCAACACTTGTTTGGGTCAACTTGTGCCAAAACATTATGCTGAAATCGCCCGTGCCAAAGTCGAAGTCGGTGTCGTTTGCGCGGCTCAAATAGTCAGAAGCAGTAAAGCCGCTGTATCCGTAAAGCTCCGCGCCGGTTGCAACTGCTGCACTATCTATCGTGCCGGTTTCGGCTAAGTCGTTGCCCTTTACAGAACGGTCTTCACGTTCTTCGTCTGCTGTGCCGTTACCCGCCAACCCCGCGAAACGTATATCACCAACCATGTAGCCGGTGTTGTAGGTGCTGGTGATGTAGGCGGCTGCGCTATCGGTTTCTGATGCGCTTGACCCAACGGTTTTGGCTGGAACCACTTTAAGAATCTGTAATCCGCTTGTTCCACCTTGCGCGATAGTGTCTTTCCCCGCAGCAACCGCAGCGTCTTGGGATTGACCTAACGCCATTCCCACGCTTGTCCAGCCGGAGCTTGTCATTTGAATGACTTGACTGGCCGCTGTGCCGGGAGTGTTGTCCGCATACAAAGATGACAAGGGGAACCTGTTCATACGCCGCGCCGTGCCGGTAACGAAGTTCCCATACAAAGCGTCATCACCCCAAAACACTTGATTCGCTCCGTATCCCCCACCATTTTTCTGGTCGTATACATCCCCGTTTGGATGAATCACCGAAATTCCGTCTGCATTACAAGCAACCGCCACGGTCGGAATCGGCAACCCAAGTGCGCCAATCTCCGCGCCCTCTAGGACGGTCATTGCAACGCCGTTGTGCTGGTTGTTTACAGTTATGCGCGAAGCGTCAACGGTTCCCCAACTCAATCCGCTGTTTCGGTCAACTATTCCCCCAAGCATCTGGTTGGTTCCAGATGTGCCATTGTTCCACGTTTTGTCTTCAACAAGTCGGAACTCGCAAGAACCCCCTCCGCTTGTTTTGCCGACAATAATTCTACCGTTTAAGGCAGCAATCGAAGTGGCATCTCCATAACGCCAAAAGTGGTTCTCGCCGCCAGATGCTTCAGAACTGAAAACCATCCACATCGGGGCGGAAACGTCATCCAAGTCGTAAATTGTGACGGTTGGGGTAGCCGCATTGTCCGCAACAATCAAAGCCATCGCGGGAAACTCGCTCCGCGCCGATCTGGTTGCGCTGCTCGCCTCGTCGAACCAACTCAACCCTTTGCAACGGTTGCCCTTCCTCCATTTGCCACCGTCTGAATCTTGGCTGGTGTCGTATAAAAATACTGCACCAACGGTTGTGCTGCTTGTAACCGACTTGATGGCGGCTTGTAGCTCGTTGGACTGTGTGCCGCCGGTTGCTGGCGTAACGGTTGAGAGTACCGATTTTCGGTTCCTGGTAATCATGGGCGTGCCTTATTTATCGTACAATGCCACCACTCCGTCGCCGGCCGTTTCAACGTCGATGTAAAACTGGTCGGCGCTGAAGTAGCCATCCTCGGCCCCTGCCGTGAAAGTCACATCCTCGCCTGGCGACAATGGAATGGCGGCCGTGCCGTCGCCGCTGCCTGGTTGAATCCAGACCTTGCCGGCGTTGTCAGTCCTGGCGGCCTTCAAGCCAATGAAGGTAACGCTGTGCGCTCGCACGCCGCCGCTGCCCAATGCCTCCGGCGTGCCTGTCGCCGATACCGTTTTGATTATGCTGCCGAATGTTTGCTGTCCCATTGTTCTAAATTTTAAGGTGAAATATTGATTACAACCCAGCGGGAGGCCGCCGCGTCGTAAATTAGCATTGCCGTTCCGCGAGCCACTATGTCCACGTTGCTGGCTGTCGTTGTGTAAATTCTATTTGCTGCTGTGCTTTCGCTGCTGCTGTCATGCGCCACTCTCAATTCGTCTGTGTCGTCGCTGTTGTAAACGATCAGCACACGGCCGTCGGCGCCACCACTAATGCCAACCAGGACACCATCAGCCGACAGGGCGCCAAGTTTGATGAATGTGCCGTTGCCAGGGTCAAGCGTATGGTTGCCGGCCCCTGTGATGGCTGTGTCGTCCTTGCGTTTGACGAACAACTTGCTGGCATTTGAGAGGGTCAGGTCGCCGGCCATTGTGCCGCCAGCCGAGGCCAGGAAATTGGCGTCGGTCTGCGTCGTCGTGTAGTAGCTCGACGAAGGCGAAGGCGAGGAAGCGGCCGAGTCGATGCCATGGGCCTGAATCGTTACCGACTGCTGCACCGGCGTCAGGCTGTTGCTGCCGTTGATGTACTCGACTTCAATGGTGCTGCTGGCGCTGGTTGCGCTGCCTGTCAGCAGGCCGTTGATTTCGCTGGTGTTCAGGGCCAGCGTGCAGTCGGCGTAGTAGTCGGAACCATCAGCCGCAATTGAAACGGCGCCGGTTGTGGCCAGTTTGACAGGGCTGGCTCGGTCAGGCGTGACGATGGCAACCTCGATGCTGCCGGCAGTTACCAGGTCAAACGGGTCGGTTAGGCCGCCGGCCTGGTTGACTGTTACCAGGCGAACGCGAAGCGGCAGCACATCGCCCTGGTAAAGTTTATCCAGGGTGAAGGTGCTTGAATCGTACCTGCTGGTAACGAATTGCCGGTCGGTCAGGTTAACCGTCAGTTCCCATTTGTTCGCCATACGCCGGTGCTAGACTCCGGCAGGTCGGACAATTTGCAAGCGAAGGCTAGGCGCTGTGGGTTACGCCGTCAGTCGGCTTAATGCAGACGCGGTAGGCTTTGTCGGCTGCCGGCGCCGTATGGTAGAAGGTTGTTGAAGTCTTGGCGCTGTGGGTAACTGTCCCGCCTGTGACTGCCCCGCCTGAATCCTCGACAACCTGCGAAACACAAGTTGCCTTGGTGCTGCCGGTGTTGCTGGTGTCGATGGCCTCGACGTAATAGGCCGAGTAACCATTCAGGCCGCTCTGCCTGTCAATCGGCATCCACATCGGGCCAATTTCATAATCAATATCAGAATAATTCCAGAAGGTCGAGCCGCACAACCTTGTCGGGCTAGTTGGTTGCTTGTAGTCCGCGCCGCTGCTTACAGGCTTAAAGCCCCAACGGCCATACAAGTCAGAACCAACCAGGCCGGTGTAACTTTTTTCAAGTTGCAGGGGAATGTAGGCCGACAACCTTTTCACCTTGAAATTGTAGGCTGCCGCCGCCGCCAGGACGTCAACGGTCTTTACCCACTTAAAGCCGCTCCAGAGTTGTTCGTCGTGTCTGGTCAGTCCGTTCCAAGGGTTGAGCGTCAAATCATCCCAACTGTCGGCCATGTCGCCACTATCCCGAATGGTGATGCCAAAGGCATTAAATAAATCTGTGTAAGGCGTATTGTAGCTTGTGTCGCCTGAATGCCAGCCCACCCAGGCGTCAATCGGCAACACGCTTTCCCCATTGGAGCCAGAGTTGACCAGCATTGCCCGCCCTGTTGGCATTGCCGTTTCAAATATCATTCCAGCCGTTGAAACAGGAAAACTGATTTTGTTAATGTTAAACGGCGCAAACCGGCGGGCCGCTTTTACTGGCCTGGCAAGGTCGTTAAAATGTTCCTTCAACAGATTCAGCCGCAGGTAATTGCTGCCACCAAAACTGCCCCAATTGCCGTTTCCGTTTGCCGTGCGAATGGCAACCACGTTGCTGTTTGTCCAGGTTGAATCAGTCTTGTTTGTTTCCAGGTCGAGCAGCGCATCATTCGGCACCAGGCGAGGCATCTGCGCTGTGCCGGTGCTGCCAGCGGAAAAGGCCGGCACAACCATGTTGAAGTCGCACGATTGCGCTTTGATGCTGGTTGCCGTCAGGGTGCCAATGTCGCCCTGTGTGACGTCTGCCCCTGCCGGCGCCACAGGGTCGCCTGTGAAATCCTTGTGCGTTGTGCTGTCCTCGTATTGGCGCACCTTGCGCGGGCCTTCAAACAGGCGATGGCGGCCATGGTTTGCGGCCGCATCAATGCCGCTCTGTTGCCGGCTCAACTGGAATGCGCCGTGTGGCCAGCCGTTGCGGAAGTCGCTTGTGCCGTCAGTCGATAATCCAAGCGGCCAAAAGGTCTGCATATCCAGGCCGCCACCTGTGTTGATTTGCAGGTGAAACATTTCATCCATTGGCCAGACTGTTGTTGCCGTTGGGCCATACGCCCAATTTTCAAGCCACTTCAAAATCGGCCCCTCGGTCGTCAAAATTGCTTGGGCGCCGCTGCCTGTTACCCATGATTCAAGCACGCCGTCGAACGCTGTGGCTGCCTGGGCAACGGTTGTCGTGCTGTCGCTGTAAGCAGCGGCGCTGGCAACGTAGTAGTGAGGAACAGGCAGCGCGTTGTTGTTTCTGGCGGCGAACTTTACAAACTCGGTTTTGATAAGGGTTGCGCTGCCGCTGGCGCCTAGTTCCGGCGCCCTGAAACGGTCGCCCCAGGTAAACAAATTAGTTTCAAGGCCGTACAGTAGCAGGATGTAGTCGCTGGTCTTGGCCAGGTTCACGTTGTTGCCGCTGGCGCTGACTGTGATGCTGTACGGCGCCAGGATGGTGCCAAGTGTGCTGAAGCCTACAAAATCAACTGTGGCGGCCGTTTGTGTGCCGCCGCTGGTTGCCCGCTTGATGACGCCAACCTTGCCGCCGGTGTAAACCAGGTCGGCAACCCTTGTGCTGGTTGCAATTCTAGGGTCGGCCGGAATTGCGCCCGCTGTAAGGTATTCGCTGGTGACGTCGTTCAGTAGGTCGTGCTGGTCAAAGTCGATCAAATGAGCCGCCGCCAGGGCATCCATTAAACTGTGCAAAAAACTGGCGTTGGTAACGTTGTTGGCCCGCATTGATTGGTAGGTTGAGGAATGCGAAATGCGGCCGGTGGTCGCCAGGCCGCCGTGACTGTCGAAGTAAAGCCAACGCGGGTCGTCGGTGTTGCACTTGAAAAAGTATTTGTAAGTTGAGTCGTACCCACTCGAAACAGAATCACGCCGCACGCAAACCTGCTCCCAGGCCGCAATTGTCACGCTGTAATTGCTGCCAAAGTTGAACGTAAGCGATTGATTTTTAAGGTTGTGAATCTTGAAAAAATTAAACCTGTCGCAGGAGTCGGCCAGGGTGTAACTGCCGCTGTGCGTCTCGATTTGTATTTCAGCCACAGCCCACTTGTTTTTTTTGTCCGGCGAAGGTTCGTCATAGTCCCACAAATGGCAGGTTGTACTGCCGACGGTTGTTGTGTGGGTTTTCAAGCTGCGATGCAATTTGAGGCTGTCGCTGCTGCTAGACTGCGCCCATTGGTTTGTCGTGTCGCTGGCGCCTATTGTTGCCGCTGCAATTGACGTATCAACGGCGCTTTCGTCATAAGCTGCCGGCAGGTTTCCAACTCCGCTGAAAACGTGCATCCCATAAAGGAAACTCTTGTCCTGGGTTGTGCCGCTTAAATGGTCGCCAGGTGTCCAAACCCAAAATTGAATGCCGCGCCAAGGGTTGTCGAGTCGGGCCTGGTTGCCCATCGAGGAAGAATAATTGCTGCCAACGCTATGCTGCAAAAACCAAAGGCTTTTGCCGTCCATTGCCTTGGCAACCACCGCGTCGGCCTCGGCCCACAGCGTGTTCATCTTGGCCGCTGTGGGCTGTTCGTTTCCTGTTAAGTAATTTACAGCCATACAGCCGCCCCGCTGCCGCCGCCGCTGCCAGACGACATTCTGCGCGGCCGCTTGACGTCAACGTGCGTGCCGTTGGTAGCTCGGCGCACTCGGACGTCGGCGTTGCTACGCACCTGAAGGCTGCGCGTGTAGGCTAACAACTGGTTCAACCAGGAGTTGATTCGTTTGCCTTCAGAAAGTTTGATCGGGGGTTGCATCAGCTTGCGATTGAATAGGCCCAGGTTGACCACAGTTCCAGTTTCCACTCCTGGGAGACTGTAACCTTGCGGCGCCCTTCGCTGATTATCCTGGGCGCACCTTTGAGCCATCCCCATTGATGCACGATGCCGTCGATGGTCTGCTGGCCGGTGCTGGTACTGACGCCGGTTGGCACGCTGTAAGTGTGGATATTTGCCAGGCTTGTGGACATGGCGGCATCCAGGGAAGGCTCGCCGATTGTCGCATTGGATAGCAGTTGCGCCGGCGTCACGATCCGATTAACGTTGCCGAATGCCCGCTGAATGACTGTTGCACCGTAGTTGTAGCCCTGGGAGAAGGTGAACGTATGGCGCAGCGTCGGCTGTGGCCGTTGGAAACTGTCCTGCTCTTTTTCCAGGTGCCGGTAAAGACTTATCAGGTCGGCAGGACAGGCAGGGCCGGAGGCTGTCAGGAAGGCCGGTTCCTTTGCGTCGCCGTCAGCGTCCGTCTGGATTGTGCCTTCCAGGTGGCCCTTGATTTCGTTTCTAAATTCTTCGTTGGCCGTGGTTGTCATGGGAACGGCCTTAATTAGTGGATGCTCCCACATACTGAACTCCTGGTCGTTGCCGTCCAGTTCCCAAATTTCAACCGGCGTTTCAGCCACGCTGCTGCCGCCCCAAACATCTTTGGCGTAATTGACGTATAGCTTGGCCGTGGCGCCGTCAGGTTCAAAGCGGATACTGCTGGCGCCGCCGTCGCGAACGTAGCGGCCAAACAATCCGCGCACGGCCTTGGTTTCGCCCTCAAACTCTTTGGTGTAATTGAAGCCGGCAGATTTATCCCAGGTGATGGTTGGGTTCTGCTGTACTAATTGATAACCTTTAACGTCTGCCATGGTCTAAAAATCGTCGGTTTCGTCGGCAAGTTTCTTTGTGTTGCGGGCAATGTTAGTCAGCAGCTTGTTGTTGCTCTTTTCAATCGCTATCGGGTCGGCCGACTGCGTGACGGCAGCGCCGATACGTTGCAGGCTGTTCAGTTGCAGGCTCGGCTTTGACCAGGCTTTTGCTGCTGCCGCTGCCGCTGTGTCTGCTGCTGCTGGGTCGCCAACTGCGTCCTTAACCCAGTTTGAACCTTTCGCGCCAGTTGCCGCTGGCCCGCGCAGAAATGGGTTGGAACCAGACAACCAATCAGCGGAGGCTTTTTGAATGTGTTCCATCGCCTTGCCGTGCCTTTCGTTAAGAGCAGACCATTCAATATCAACGCCCATCCTTTTTTGGGCCGTTGGGTCATTCATAACTTGATTAAACACGGCGGGAGACAGTATTGCTGCGGCTCCTACTGCTGATTTGTTTGCGAAAGAAAGTTCATCATCGGTCGTCGTTCGGGCGTTGTGAAAAATGTCGGCCAGAAGGGCAACAGCATCAGCGGCCATCGGCAATGCCTCGCGCTTCAGCCTGTCCAGTTCGTCGTTGAACTGCACCAGACTTTCAATTGTCTCGGTGTCGATGCCCTTGGGCGCCTGGCCCATTAGGCCGCTGAAACCTGAAACAAAAGCAGGGACAAGTTTACGCCCGCCGCCGCCCATTAACTCCTCAAGACTCTTGGCCTTATCCATGGCACCGCCAGCCTTCTCGATGGCCTCGGCGATTTTCAAAAACACTTCCTCCGGCCGCGATGTACGAAGCATCTGCATCGTTACGCCAAAGTCCAGCAGCGCCTTGCGTTTGGTTTCGGCGCCGTCTTTTGCTTCCTGGATGGCCTTGGCCAAGTCCATAAATGCGTCCTGCACACTCTCCAGGTTTGCGCCGGATTGAGTTGCAGCAAAATCGAATTTCTGCACCGTTTCTGTGCTGGCGCTGATTCGTTGGGCAGTCTTGTGAATCTGGTCGGCGTGCTGAACTACTCGCCTGGTGGCGCTTGCCAGGTATCCAACAGCAAACACGCCACCGATCATGCCTGTTAATTGGCGGCGCATTCGGTCGCCTGCGGCCTTGGTGCCGGTTTCCATCTTCCGCAGGCCGGCAGCCCATCCTCGGCCGTCCATGCTGGTGCGGCCCTTTACGTTAACGTGTGCCGTCGCCATTTGCTTTTTCCTTGTGCCGCTTCAAAAGTTCTTCTGTGGTTGCGTCGTTCAATTTCAAGGCGCCCTTCTGTTCGTTCAGCGCCAGGTAATCCCACCAGGTCTGCCCAAGGGGTTGGTTCATTACTTCGGATGACGTCATGCCGCCCTCGGACAACAGGCGCGTGCGTACCAGTTGCGGCCAGGGTGCGCCGGCCTTGCTTCCGTTGGCCTGGCCGCTTGTCCAAAACTTCGGCACCTCCATGGCGGCCGCCAGGTAGTCGGTGAATAGTTGCGCCTTTTCGTCTGCCTCAAACTCGCCGACGTTCTCGGCCCAGGCTTTTACATCCTCACCAAGGTCATCGCGGCGCAGTATGTTCTGCGACGTTTCAAACGTGTTGGCGCAAACCAGCAGGCCCAAAAGCAAATCGCCTAGAAGCGGTTCCTTGTCATCCGACAAAAAAGCGCACTCCAGGCGATTCAGCAGCAGGTAATGACCTAAAGAAAACGGCCGCAACTCCTGCCCCAGGATGGTGACAGGTTCGGGGATGATGCTGTGCAGGTAGTCATCCACATTATCACGGGCCAGTAAATGTTCCGTTGAAGCTCAACAGGCTAACTGATGCCGTCAGTTCGCTTTCGTTGCTGTGGTTGGCGTCGCTGCTGATACAGTAATAAGCATCATTTAGGTCGGCGTCGTCGAAGTTTGCCAGGGTTACTGTGTCGCCAATCGAAGGGATAGCCAGCGAACTTGTGCAGACAATGGTTGCCGACACTTCAATCGTCTGGTCGGAAATAACGAAGCTCATTGTGTCGCCGTTATTTCCTTTGATGCGTTTGGTGTCAGCCCTGTGGCCGCCGCTCACGCTAGTGACTGCCGCCTGGCCGGTGATGCCGGTCGATGCGTTGGTGGCGATGCCGTACTGAATTGCCGTTCCTTTAATTGTAGCCATAAAATCTCCTAAATCCTCAAGCGATATTTGACGCGGCCGCCAAAACCTCAAGCGAAACCTCGGAATACCAGGCGCGCTCCTCCACGCCCTTTTCCAGGGCCGTCGAGATAACAGCAAAAACCGTCACATCCTCGGTTTCGTCGGACAGGGTGGCGGCGATGCCGTCATCCATGAACAGGTCGCGCATGACTGCAACGTGCGTTTGATGGTTGGCCAGGGTTGTGTCGTCCATCGACTCGATCAGGCGCACCGTCAGTTCACACTTGAAATTGCCCAGCCCTGGGATTGATTCCTCGCCGCTGTTGCAGATTACCAGGCAGCGCGGCAGGGCCAGTTCGTCGTCGTCCTCGCCTTTGCTGACAACGATTGAATAGCCGCTGAACGTGCTGTCGCCATCCAGCACAGCCTTGGCCCTGGTTTCGAGTTTCTCCTCAAGTGAATTGTAAGCCATTAAAAGCCTGCTTTCTTGTAGTCCCTGCCCAGTTTTTTCTCGATGTAGATTGCCATGTCAGCCACCGCAGCGGCCATGCCCATGCTCAACCCTGCTTTGATTTTGCTAATGGCTTGCTGGCTGTTGTTTGTGGCGCTATTGGCCACCCAGGCTTCAGGGTTTAACTCCGACTTGGCCGGCCTGCCCCAGCCTTTTGTCGCTGCCTTGCCTTTGCTTAATCCCTTCGGCCATGGGCGCCTGTCGCGGCGCTCGACTGAATAGGAAAGTTTTTTGATTGCCGGCATCCAGCCACTTTTCAGGAACTTAACGGCACGCACGCGCATATTGATTAACTTCTGCGCGGCCTTCTCCAACTCCTTGCCCCATATCATCGGCTGGCCAGCCTTCTTGCGCCGGCTGTTCACGATCCTGGCCGCGAAACTGTCGGCCTTCAGGATTCGTTTGCCCTTCCGTAGTTGGCCGGTTTTTCGGCTCTTGCTGACCTTGTTACCAATGGCGCCGAGTTTGTACTCGATGGCGCTGGCGTTGGCTGCGTCGGTATGCTTCAACGCCTGGTATGCCATATCCAACGCCTTGGCGTTCACTATGTCCTTGAAGCTGCGCCGGTTGACTTTGGCGTAACGCCTCAACTGCTGCGTGAATGCTGCCGAATTGATTCTAACGCTCATCGGTCGGCACTCATTAAATTGAAACGAACCTCGGCAGCGTCGGCCGGTGTTGTTGTAATTTTCTCGATGCGATAGCTCTGGCCGTCAACTGTCATCTTGGAACCAATAGCCGGCAGACTTGAATGGTCGGCCTTCTTGGCAACCACCGTCAGGTCGAAGTCGTCGAGGAAACCACCTTCTCCGGCGTCCTGGCCCTTTGAGATTTCATTGACTGCGCCGGTGTAGGTTGTAACGCCAATGATGTAGTTCACCGGCAGGTCGGCTATCATCTCGGAAATGTCGTC
>Ga0208790_1000989_pt1 | contig 12824 bp, 15 predicted proteins | sample 10_taG_FD_184083 | JGI IMG/M metagenome (GOLD analysis project Ga0208790, IMG submission 184083) | Marine viral communities from the Subarctic Pacific Ocean - 10_ETSP_OMZ_AT15264 metaG (SPAdes) (version 2) | ecosystem: Environmental > Aquatic > Marine > Oceanic | place: Pacific Ocean | collected... | reverse complement strand
TAACAGCAGACCACCTACCATAAATTGTTTGACCAGCTGGAATTGTTATACTGCTTAAAGTATCCCATACATCAGTATCTGCTGATGTTGCACTAATTACACAAGCAGTACTTAAAGCTTGTATAGCTACATAAGTATCTGAATCAACTGTAGCATTAGTAACATAATCTGCACCAGCCTGTCCTAATTGTATGCTACCTGCTTCATTTGCAGAATATTTATTTATGCTCATTATATTTCTCCTTATTAAATATTATTATGCACCATCATCGCACATAGCTACAACTTTTATTTTTGCAGTATTTTGTGCCATGTCAGCATGTAAATTATCTATATCAACCCCAGAAGCTAATTTGAATTTTAGAATAATACTTTCGTTTGGTTCTAAGCAAATAGCATCTGCTTGACCGCCACCAGCTCCACCGTCTAAGCAAAGAAATAGATAATCTCCAGATGCACTAGCATCACCGTTGGTATCTAATCCTAAATGTTCAACATATATTACTCTTATATCATCACCAGTGGCTATAGAGTTTCCATCTGTATAATTACTACCAGAGGAAAAACCACCTATTAGATTAGCATCTGTAGTAGTAACGGTTGTTGCCGCTGAATAATACCACCTCCCAGTTCCTGCTTGTTGACCTGTATTCCATTCTAATTTGCCACCTAATGTTGCAGCAATATCATGATGGATAGCATCAACCGCATCAGCATCAGCATCAGCCGCTATAGTAACAACTGGTGTTATTGATACTGCACCTCTAAATGTATCTGCCATATTTTATCTCCTTTTTCTTTGCCGCATTTAACGACTAATTAATTGTTGTAAACCTTGAGTATATTCAGCTTTTAACTGTGCATACTGTCCTTGTTTCCACTGATAATCTGCACTATGCTTTTGAATTTTAGAACCATAGTTTTGAATATCTGCTCCATATTTTGACAGCTTACTTTGATTGACCTCACTTACTTTTCTAAGATCATTTGAATATCGTTCCATAGATGTGCGAAATGTTTCTGTATTTTTTTGTAAATCACTTGAAAACCTACTGGTTTGTGATTGTATTTCAGCACTATGCTTACTCATATCGTATCCAGTCTCTGACTGATAGGTTTGTATAGCTTTTTGTATTTCCTGTTGATAAATACTGAAATCAGACTGAAACCTTGATGTTTCTTTCTGGATATCAGATGAATATTTTTGAAGGTCTGTTTGTCTTTCAGCCTGCCATACACGAAGATCGCCTTCGAGATTTTGTGTATACTGCTGTACTTCTTTTGATATATTTGCTTGATATTCACTAACTTCACTTTGATACTTCTGCAATTTTGCAGAATATTCTTGCTGCTCTTTTTGTAATTTTAAATTTGCTTCTTGATCTGCTTCTCTAGAACTAAGTTGAGCTTGCTGTACAGCTTCTTGCAGCTTTGCTTGATAAGATACATTTGCTTGATTAAACTCATTCAATGAATCTTGCACCTTAGTCTGATACTCAGATATTTTCATTGGAGTTAGTGAAAGTCTTGATTGTATTTCACTAGCATATCCTTGAGCTTCAGAAAGAGCTGCATTAATTTCTTTTACTCTCATATCTCCAATAGATACCCATTCTGATATATGAACCTGTGCTCTTTGAAGTTCAACTTGCACTATAGATAAATTTCCCTGTAATAATTCTAAATCTTCTGCTTGCAATAAATCATGTGCATCATAACTAGAAGCTGGACTGTTAGCTGAGACTAATGCAGATACTTTATCTAAAGCATCTTTAACTCTTGTTAATTGAGAATTTGTTGCATCCCACGTTGCATTTGTATCAAATTGTGAATCGCTTGTTGCACTTGCAAATTTATCTCCAGCTGTCTCTGCTTGATCTACAGCAGCTTTTAAATAAAGGAATGCTGTTGTAATAGCACTTGCTTGAGAGGGGTATTCTGTTGCCCAAGCTACACCATTAATAGTTGTAGAGGGTGATGTATAAATTGGAGGAACGCCTAAATTATTTAATGTAGTAGATGCTATATCTGGAGTTGTAAAACTTGGAGATGTAGGAGCTACTGGAGAATTAGAAGTTATAGTTAAATCCGATATTGTTGGAGCAGAACTAAGAGACAGTATTGGTTGTACATAAGACGGAGAAGTTGGTACACTACTATAGTCTATATTTACACCAGCTGGGGATGGCATAAGAACAAAACTATCTGGAGCTGTAAAGGTTGGTAAACTTATTGATACTTCACTTAATACTGGAGAGGATATATCAGAAGGCAAACTGCTTGTTTTGTCAGCCATTAATCTTTGTAAGCATCTAACTGCACTACCAAGTATAAGTATATGTTCCGCTTCTAAAGGAAAATTTGATACCCCATCACTTGTATTTGATATAAGAGCACTTCCAGCTGAGTTTACTGGAAGTTTAGGTACATAATGCAATACACCAGATGTAGGACCAGAACCAGCAGCTCCATTAACATATAATTTTTCAGACTCTATATAATAAACGGGATTAGTATCTGTAGCAGCATAAATAGAAGCAGTATCATTATATCTCGCTTTCTGATTTACTGTAACCTTTTTAGCTGGAAGATCGTCTTTATCTACTGATAAAACTTTTTTATCTGATACTCCTATTCCGCCAGAAGAAATGGATGCAGCTAGAGATGATGATAATAATTTATTATTTGGAAGTGCTGCAATTATTTCTCCACCTATATCTAAGAGTGATTGAGTAATAAGAGCATCATCTCCTACACTACCAATTAAATCTTCTACTTGTGTTTTAAAATTTGCCATTATGAAATTGTAACCTCCGTAAAAGTAAGTGGTACTTTAAACTCCATTATTATATCTTCCCAACTTGCAATAGCTTGATCCCAGTTTAAATTACTAGTATCAATAACTTCAGCGAAGTCAGACATAGAAGTATGTGCACTAATTTCATTCATTAGTAATCATACCCTTTTATACTTAATGAAGAACCATCTCTACCTGTGTTTGCATATTTCTTGCCTTCCCGTATACACATTTCCCATTGTTGCCTAAAATAACCAGCCATTTGAATTGCTTCTGGTTTTGTTTCATAACCTTTCATAATAGCATATTGTGCTAAAGCATCATGAAACTCATCTGGTATAGCAGGAGATTCAGTCATTATTATTCCAGTACCACTAGCTACAAAATTTTCATCATTTTTTATTGCAAAAATTGTTACAGTTTTATCAGCAGCTGGTCCTGTATATTCTGATGCTGGACTATTTCCAGTTACATTATGTTTTGCTATTGCAATTCCATCACGCTCTAACCAATAGACCTCATCTTTTGTTCTATTATATGCCATTATGTTAAATCTCTTACTTCTGGTCTACCAGATAATCTGTAAATATCATATCCATCAAAATCAACAGATAATACTTCTAATATTGCATCATCAAGAGCATAATATCTTTGGTCTTCTGTTGTAGTAAATTGATATGCTGTTGTTAAAATTCTTGTTTTTCTACAAAACTCATCCAAAGCTTTATTTAAAAATATACGTATCTGCGTCTCCCCCAGCTCTGGGTGATGTTGTTGCACTGTTTCTATTAACTGTTTCTGTGTCATAATTCCTCAGTTCGAGGGGAGATGTTACTCTCCCCTCGAGTTAGTCTGTTTAATTGTCAAACGTTATGCCAGCATAATTCTGAGCAAAAGCTTCTACATACCAACCAGTTCCGTCAGAAACCAACCTTACTCTGTCTCCTTTTAAAGAAGCAGATGAAAAGGTTATTTTGGTATTAGCCGCTGCTGCTACATCACCATCTGTTCCAGCACTTTCGCCCTGAGTAGAGCCGTATATGGCTCCATAAAAATCCTCAGAAGCGGCAGCTTGAACAATAGTACATACTGCTGTATCGTAATCACCTGACTGAATAATAGTAAACTCCATACCTTTTGCAGCAGATGGAAGAGTTATATCAATTCCATTTGCAGCCATTAGTATAGTTTTACCAGAATCAGCAGGGACTAAAGACGCATCAGAGCTTACTGCTTTTATACCTGCGTTTGAACCGCCTAAGTAAGGTCTAGCCATAATTGACCCCCTTAACTAATTGAAAACAGTTTGTGACTTTCAATCAACTGTATACCAACACCTTCGTCAGAAAAATATTGATCCTTTACTGCATCAAGTGCATTATCAGTCTTAATATTTGTCTGATACATTGGTGAACGATACTGAGCATGAAACAAGTTTTCATCACTTACTACAAGCATTTTCTTGCCATAGGAAGTTCCACGTAATGCAGGGGTTGGAATTAATTGTAAAACTCCATGAGGTGTCTCAAGCATTTTATAATTAAAACCAAGCGAATCACGTTTCATATCGCTCAAGTTAACAGTCCAGCCAGAATTTCCAGCCATTCCGCTAGATCCAGCCATTTTGGACCAGTAACTAAGTGCTCCAGCACCACAGAAAGCTCGCTTAACGCCAGATTCTGGTACGTACTGGAATACTTTTTCCATATCATCAACAAAGTCTCCATAGGAATAACTTGCTTCAGTTATAGAAAATATACTCTGATCGTCGCCACTTGAATCGCCATAGTCTTCTATAGCTTTCAAGATGCCGTAGCATGTTCTTACAAGATTACCGTCTGCATCGGCTACTCCGCCATCAGCAAATGATTCAGAACTGGAGTCACCGCCTTGAAGTTCAAGACCTGTTCCGCCAACTCTATGTCCAAATAAGAACGCTTTTTCTTTTTGCATTTTATGCTCTTGATTCTTCTGAGCACGTAAACGTGCAAGTTCAGAAGATTCGCCACGCAATGATGCAGCAAGCAATGTTCCAGTGACCTGTAGCGGTGTTTTGAAAATCTGACAAGAGTTCCAAACAACACTAAGTTCATCAGCCCATGCTTCAGGTGATGCTGTACCTTCACCTTGTGCATTACCAATAATCTCAAAAATGTCATTATCAACTAATGCAATATCGCTACCAGAACTTGTCCATAATGTATTAACAACAATAACAGTTGAACTTGTTACAGAATCAACTCTTACAATGGCTTTTTTACTGCCATAGCTTGTTGTCCATACTTCACAGATTGCCCCAACTAAACTATCATCGATATTGCAATTGACATTACCATCGACAGTAATAGTTGTATTGGTAACATTATCCGAGTCAAGATTATCAGTATCACTATTACATAGGAAATACTGCTTATGCCACGGATTCCGATGTTCAAACATTTTGAAAATCGGGTCGGGTACTTTACGCTGTTCTCTATTAGAAACCACCGTAGTAAACGGTGCCACGTCAGTCCAAAGTTCTTTAACAACTTGAGGATCAACGTAGAAATTCCTTCGATCAGTATAAAGTACACCAGAGGCTTTTAATAACTTTTCAGTTGCAGCCATGATTTACTCCTTCTATCTTTTATTACCAAAGAGTAATGCATTATTAAACAAGTCTTCATCGCTCTGTGGAGACTCTGCAGTACCAGTTTCAACTGCTGCTGATCTTGGCATTGCAAGAACCTCTTGCGACTTTTTCATTTCTTGTTTTTTCTGCTCCACCCGTGCATCGGGTGCATCTTTCATCATATAGAGTTTGATAAGATGATCGACAGTTACATTGTTTGGGTTACTTGCCCAGTTTACAAAGTCTCCAGCTTTTGTTTGATCAAAACCATAGCCGCCCATTGCATGAGACATAGCATTGTTTTTAACCAAATTAGTTTGCTGTTGAGCATATGCTTGCTCATACTGAGCTCGCATTTCACTCTCTCTGACTTCATCTTTTTGTTCAAGGAATCCCATATAATCGTCTTGGTATCTTTCTTTCTCTAAACGAAACTTGAAAGATGTACTCTCAGGATCGTTATACGCATCGACCTCGTTGTAGTTGACTGGTTTTGTTGGTTTGACGGGTGCCTGCAATGAATTCTGTTGAACTCCCATTTCTTGTTGGGGTTGTCCATTAGGGTTTCCATTGGAGACCGTTGACTGTTGCTGCTGTGCTAAACTTCTATAATAATCAAGTTCTTGCTGTGCATTCGATAGTTCGCTCCTCACCTTGTCTGCCTGACTTTGCCAATATTCAAATCTACTCGAGTCTTCTTTTGCAGGTGCTTGTTCAGGACTTCCTAAGCTCTCAGCCTGTTCTTGTCCTGAGACAGGCGTTTCGCTGATCATTGGTTGGCTCACATCTACATCAAAACTTTCTGGTTTTAATGTATCACCTACAGGTACTTCTACATCCATTGTTGGAACTGTAGTTTTTTCTACCTCGTAGCCATACGGTGTTTGATCAACTTCTATTCTTGCTTCTTGTGTTTCAGCCATTATTTACTCCTTGCGAATTGGTATTCTCCCAGCATCCGCTGTTATTCTTTTAAGCCTACTTTTTTGTCCACTGACTTTGTTACTTCCTTAACTTCTTCTTTAAGTTTAGCAAGTTCATCAGATGCTCTTGACTTATATAGCTGTGTAGCCATTTCAGCCTTTGCTTCTGCTTTAGCCAATTTCTTTTCAAATTCTTTAACTTCAACTCTTTTTCTATCATGGATAGATTCACGCTGTGCAGTCTGTAGATCGCCTTCTAATTTTTTAATCTGTTCTTCCTGCTGCTGAACCTGCTGCATGAGTTTTTGCATTTGACCAGCTCTTTCCAGTACGCCTTCCATATCAGCAACATCCGTTTGTTTTAAAACTTCAATTTGATCAATCAGACCGCTCTGGTAAAGCTGCATATAGTATTCAAACCTAGCCCATCTATTAGATGGAAGAGTTGATCCAGAGACAATGATAATATCATACTTACCAACAGATATGTCATTTAATTTTTCCATTAGATGACCGCTTATCTCATCATAAATATTTTGATTAATTCTTACTTCTTTAGGTTTATTGTTTGGTTGCATTAACCTAATTACTTTTTCTGATGTATACACATATTGCATTAGACCAACTACAGCTCTTGCTAGTTGATTTACTGAATATTCAATATCATCTTTTTTGGACTTGATACGTCTTTGACCATATTCGTCAAGAGCAACAGTTCCTTTAAATGTTTGCGGGGCAGAACCAACGTCGCCTTGCATAAATGTATATATTCCTAATATTCTTTCTATATCAGCTTTAGCATCCGCTTCGTTTTTATATAATTCATTTGGTAGTGGTACTGGTCCCGCAACAATCGGTTGTCCAAGCTCTGGGTCAAATTCAATTACAGCCGTACCTGCACGACCCCACTCTTCTTCCAACTGTTTCTTGTTCATCGAACCACGAGGAATAAGCAGCTTTACATTAGTAGAGCTACTCGCATGAGCCACAATTAGTGAACGTAGTTTATTAATATACTCTTGTAAACCACGAACTGTTCTAACATCACTAATTGGATATGGATTCCTATGGTGGTTATTCATTATTGGAACAACAGGATAATCTTCTATAGGCAATACAACAGAATACAGATATTCATCGCCAACTGAGATACATTGTTTTATGTTGGTGACCATAACTTTATTAACCATGATTTTTTCATTGTCAATAAGTTCGCCTTTAACGATGGGATCAATAGCAGTATAACTGTTTGGGATAGAATTCTCATTCTCCCTACCAGCCACTGGCGTGGGTTGTCCCGTCATGGGATCAAGTTCCAAGTGATAAACCTTTCCAATTTCGTCATGGATCGCCATGAACTTGGAAACATTCATCTGATCAGTGAATACCTGCTGCTCTCCACCAGAAACAGTTAATATAACTGCTGGTTCTTCTCTGTATTCTGCGTATTGAGGATCTGTTAAAAGTTTCTCATCGTTTGATAAAGGATCAAATACTCTATAATAAGGAATCTTTACCTTTGTATACCTTTCAAATACCTCCAGTTCTCTTTCAAAGTCAATATCAAGCATTCCTTGCTTACGTGACTTTGGAAGTACATCTTCTTTCATAAGTCCAAAACGATTTTCACTTTCTTCGTTTATATGACTTGTTTGAGTTGATTCTTTTATATTGTCTTCAAATTCTGGATATATTTCAATTAATTCTTTTTCTGTCATTCGTTTTGCAATAATAATATTACTAGCATCCCGACAGAAGGGATCTTGTGAATCAGCATCAAAGTAAACTGATAAAGGATCTACTGATTTAATAAATACTTCCCCTTTTCCAAAATCAGCTTCTGGGTGTATGTATGCTACCATAACACCCATACCTTTTACATAATAATCATCGATAGCTTGTTTTAACTCCGTATTGCCATTAGATATATCCCATACCCATGCCATAAGGTCTGAAAAGACCCTACCAACTTCTGTATCGGAATTATCACGCCCAGTAGATTGAAACTTAGGAGCGTTTGCAGTAAGCATAGCTTTTGCTTGCTCTACTGCTGGATGGATTACATTAACAACTAAAGGTTCCTGTGCTCTAGCACGTAAAGACTTTACTTGCTTATCAGACCATTGTTTACCAGCTCTAAACTCCGCATCTTCAGAGGCTTGCTTAGCCCAGTCTGAACGTGCAGAACTATAGTTAGAGAATAAGTCTTGTGTAAGTCTTACTTCTGGATGTATCTCTGGCATGTGGAAAAATGCATTTAAACATCAACTTATACGTTTTCGAGGTCATAATTGTTCCTTAGAACTTAGATATAGTTTAAGCAATCATCCAATCAAAACTTTGAGACCTTACATATTGTTCTTTATCTATCTTCATATCACTAGTTTCATGTACTGGTGAATATGTATTTTTCATTGCATAATAGAGACCATCTAATAAATCATCATTCTTAGCTCTAGGGTATAATAGCAATTCATCTCTTAGTTCTTCCATTGAATCCATCATATATACTTTATTTTGAGCAAAGTAAGGCTCCATTGTTTCCAGTCTTGCTGATTTACTATTCCTAGGGCTTTCTTTTATTTCCAAACCAGCTATAAACATATTCTCTTCATCACACCGCTGCCGAATGTATTCTCTAAGCATTTCCTGATATCCTACTGATTCAATACGAACCTTTGACGGTTTCAGTATTTTAAAATGCTCTATTATCTGGTTTGCAAGTTTCATAGGAGTAGCCCTTTTACGGAAGTAGGGGAGAATATACCTGTTGTTCTCTCTATCAACTGCCACAGATACGATTGTACTATAATCGGCTGTCTTTCTAGTTGATGAAGCAGGGTCTACTCCCATGAAGACATTAACTGGTAGTAATTTATCTGTTTCTTTATGATTTATACTTTTAAACTGAATAAACGCATCTCCATCTTCCCCGTGTATTAATTTACCATCATATGATTGAAAATACTGTTGTTTAAACAATTGATCTTCATCTCCTATGATTTGGCATAGATATTCTCTATAAAACACAGAAACTCTATTGATAGACTCTAACTCTTCCTTTTTCCTTTGAAGTTTCTCTACTGGATGCCATTCTTCCCATAATGAAATCTTTTTATCTAGGTCTGGAGCAAAATGCATATTTTCCCAACCCTTCATCTCTTTCAATGTTTCTACCATACATCGCTGGTGCTGCGGAGTACCAATGACGGCTATACGCCCTCTTTGCGGGTCCAAGGAAGGTAATGCACTCTGCAGCAGCCAACGTAAGTTTACTTCCATTGCTTCTGAAGTCTTTGTATTGTTTTCATCTTCTGGATCGTCTACAATAATTAATGTAGGTCTTTGATTGCCTTTTTTAATTCCACGTAACTGTTGTCCTGTACCTTTACATACAATCATTGAACCATCTTTTAGTTCTATCTCTGATTTAGACCATTGTCTAGCAGAATGCTGCCCCCAATATCCAAACAAACCCCTGAAGTTTGCAGAAAAATCTAAGCAATCTTTTATAGTACCTAATAATTTAATAGCATGGTCTTGAGTCCTAGAAACTAAGACTATTAATTTTTGCCCCTCGTGGAACATAAGATGGTATAGGGGAAAGATACCGCCAACGATGGAAGATTTGGCGTGCCCACGAGGAGCGACAATATTTATTTGTTTAATTTCTTCATCCATTAATCTCTTGGATATCTCATAATGAAATTCAGGAGATGCAGAAGAGAACATATTGGGCATACATACTTTGCCAAACAATACAAGATTATTTACTAATTTGCCTTTTATTTTATTTAAGTCTTCAGTCTTGGTAGCCATAGCTATACATATCTCCCACCATTTCTAATTCATTAATAGCATCATCTGCTGCTTTTATCATTGCTTCTTTTGATAAGCTATTTGTATAAGCAATGTCAACTAATGCCTCGACAGCAATCTCTATCTGCATTCGTATAATATTATGAGGATCAACCCCAATGTATTGTTCTTCAGGACTGATCGGAGTCTCTTGGTTCATTGACTTCTTCTTTACGCTGCATAAGCAAGGACTTCTCTTCAGATTCTATTGCTTCTACTATGCTGCTGGACATATCTAACTGTAATGTATCTGTAACAATTTTTTTAGTAGGCTTCATCTCCAGTAGCTCCATAAAATAATCACATGCTTTCAGCATATTAGTTACGTCTTGTTTCTGACGTGCTATTTCTACTGCTTCTAACATGGTGTCAACTACCGAGGATTTGTTTATACCTTTATCTTCCATCACTTCTTTTAATTTTTTCTCTATCATATCTTTTATAAACTCCTGTTTTAATATTCGTTTAATAGTTGCTGATGGTGAACTTTGATCTGGTCTATATATCCTTCCCAATTTATTATAATCAAAACCAGAGGAAGATAGAGCTTGTCCTACATAAGCATTTACTAAATTTTTGGTACGTGTTCTTTTTGCTTCTCTTTCTTGCCATGATTTTGGATTAGCTTGAGAATATACCTTACATGCTTTATTAACTAAATATTCTATTTTATTGGTGTTACCATTCCAATTTGCTCCATGACAAAGCCTAATAAAAGTCTTAACTCGACCATTTTTGTCGGTATAATCCTTTTTCCCTATACAAAGACCTACAAATCCATCATCTGTTACCGCATAATCTCCTTCTTTTGCTTTTTTCCAATGAATATAAGCAATTCCAAGCTTCTCAGCTTCTTCTTGGGAATAAATCTTAAATACTTTTTTTATTCCCTTTATTTTTCTTCGTAATATATCCACCTAGTCTCCAGATACTAATGTTATATAGTCTCCATCTATAATAACGTACATATCTCCAATTATACTGAAATTATATAATTGAGTACTGATCATATTACCAATACTATTAATATACCATGACTTTAATACGTAATCTCCAGCTGGTATCTGATCAATACCCCCTTGAATCGTATATGGACACATTTGTTCTTCCAAATATATGATATTATCTGTTGTTCCTTGACAAACAGCCAATATTTGGCTACAATCTGGTGGTACATTACCCGTCTCTACATATATATCAAATAATGTGCTATCATTATAAGCATTATCTATATAAATAGTATCAATTTGGTATATTGTATCTATCCGTATAACATATACGGTATCCCCTTCCCTATCATCATACAGAGTATCTACTATAACGTCATATATGGTATCATTATATGTTGTATATAGAGTATCTGTTTGATATACATACAACGTATCTGTATCTACATGTGTAATGATCTCTTCGACTGTGCAATTATATAAGCATAATGCAACAATCATTGCTAATATTGTTTTCATTTACTTTCTTTCCCCTTGAGTAACTCTATAGTGTTACTCTATTAGTGTTTATATAATATACTAGGAAAAGAGTAATTACACAAGTGTATATACACTATAGTGTTAATCCCTACTCTCATTATAAGATTCCGTCTTATTATTTAGTTGCTGCTCTAAGATTTTATTAATGATCTTGATCTCTGCATCTAGGACCTCTCGCTCATTATCGAGTTTTCTCATATCAGAGAAAAACACGTCTTCGTCTATCATATGAGCTTCCCACCTACCAGTAATCATATTAAATACTTCGTATATCTTGCGTTTGCTCATACCCAATTATACAAATAAAGGTATTAATTGTTCCAGTAGAGAGTGGTGGATGTAAAACTATATCTAGAATGTGTGTATGAGGGAAGAGTTACCCCTACCCCCCGTTAAATACGGGTTGAGGGTTACGATCAGGTTGAGTTCAAACGTTCAATTGAATTGAGTTCACTGTAACGTTCACACACTACCTTGATTACCCACCCAAACTCACAGCTGGCACACCCCTAAGCTTACAGCTTAGCCCTGTGCACAGGTGAGGTAACTCTTCACTATCACATCACCATGACTACGCACTATCCCAACACATATGCGTGAGCTATGTATACTAATCCCTACCTACACGTGAGAGCTTACTGGTGCTACTCAGCCTCAGCTACCCTTATATATGTGTAATTAATTAACTAACTAAGAGAGGTACACAATCATGAATAGACTAAGTAAAGTAGTAAACGTAAGTAAAGCGTTAGGTTTAACAGTGTTCGCAATAGGCGTTAAAGCCGTAACTAAAGTTAAGTCTGGTGTAGCAACATCCAGAGATATCTACTCTGAGTGTAAAGCAAAAGTAGATCAATCACCAAGCAAATGCTCGTGCTTCAGGAAAGAAACGATCAGTTGTGAGAAACACGATCCCAACGGTTATTATGTTGGTTACACCGATGAAGATATGAAACGTGACAACATTAAGGCTGGAATTGGCTATAGTAAGTAACACATCAGTAATAGGGGTAGGCTCAACAGAGCTTACCCTTATTTTTGTGTAATTAATAACTAAGGAGGCATATATGTCTGTAATGAAAGCAATAAAACAAGCGTGGGCTTCATCAGCTAAAGCTGTTAATGGACATCATTCATATGACCAAATA
>Ga0208790_1000987_pt1 | contig 12826 bp, 8 predicted proteins | sample 10_taG_FD_184083 | JGI IMG/M metagenome (GOLD analysis project Ga0208790, IMG submission 184083) | Marine viral communities from the Subarctic Pacific Ocean - 10_ETSP_OMZ_AT15264 metaG (SPAdes) (version 2) | ecosystem: Environmental > Aquatic > Marine > Oceanic | place: Pacific Ocean | collected... | reverse complement strand
GGTGCGATCAAAGTCTTTTTGGTTGTAAATGCGGTCTTTAATCACCTCGCCCTGTTTGTCGGTTTGGCCTTTGGTGGGGCGCCAGCCTTCTACGTCGATGTCTATATCCACGCGCACGACTTTGTAGGGGGCGAGAAAGCCGTCTTCAATGCCCTCTTTGAGCGAGTATGTGTATACCGGATCGCCAAAGTAGTCGGTGTTGGAGACAGCTTCGGTTTCTTTGGGTGTGGCCGTTAAACCGATTTGAGTAGCAGCGCTGAAGTATTCCAGTATTTCTCGCCAGGCACTGTCTTCGGCGGCGGAGCCGCGGTGGCACTCGTCAATGACAATCAAATCGAAAAAATCCGGATCGACCTGCTTGTAGGCTTTTTGATGTTCTTCAGGGCCGGTTAAAGCTTGATAGAGGGCCAGATGCACCTCGTAGGCCGGATCAACCGTGCGCTTGGTGATTTTGGTCATGGCTTCGCCGAACGGCTGAAAGTCGTTAATGCGGGTTTGATCCACCAGTACATTGCGATCGGCCAGGAACAGGATGCGCTTTTTCTGTCGCGCCTTCCACAACCGCCAGATAATTTGAAAGGCGGTGTAGGTTTTACCGGTGCCGGTGGCCATCACCAGCAGCACACGATCTTGTCCGCTGCTGACGGCCTCAATGGTTTTGTTAATGGCCTGTAATTGATAGTACCGCGGCGATTTGCCACTGCCGTCGTCATAGTAGGGCTGCTGGATAATCGGCAGCTGAGCGTCGGTATAACCCTTATAGGCGCAGAACTTGTGCCATAGGGTCTCTGGGCTTGGGAAATCTTGCAAGCTGATTTCAATCTCAAGTGCGTCGGGGTTGGTTTTGTCGTGAAAGATAAAACCATCGCCATTGCTGGCAAACACAAAGGGAACGTCCAGCAGACGGGCATAATCCAGTCCCTGTTGCATGCCCTTCCCCACCTCGTGCTTATTGGCCTTTGCCTCAATCACTGCCAGGGGAAAATTGGGCTTGTGGTACAGGGCAATATCAGCGGCCTTAACAGTCTTGCGCATGCCCATCTGGCCGCGCACAATCACCTTGCCATCGCGCAGCTTCACCTCTTGGCGGATTTGCGTCATTTTGTCCCACCCGGCGTCTTCCACGGCGGGCAGAATAAACTTGCTGATGATATCCGTTTCTGAAAACTGCTTTTTGTCCATGGCGCTCTATCCAGCCAATCTAGAAATCAGAGCCAATTTTCCTGGTGAAATCTGGCACTAAGCATGATTGAGCAATATACCAGCAATTTCCATGACACTCTATTTAGTGGCCTCATACTGTAAAATCAGTCACTAAAGGCCGCCTGAAAGTGCCGACGTCTTGTCTCGCAGCCACTAGATCATTAGACAAACAAAAAACCCCATGCCTTTCACAGCCCATAACTTAATCGATATTTAAACTCAATTCGCGGGATGATTCGGCCCATCTGACCGCCAGGGATGGCGGAAATGCAAATTTTGCAGGAGCAAAAATTTGCCCTGGGCCTCACCCCTCACGGGGTCGCCCTGGCGGGCGCTCAAAATAGCTCCTGCTATTTTGTGAACCGGGGCTTTGCCTCACTCCCGTAGGAATCATTAGACAAACAAAAAACCCCATGCCTTGCGGCACGGGGTTTTTTGTTTGTTTGGTGGAGCCTAGCGGGATCGAACCGCTGACCTCAACACTGCCAGTGATGGCTGCACAATAATCTATCTTATTGATATTAAAAGATTCATAGTTAAATCTTTAGAGTTGTAATTAGCTGACAAATGGATTAGTTTGAAAACGAATCTTTGACAATATGAATATCTATTAACGAGGCAATTAATTCACCTCAATCAAGGCTCAAAAGAACTATGGAATCAAGACCAACAACTCTTGGTATACATACAAGCGCCCAACTTCACGACAAGCTTCAACATGAGATTAAGACTCTGTTGACCAATTTCCAAGATTCATTTGCTGCATACAATTTTATTGTTACAGCGCATCACCTACAACATGATTAGGGAAAGCACGACTTAAGCTCAACTTTACTGAGTAGAGAAAAACGTCAAAGATCACAACTTCCTCAAAAATTCAGATTGGTTCTCAAGGAAGTACAATACATAGCTAATGGCTCGAAACACTACCAACTAGACGATCCAAGATGGAGAAATCATAACTCAACACTACACCAAGGCCTCGAATCCAACTGGGATTCTTATTATCGGCACGAAGACATGCTAGGGACTACTCTAAAAAACGATCAATACTTCAGCATGAGAGTGCTGGTGATAGTAGTTGAAGAATATTTCCGGTGGGTATTTGATGACTCACAGCCACTCGAAGACTTTCCAGCTGAAATTTTAGAGGTTCTTGACTACTGCGATCACAATAGGCAAGGCGAGCCTCCAGAGCTATATAATAAATACAGATAGAAGCTCGCAGAATGAACATTTTTCTTAACTCATTTTAGCCAGCCGTAATTTTGACATAGTACTATTCAGCCAAACTCAGTTTTGGCGAGGAAGTGATTTCTCGCAGCCCAACCTTACTATTTTCAGATTCTTCTCTTGGCAACAAATTAAACACTAAACTATCTATTTCACTGGATGGTATAGAAAGTTTTTTGGCTAAGCCATCTCTAGTCACTTTTTCTTTCCAAAGCTCCCTGAAGATCTTTTCCCAGACTACTGATCTTTCTCTTTTCATTTCATTAGGCTCAGATTGGCCGTATCGACTGTTAAGCTGAATACAAAAATTTTTATACTGCCAGTCAGTGATAATGCTTAATTTATGCAGACGATAGCTCAAGGCGGCTACGGAAACCCCCCAGCGCTGCTTTGCAGAAAAGAGCTGCTCTAGATTATTAACCCTTCTAATCGAAGCTTGGACATCTTCATGTGGCATTAGTAGATTTGCTGCAAACCTATCAGCCTCATACTCAGCCTGCCTACCTTGAGGCTTGCCATGTCTATGCATCACCAAGTGACCAAGCTCATGCATAGCATCGAATCGGCTTCGTTCTGCCGTTTTTTTTGTGTTTAAGAAAACATATGGAATATTGTTTCGCCAGTAAGAAAAAGCATCAACGTTACGAGTATCTTCAGACAAAGAAAAAACTCTGACACCTTTGGATTCTAATAACTTGATAGTATTTGAAACAGGTTTATTGCCAAGCCCCCAATAGGATCTTAGCGAAGCGGCTGCAGCCTCAGGAAAAACATCATGTCTATAATCAGGCAAATCCGGCTCTGGTAGGTTAAATTTCGACTCACACCAATCCGACAATATGTTCGCGATAGACCCAGCGGCCAAAGCCGATTCGCGCTCTTTGGCTGACATTGCAGTTAAGCTACGAAAACTAGTAGAGTCTTTGTTCGGTGTATCAACGTCATCACCAAAAAAGAATTCATATGGGAACTTAGTTACTTTAGCCAGCTCAGCGATTGTGGCCGGATCTACATTCTCTGCTTTCCCTTTCTCAATTCTTGACATGTGTACAGCAGATATACCCGCCCTGTCGGCTAGCTCTCTTGCAGTCAAACGACTTCGCTTTCTTGCCAGAGTTATTCTAGACGGGTTTAACATATTTACTCCTTCTTTGTGATATCAACATCAAAATCAATTCCAGAAGAAAAGTCTCCCAAAGTTTCCTGATCGATATCGTCAACCGAATAAGATTGTAAGATATCTATGCGAACAGCAAATGGCCCAAATGAACCATTTTCATCCAAATAGTAAGGACGAGAGAATTCTGCGCTCACTCTTCCGTCACGCACTGAAACACACATAAACCATATTTTACTGGAATCGTATTTCTTCTCTAATTCTGCCTTCAGTTCATCAGGCCAAAAATCAAAGGTTTGAGACTGTACCAGAGTCTTTATCGCTGACCGCCTACCTTTCCCTGAAGAAAGCGGAGAAGGGTCTACCGGGCAACATGCCTGATCAACATTCTGGTAGAGGACTATCAAGCCCAACTCTTCGTTTTCAATCCCCTCTATCCCACCCTTGCTGTAGGGCAACCAACCATTGATACCAACAAAGTTTTGTCTTAGATGGAAAACACCTTCGTGGTAACCGTATGTCCCTGAAGCTGATTTAGGGTGGAAAACTGTAGGTGTATCTCGGGCGTAAGCCACTTTCACTGATAGTTGCTGCAGTTTCTCAAGGTCTAAACCCATTTGGCGAAGCTTTTCCTCCGCACTTGTTTCATCTTTATACCTGCGCTGGATTTGCATTGGATATTTCTCATGTTAATTTTTTCAACCTCAATCATAGCACAAAAAATTAACATGAGGTATTCCTGAATTTCAGAGGAACCATATCCAGGGAATCAATACAAAGCTAAGCAATCCAGAATATCTTAGGCACAAAAAAAGCCGCTAAAATAGCGGCTTTTTTTGTACATATATGACCTAGTTTTTGTGCAAAGTTTTTGTGCAGTTTTTGTGCAAAAAAACCAATATGCTCGTAAGTCATTGATTTTGGTGGAGCCTAGCGGGATCGAACCGCTGACCTCAACACTGCCAGTGTTGCGCTCTCCCAGCTGAGCTAAGGCCCCGAAAATCTGGGTTCTGAAAGACTGACTGCCCCTCAGAGACCGCGCATTTTAGGCATGCCGGTCGGGGGTGTCAAGGAAAAACTGGGACTTTTGCCCCAGCCTCCCTTTCAACTAATGCCGCACATGGGGCCGCATTATGACCGATGTTATGAAGCTTCCGGATCGAAGCTGTCAAAGTCGCGATATTGTTTCTCCAGCCGCTTGGCTTCCTTTTTGGAAACCCCACCCAAAACATTGATGGCATCACGCAAGCGAGCACGTGTCACATCCAGCCCCAGGGCCGTCATGGAGTCAATCACCGACACTGATACGGCTTTGCCGGTGACGGCAACAAAAAGCGGGAACAATGCCTCACGGATTTTCAGACTCTCGAACCCGGCCAGTTTCTGGCAGGCGCCAGAGATATGTTCGCGCTCCCAGGCAGGCAGCCCCTCAAAGGTCCACAGCGCAAATTGCAACAGACGTCGGGAATCTTCCAGCTGCAGGGATTTATGCTCGAAATCGGCTTCTGAGAGCGGCAGTGAGCCGCTGAGGAAGAAACCGGCCAAAGGAATCACATCACTGAAGCGCTCGACCCGCTCCTTGATCAGCGGAACGACCATTTTCAACTTGTCAGGGTTAAACGCCCACTCCGCATAAGCCTGCATAAAGGCTTCGTCATCAAAACGCTCGCGCAGGTACTTGCCGTTCAGCCAGTTAAGCTTCTCAACATCGAATACCGGCCCGCCCAGTGAGACGCGATCAATATCAAAGTGGTCGATCATTTCATCCACCGAGAACATTTCACGGCCATCTGGCATGGTCCAGCCCATCATGCCCAGGTAGTTCACTACCGCTTCCGGTACATAGCCCATGTCGCGATAGTAATTGATGCTGGTCGGGTTCTTGCGCTTGCTCAGCTTGCTTTTGTTCGGGTTACGCAGCAGCGGCATGTGACAGAACTCCGGCACGTCCCAGCCAAAATGCTGGTATAGCAGAATATGCTTGGGCGTGGAGTTGATCCACTCCTCACCACGGATCACATGGGTGATTTCCATCAGGTGATCATCAACCACGTTGGCGAAATGATAGGTCGGCAAATTGTCAGACTTCATCAGTACTTGCATATCAATCTGAGACCAGTTTATGCGAATCTCGCCACGCAGACGGTCATTAAATACACACTCACCGTCAGTGGGGACTCGCATGCGGATAACTGAGGACTCACCGTTGTCGAGACGGGTTTTCACCTCCTCTTTTGACAATGACAGACAATGGCCGTCATAGCCGGGAGTCTGTTTGTTGGCCATTTGTTCGGCACGCACTTCATTCAGGCGATCTGCCGTGCAGAAACAGTGAAAGGCCTGGCCGTTATCCAGCAACTGATTGATATGCTCGCGGTAGATATCACTGCGCTGACTTTGACGATAGGGTCCGTGCGGACCGCCATTGTCCGGGCCTTCATCCCAGTCCAGACCCAGCCATTTCAAGGCATTGAGGATATCCGTCTCTGACTTTGCAGTGCTGCGAGTCTGGTCGGTATCTTCAATTCGCAGCACAAACTGACCATTGTGCTGCTTGGCAAAATTGCGGTTAAACAGAGCGATATACGCTGTACCGACATGGGGATCGCCCGTTGGGGATGGGGCAATACGGGTTCGAACTTGAGTCATAATACTCCCGGGAAAATACAATGGCTTCTGGCAGACGCTAACACTGGATTTCAATGAATGCATCTGCCAATCAACAATGACGCGGATTATAACGTGAAGCAGTTGTCCTGTCCGCGTAATTGCTTGCATATCAGCGCTGCGGACAGGATATTCGCACCGGACGCTAAGGTCGACATGCTGTTATAATGGCCGGATGACCAGAATCGATCCACATCGTTTTTCCATCGCCCCCATGCTGGACTGGACTGACAGGCACGAACGGTATTTCCTGCGCCTGCTGACCCGACATGCCCTGCTCTATACCGAGATGGTCACCACTGGCGCCCTGCTCCACGGTGATCGCGCGCGACACCTGGATTTCTCCAGGGAGGAGCACCCGGTTGCCCTGCAACTTGGCGGCAGTGAGCCGGATGACATGGCCCGCTGCGCCGAGCTGGCGCAACAGTGGGGCTACGATGAAGTGAATATCAATGTCGGCTGCCCCAGTGACCGAGTTCAGTCCGGCAGCTTCGGTGCCTGTCTGATGGCAGAGCCTGAGCGAGTCGCGGCCTGCGTAAAAAGCATGCAGGCTGCCTGTGATATTCCCGTCAGTGTAAAATCCCGCATCGGTATTGATGACCACGACAGTGAAGCCTTTCTTCAGCGCTTTGTCGATACCGTGGCGGAAGCCGGTTGCGACACCTTTATCGTGCATGCCCGTATCGCGATTCTGGCCGGGCTCAGCCCCAAGGAAAATCGCGATGTTCCCCCATTGAAATATGAGCGGGTGCACCGGCTTAAGGAACGTCACCCTGAGCTGAAAATCAGCATCAATGGCGGCCTTAAAACCCTGGCAGCATGCCAGGCTCAGCTGGATAAGGTTGATGGCGTGATGATGGGGCGCGAGGCCTATCAGAACCCCTATATTCTGGCCAGCGTCGATCAGGACATCTTTGGCAGCATTGAGGCTGTTCCTGCCCGACAGGAAGTGATGAAGAAATATCTGGCCTATGTGGCTGGCCAGCTCGCTTCAGGCACCGCCCTGCAGCACATGACTCGCCATATCCTGGGGCTTTACAAAGGCCAGCCAGGCGGACGGCTGTTCCGGCGCCACCTTAGCGAGAACGCTCACCGCAAAGGCGCCAGTATCAGCGTACTCGAGGATGCTGTCGCGCTGGCGGAAGCCGCCATTGAGCGACAACTGCAGGCAGACGCTGAAAACATGGTCACGCCCGCCGAACAATCCACGCAATTGCAGACAGGAGTGCAGCATGCTTAGTCACCTGAAATCCTTCATGGATAAACATCTCAGCGTCCCCGAAAACGAAAGCAGCGAGCACCAGGCGCACCGGCTGCAAATCGCCAGTGCTGCTTTGATGTTTGAATTGATCCGGACAGATCATGACGTCAGTGACGCGGAAGTGGCACAGTTGCGGGAGATTATGCAAACACAGATGTCGCTATCGGACAGCGAGGCTGATGAACTGCTGGCGCTGGCTGAAGAGCGCGCCACAAAGTCTGTTTCCCTGTATGAGTTCACCAGCCTGATTTGTGAACAGTATGACCACCAGGAACGGATCCGACTGATTGAGAACCTCTGGCTGATCGCCTACAGCGACAAACACCTGGATAAATACGAGGAAATGGTGATTCGCAAAACGGCAGACCTGATCTACGTATCACACAGTGATTTCATAAAAGCGAAACTGCGTGCCCGAGAAGCCAAGGGATTAAGTTAAACCTTAATCCCAGCCTTCCCAGCCATCATCCCACTCTTCTTCCTCGGCTTCACCATCACTGACATCATAGGCGCGCTGCTGCAAATACGCTTCACGCATAAAGATGTACGGGTCCCCCATCAACAGGGACTCTCCTACCAGTGCCTCGCCTCGTCGGTTGATCTGGTCAAGCACAAACGCCGAGTTGCGCAAACGCACATTATCCTGGTAATTCAGGGGATTTGTGGCGGTATCAACACCCAGTCCGAAAGCATCCCGGAACGTGCTGGGACCAAAGAAAGGGATGACGATGTAAGGTCCTGACTGGATGCCCCAGGCACCCAAAGTCTGACCAAAATCCTCATTATGCTTGTGCAGTCCGGCTTTTGATGCCAAATCAAGCACGCCAACAATACCGATGGTGGTGTTGATAACAATTCGTCCCGTATCCGAGGCGGCATCACCAAACTTACCTTGCAGTATGTTGTTAGCAAATACCCCTATGTCATCGATATTACTGAAAAAATTATCAACACCTGTGCGCACTGGTGTTGGCATGTAACGGCGATAGCCAACAGCCACCGGACGCAACAGATGCTTATCCATATAGTCGTTAAACGCATGAATACGCATGTTGATCGGCGCCAACGGATCTTCAGTCTGCTGGGCAGCGACGGTAGAACTGAACGTCAGACTAACCATGAAAGGCAGGCTGGCGAGCACAGAGCGATACTTCATAGATTCAAACCTGGCAATACTGCCTCAAGTTCGTTCAGGGTGCCGTATTATCGCAGAATGCATTACGCATGAATATCCCCCGATTGGGCAGCATCCAATCGTTTCTGCAAACGCTTTATCGACACCGGATATTGGGTTCCAAGTTGCTGAGCAAACAAGGAAACCCGTAATTCCTGCAAACGCCAACCAAAATCACTGAGCGCATCATTGCCCGCCCCCCCCTGGGCTAACCATGATTTGAACAGACGACTGACGGCTTTAGCCGAGTCAGCATCTTTTTCGGGCTGCGCCGGTAATTTCTCCAGACGCGACTCTATCGCTTTCAGGTAGCGCGGGTACTGTGACAGACTATGTTCGGGTACCCCTTGCGGGAAATCATCGGGGAACAGGTAATCCAGTTGTTCCTCTATATCCGCGACATTCTCTGGAAAACGCGATGACATATCCCGTAACCGGGAACGAATGGCAAATCGCTGATCAATGCTGTTTTTAAGGATACGACCCAGTCGCTCTGCCGTATCCACCAGCCCTGCCCGCCCTCGTGACAATCGAGCGTCAAACTCCGCCTTGGTACGCGGCACATCGGAACTGGTAGCAAACTGAAGCCGATAACAGCTGATTAAGGCATGTTCCTGCCAATCATTGGCCTGGGCAATCAGTTTCAACCCAAGCGATTTGGCGACAGTGGCGAACTGTTTGCCGATCATTTGCCGCTGCTGCGGGGTTCGCAAGGCATACAGCCTGGCCAGCCCTTTAGCAGTGACTTGTTCTGCCTTTGACGCCGTTTCCATCAAGGTCACAGAAACGCTGTCGCCGTCATCACATATAGCAGGATAACGGACAAAGGTAATACCGTATTCCATGGTGACTGAATGTGGCAGTTCGCCAAATTCCCAATCCTTGATGCCAGAGCATTCCAGCTCATGTCTGGGCATGTTCTGCTGATGGCTTGCTGTCTCTTTACTAAACTGTTTCTTAAGCGCCTTCAGGTTCTGGCTGGCCTTGAGCAGTTTGCCGTCGTCACCCAGCAGTTTGATAGTGGGCCTGAGATGTTCAGGCACGTTGGTTTCTTGCCAGGCGTCAGGTGGTAAATCGACCTGCCGCAGACGTTTGGCCTGCTCTCTCAGCAATGTCAGAAGCGGCGGTTTATCTTCCACCCTCACATTGGCAAGGGCCTGCTGGACAAACTCCGGTACCGGCACCAGCTTTTTTCGCTCACCCTTGGGTAAACTTTTAACAATGGCAATACAACGCTCTTTTAACAGCCCGGGCACTGACCAGTCGATATCTTCCTGTGTCAGTTGCGGCAGCAAAGCCAACGGCACAGTCATGCTGACACCATCATCCTGCTGGCCCGGATCAAAGCGGTAGTCCAGTTTGAGCTGGTTATGGTGCACGGCAGCCTGGTCCGGGAAAGCCCGCTGGGTTTCTTCACTGATTTCGCGCGCCTGCACATCGGTTTTCTGCATGTGTAAAGGCGTTTGTCCGGGGTTCTTCTGTTTCCGGCTCCAGCGATCAAGTGCAGCCTGTCCGGTAATATTTTCAGGCATACGTTGATCGTAAAAATCAAACAACTGATCTTCACTGACCAGAATATCAGGGCGGCGCTCTTTCTCTTCCTGAGCTTTGATCTCGCGGATCAAACGCTGATTGTGACGGTAAAACGGTGCTTTGAGATTGACCTGACCGGTTAACAGTCCTTCCCGGATAAAAAGTGTACGGGCCGCATGCGGATCAATCGAGGAGTAGGATACCCTGCGTTTTTCCACCAAGCGCAACCCAAACAGCGTGACTCGCTCATAGGCCATCACTTCACCACGACGACGCGACCAGTGTGCCTCGAAATACTCACGTTTAATCAGGTGCTGTCCGGCCTGTTCTGCCCACTCGGGCTCGATACGTGCCGCCTGGGTAGCAAACAGGCGACTGGTCTCAATCAATTCGGCGCTGACTATCCATTTGGGTAATCGTTTGAACAGTGCCGAAGCCGGGAAAATGCTGAACTTTCTGCCACGGCTGCCCAGATACTGACCATCCTTGAGTTTTTGTCCCAACTGGTTCAGGGAGCCGGCCAGAATACTGCGATGAATTGATTCGTAGAGCCCCTTGATGGTCTCCTCATCCCAGTCCGGTTTACGATTGGCTTTCATGCCTGACTGGTTACACGCCAGCAATAACTGACGGTGCGTCTCGCGCCATTCTCGTAATCGCAGCCAAGACAAAAAGCTGCTTTTGCAAAATTTGCGGAACTGACTCTGCGACAGTTCCTGGCGCTGGTTCTCGACATCGTTCCACAGTAACAACCAACCGAGGAAGTCTGATTCCGGGTGAGCATATTTGCGATGCTGCTCTCTGGCGGCATCGCGTTTATCGGCTGGCGTATCTCGCGGGTCCTGAACACTTAACGCGCTGACAATGACCAACAGTTCCGCTAGGCAGGCCTGATCATTGGCTTCCAGCAACATGGCTGCCAGGCGTGGATCGACCGGCATGCGCGCCATTTGTCGGCCTTTGTTGTTAATCTGGCGGTTTTCATCCAGCGCCCCCAGTTCCTGCAGCAAACGATAGCCATCATTAACGGCCCTGCGCTCCGGTGGATCAATAAAAGGAAACTGGTAAATATCACCCAGTCGCAGCAACTGCATCTGCAGGATAACCGCGCTGAGATTGGTACGCATGATTTCCGGATCGGTAAATTCGGTGCGGCTGTTGAAATCGTCTTCGCTATACAGGCGATAGCAGATGCCGGGGGCGACACGCCCACAACGACCGGCTCGCTGGTTGGCGCTGGCCTGGGAGATGGGCTCGATGGGCAACCGCTGGACTTTGCTCTGTACACTATAGCGGCTGATACGCGCCAGACCGCTATCTATTACATAACGAATGCCCGGGACGGTCAGCGAGGTTTCTGCCAGATTGGTCGCCAGGACAATCCGCCGACCACGATGTTCAGCAAAAATGCGCTGCTGCTCTTTAGCTGAAAGTCGCGCATACAGGGGCAAAATCTCAGTATCGGCGAGCTGCTTTTTGCGCAAGGCCAGGGCCAGTTCGCGGATATCACGCTCACCGCTTAAGAAAACCAGCACATCGCCCGGGCCACTCCGCTGCTCGCGCTCATGCTGACGAATAGATCTCAGCGCCGTCATGACCCCGGTCATCAAGGGATCATCATCATTATCATTCGCAGTATTCTTGTGGGCTACACTTTTGGCGGTGTTATTTTTTTCGCCCTCGCCCTCTTCCCCCGCAACCTCTTCCCCCTGCTGCGCCGGATCCAGATAAACAATGTCGACCGGATAGGATCGTCCGGAAACACTGATAACGGGAGCATCGCGGAAATGCCTGGAGAATTTATCTACATCAATGGTTGCCGAGGTGATGACAATTTTAAGGTCCGGTCGTTTGGGTAACAGCCGCGACAGATAGCCCATCAGAAAATCGATATTCAGACTGCGCTCATGCGCTTCATCGATAATGATGGTCGAGTACTGCTTTAGCATCCGGTCGCGCTGGATTTCTGCTAGCAGGATGCCGTCTGTCATCAGTTTAATGCAGGTAGACTGACTACTGTGATCGCTAAAACGCACCTGATAGCCCACTTCTTTGCCAAGTTCCACACCAAGCTCTTCAGCGATGCGGTCGGCAACCGAACGGGCAGCCAGACGCCTGGGCTGTGTATGGCCAATACGTCCGTTCTCGGCCAGTCCCAGTTCCAGGCATATTTTGGGAAGTTGGGTGGTTTTACCAGAGCCGGTTTCACCGGCGACGACAACCACCTGATTGTCACGTATGGCACGCGCAATCTCTTCACGCCGCTCGCTGACCGGCAGCTGCGGCGGATAGGTAATGCTATAACTCATTCAAACCCAGTTTCGGGAACCCCGGCTAAAGATGTCGGGGTTCCTCTTAATATCAGCTCTTGGCTTCTTCCTGTTCCCGGAGCTCGCGGCGTAGAATCTTGCCAACATTGGATTTTGGCAGGTCATCAACAAACACAATTTCACGAGGGACTTTGTATGCCGTTAAATTTTCCCGGCAGTATGAAGTCAGCTCATCCAGAGTCAGGACATTATCTCGACGCACAACAAACAGCTTTACCGACTCCCCGCTTTTCTCGCTGGGCACACCAATCGCTGCGCTTTCTGCCACGCCGGGATGCGAGTTTACAACTTCTTCCACCTCACTGGGA
>Ga0208790_1000986_pt1 | contig 12829 bp, 17 predicted proteins | sample 10_taG_FD_184083 | JGI IMG/M metagenome (GOLD analysis project Ga0208790, IMG submission 184083) | Marine viral communities from the Subarctic Pacific Ocean - 10_ETSP_OMZ_AT15264 metaG (SPAdes) (version 2) | ecosystem: Environmental > Aquatic > Marine > Oceanic | place: Pacific Ocean | collected... | reverse complement strand
CAAGGGCAAGAAGCACCACAAGAAGATGGAGAAGTTACGAGAAGAGGGACAGCATTTAGCATCCCAGTTCGGCATCAATGATGGCGACATTGAAGATATATTTGACGTGATTGCGAAGGAGCATCCAAAGTTATGATAGAATGTGCTGAAATGTGTAAAGATTTAGAAGTCTCTTGTCCCAACAAGACTTGCCGTCAGTGGATGGACTATGAAGAAGATTTGAACTGCGTTCGCATCGCTTCCCATAAACACGGAGATATGACTCTAAGCCAAGTTGCAGAGCGATTAGGACTAACAGCAGCGAGAATTCAACAGATAGAGAAGGGCGCTTTGGCTAAAATGAAAAAACTTATGTAATTTTCTTCTTTCGGACACTTGAGATTCTATTTATAGGTGATTCATTCGCAAAAACGGGAATATATATTATGAGCAAAGAGTTTCTAACTGAGTCGCAGGTACGCCGATTCCAAACATTGGCAAGCGTTCCATCTATTCAGGAAATGGATGAGAAGCCACCAGAAAATGAAAGACCGCCATTTCCTGAACCAGAAGAAGTAGTAACTACTCTACAAGAATACGCCCAATCGATGCTGGCGCACTGGGGCAATACATCTGAAATAGAGTTTGACATTGCCACCAATGTGGACAATCCTTCGGCGATAACTGTGGTTGGACAAGTCTCCCTCCACTTCCCTGAGTTTGCCCAAAGGAAATGGAATATCCCTGACAGGAATAGACTTGAACGAGATATTGAATTTCTCGTCGATGGCTTCCCACCATCGAGTTATCGTACTCCTTTTTCTCTGCATTTCGGATATAGGGAGGGATTGAACGTTATTATAACACTACAGTGCAGAGAATGCCTGAACAGCGGAGGACGCACCGATGTTTCCGCATACGCCGTAAAAGACTTCATTGACGAAACTATCGACACTTGGGGCGGAGAAGTTTACGAAGATTTGTATTCAGAAATACAAGATCTTATTTAGCCCACCACCGAGAATTCAACAGATAGAGAAGGGCGCTTTGGCTAAAATGAAAAAACTTATGTGATTTTTCTTCTTTTAGCTATTTGACGTTCTATTTATAAGTGATTTATTTGCACAAATACTAATGCATTAGGAGATATATTATGAGCAAAAAGTTTCTAACCGAATCCCAGGTTCGCCGATTCCAAACATTGGCAAGCGTACCAGCGATTCGCGAGATGGACGAGATGCCACCAGAAGAGGAAATGTCAGACGATATGCCTCCAATGGGCGGTGAAGAAGAAATGAGTATGGAGCCAGAGATGGAGCCAGAATTAGAGCCAGAGATGGCGGACGCCCCAGAAGAAGGGGGTGAATTAGATCTAAGTCCAGAGCAGAAGGAAACCCTTGCTGCTGATATCGTTCGTGCAGTAGCGCAAGAACTCGAAGGCGCACTCGAACTCGATGCACCAATCGAAGTTGCCGTCGAAGACGACATGGCACCAATGGGTGACATGGAAATGGAGCCAGAGATGGACGCAGAGATGGACATTGAGCCAGAAGCAGCGCTTGACGGCATGGCACCAGAAGAAGAAGTCCCAATGGGCGACGAAGAAGAACTCGCAGAAGTTGTTGATGATGAAGCAGTCGTCAACGAGGTTTTACGACGAGTTGTAGCTCGACTTCAAAACAACAAGTAAAAAGAAGCATTTCCTAAATATTGTAAGAAAAGCCGAGGGACACATTTCAGAAAAGTTCCTCGGCTTTTTGTTTTTTGCTTGACACCGCCTTCGATACGTGTTATATTGTATGTACAATAAAAAGAAAGGAGTGTGTAGAATGAAAGCGTTCGCTTGGAAGAGAGAGTCGGATAGTGGTTTGAATTACTGCGTCCAAGTGGAGAGCATAAAAGGAAAACGGAAGCTAAACAAAGTAATGAAAGTGTTGTCTGAATGGAAAGTCATCGGACAGGGTTATAACTCCAATACGGAAGAATACACCTATATGTTCGCAAGAGACTTTGAGACTACAACCAAGTGGCGAAAATGCGCCGAGGAATTCCCCATTCACCTAGTGGAACTAACGTCCCACGGAAATGAACTCGTAAGAAACAAGAAACTGATAAAGCAAGGCGATGTATTATGATATTCTCATCAAACAAGAAAGCAGAAAAGACAGCACCAGAACAGGCAGACGAGATCACAACCAAGAACGATTCAGATCCGAGGATAATCGGAATCTGCGGAGACTTGGATGAAGAGAAGGCAGGCGACTTGATGTACGGCATTATGTCGCTCCTTGACGACGGCACCACATACACCATCAAGAACCCGAATTCTGAAAACCCAGACATCACAATAAACTACGAACCATTTGAGTTCATAATCTCCACCCTCGGAGGTTCAGCACAAGAGATGTTCGGACTTCACGACCTGATGCGAGCAGTACGAGAAAAATGCGAAATCCACACCGTAGGCTTGGGCAAGGTATTCTCAGCAGGAACCCTGCTCCTCGCCTCTGGTTCAAAAGGACATCGCAAAATCGGCAAGAACTGCCGAGTAATGATACACTCTGTTGTCAGCGGCAACCACGGCTCAATCCACAGCCTTGAAAACGAGATGGATGAGATTCGCTGGGTTCAAGACAGATACATCGAGGCAATGGTTCAGGAAACCAACATGTCCAAGTCACACCTCAAAAAGATACTAAACCGAAAAGTAAATGCCTATTTCACAGCAGAAGAAGCAGTGGAGTTAGGTATTGCCGATACTATATTCTAAAGGAAGATAAAATGGCAACCATCAAAGGGCTTCACGCCTTTCTAATCAAAGAGCAGTTCAGGAAAGCAATGGAATCGAAAGGATATGCTTTCTTTGGACTTGAAAACAAGGCGGCATACAATGTGAACATCATTGGCGTTCGCAGTGACGAGGATATATTCAACAAGTTTGACGATGCTCTTGTTGTCATCTACCGAGACACTAAGAAGAATTGGGAAGTTCGCTCATACTCTATCACTACAGATCCAGGCAGAATATGGATGGAGAAGCCAATGAACAGCAAGGGCTGTGCTATCCTCGTCCCAGATCAATACCGAGGCGTCTACAAGATTGACGGACACGGAACAACGCGATATGAGGCATTGTGCCAGAGGGCAGGCGTGGTATCCGTATATAGGGACGCCAATTTAAATCACGAGCATGACCGTGACGCAGGCACCATAACTACTGGAAATTACGGGATAAATATCCATCGTAGCCGTTCCACAGGCGAAGCAGAATTAGTAGAAAATTACTCAGCAGGTTGCCAAGTATTTAAAAATACTACAGATTTCAAGGATTTCATGAAACTCGTGAATAAATCAGCAGACAAGTTCGGCAACTCATTCACCTATACTCTTCTAAATGAAGGGGATATTACCACATAAGGCAACTATTTATTATATGAAAGAACTTGACACATTGGTAGAGAACTACTTCGCACCTACATTTGGTGCCACTGACATACTTCGTTTGGTTGAACAAATCATGGACGAGACGCCTATGATAATATCTGAAGCCGAAGATGACATCGATGTCAAGAAGGATATGAGTATAGATGATTTATTGGGAAGTCTCAGCATAAACCCAAAGGCATGGGGAAATCCAGAGCAGACAGATGGAGATAGAGAGGTTGTGGCAAGCTATGCCGCTTCGTTGGGGCTCTCAAATTCAAATGATCCAGCAGAGCTATTCAGAACTCTTGGAGAATCGTTCATCCAGTTGCAGGACGCCGAAAAAGAAGGAGATAAATGCTCTCTGATGAAGTCTCTATCTGTTATTCAGATATTGAATACAATGTCTAGAGTAATGAATGATATCGGAAACGCATCTGCTTCTGGGTTCGTTATGGAAGCGTTCCTCTCCGCCCTTTTTCCTAATGGAAAGTGGGAGGACGATGCATCTGGCGCTGGCTTGGCAGACTTCATTATTCAAGGTGGCGACACTGATCATTTGATATCGCTAAAGACTATTAGTGAAACGGGCGACATAAAAGGATCAAAGCATAATCTATTGTACGACTTGTTTGGAGACGGCACTAGGTCTGGTGGAGTTGTAACGTATTACGTTTTAGCAAAGCCAGATAAAGACAAGAAGACTGGAGAGAGAGGAGAGCAAGCCCTCCAAGTGAGAAAGTTCGACATAACTGAAAAGAACGTGTCAGACGTGACTGGAATCACTCCAGAGCAAATAGTGGTTTGGATGGATAAGAAAACGGGCGCTGCGAATTCGAAGCCCAAAGTTGAGGAATTGGAGGCTCTCAAAGAAGATGCGCTATCTAGATTCGCAAGATTTGATGGAATAGCTCCGCCTGCTGACGATAAGGGATCATATAAGAATACGGAGAACTGGATTAAAGATCAGTTGGATAAGCCTGAAATAAGCTTGAGTCCAGAGGGAATTGAATCCCTCGCGCAAGTGTACAGTAGATACGTAACAGTTATAAAGCAGCTTAGGGCGGCGAGAAAAGAGGAAAAAACTTTCTCCACGCGAATGAAGGCAGCCGATTGGGGAGGAGACACCGAGTTCAAGATCAAGCACAACGCTCCCTTCATTGAAAATGTCGCCACCCTAAATATAGATCCACAAACGCTTTACGAAACTGCGAACAAATCCCTCAGATCTATCGTGGATCAACTCGTGCAGATACAACAAGATTATCGAGACACAGTGAGAGAAATGCATTCGTATTTATCAACACTGTCTAACGCTTCTGCGAGCGGATTCAAAAAGGAAGTCGCTGAGTTCGATCAATCCGTCCAAACAATCAAGGACAATGAACATTGCGAACCTGATTTCCTAAAATAACCTCTATCACGAGCTAAAATTGAAATCACCACTACGCTACCCTGGTGGAAAAACCAGAGCAGTCAAACACATACTACCCCACTTCCCAGAGGATATGAAGGAGCTATGCTCACCATTCCTTGGCGGAGGCTCAATAGAACTTGCACTAGCCAGCAAGGGCGTCAAAGTCCATGCCTACGACATCTTTGAGCCACTCGTATGCTTTTGGAAGCACCTAATAGAAAACCCAGAGGCACTATCAGAAGCAGCCTCTCTACACCGACACTTAGACAAACAAACATTCAAAATGCTCCAAGAAACCCTACGGAACTCATCACAGGACAACATAGACTATGCAGCCATCTTCTATGCCCTCAACCGAAGTTCATTTTCAGGTTCAACAACAGCAGGTGGCTACTCCAAACAAGCAGCCGAGAAGAGATTCACAGAATCATCAATAAAGAGGATAAAGGACTTCAAGGCAAAGAACATCTCAGTCAAGGCAGCAGACTTCAAAGTCTCAATCGCAGCCCACCCAGACGCATTCCTATATCTTGATCCACCATACCTACTCGGCAAAGGCAGAGAAACTCTATACGGAGCCAACGGAAGCAACCACAAGGGCTTTGATCACCTCGGCTTGGCGGAGGCTCTAAAAGAGAGAAGCAACTGGATTTTATCTTACAATAATTGCCCAGAAATCTTGAAACTATACGAAGACTATGCTATAATATATCCAGATTGGAAGTATTGTATGTCCTCGGACAAAACATCCAAAGAAGTATTAATAATCAATAAGGAAGACAAATGACTAAGAGTTACTGCTCAAACGAACAACTTCAAGCGAAGATACTGGAAGGCGTTGAAACCCTCGCAGACAACGTAGCAACTACACTAGGTCCAAAGGGACGCAATGTAATCCTACAAGAGAAGGGAAAACGCCCCATCATCAGCAAGGACGGAGTAACCATCTCCCGCTTCGTCGAGTTCGAGGACGACTTTATGAATGTCGGTGCCCAAATCATCAAGCAGGCGGCAGAGCAGACTAACACCGACGCAGGCGACGGCACCACAACCACTACCGTCCTATGTCGAGCGATACTCCAAGAATCACAGCGCTTCATCACAGCGGGCGTCTCACCAGTGGAACTCAAACGAGGGATAGACAAGGCAGTAACCGCAATCGTTCCGCACATTGAAGAACTCTCCCGTCCAATCTCCTCTCTTGAAGACATTGAACGCATCGCAACCATCTCCGCCAACGGAGACACTTCCATCGGAAACCTAATCGCAACGGCAGTCGATCAGTCTGGAAAGGACGGAGCAATCACAATAGAAGAGGCGCGTTCAGTAGAGACTTCACTCGACTTGGTAGAAGGGTTCAGACTGGAATCAGGTTGGGCAGCATCAGCATTCGTAACCGACGAACGAGCAGCAGCAGTCCGCTACGAAAATCCACTATTCTTAGTCACAGACGAAAAGGTAGAGACAGTAGATCAAATCCTACCAGTATTAGAAGTCGTCGCCCGTGAGAACCGCCCCCTCGTTATCGTCGCCGAGAACATTGAAGGACAAGCACTCGCAGCGCTCATTATGAACACAGTCCGTGGAACAATGAAAGTCGCAGCAGTCAAGGCACCTCACTACGGCGAAGAGCGCAGAGCAGCGCTGGAAGACATCGCCATCTCAACAGGCGCAACCTTCGTCACTCGCCTAAGCGGAAAGAAGGCAAAGGATGTCAAGCTGGCAGACTTGGGTTCATCAACTAAAGTGGAGATAGTAAAGAACGCCACTATGATAATGGGAGGCAACGGAGACATCTCTCTCATCGACGAACGAGTTGAGTCACTAAAATCACAACTGGAAGCAACAGACGGCATCCAAGAGTGCGAACGCATCCAAAACCGAATCACCAAGATGGCGTCAGGTGTAGCAGTCATCCGAGTCGGCGGAGTAACAGAAGTGGAAATGATAGAGAAGCGCCATCGTATTGAAGACGCACTCGAAGCAGTTCGCTCGGCACAACAAGAGGGCATAGTCCCAGGTGGCGGAACCGCACTAATACGAGCGTCCATCTTAGCAAAAGAGGCAGGAGTTGATACGGACAACGAAGAGCAGACACTCGGTGTTGAAATAGTTATGAACGCAGTCCAAGCACCTCTCCGTCAAATGGCTCTCAACGCAGGAGCATCTGGAGACATCATAGTGTCCAAGATTCTAGACACAGACACGACTTCGGGATACGACTTTTCATCTGGAGAGTTCGTAGACTTATTGGATTCAGGCATCCTCGATCCAGCAAAAGTAGCAAGATGTTCACTTCAAAACTCTGCCTCCGCAGCAGGAACTTTGATTACTGCAAACTTCGCAATAGTTCAGTCATAAGAGTGACGGAACACTATATACTAGTATGGAAACAGAAGCACTTATAGAACTAAACGCCAAACTTGAGAGACTCTTGATAGGCATAGATACACTCGGCACCAACCAAGAGCGAATGAGTGATGATATCTCGAAAATAAAGGAAGCAGTATACAATCCAGACTCTGGATTATATGCGAGACTCCGCTCTCTTGAACAATGGAAGGAGACGACAGCGAGAATCCAGTGGATGATGTTTTCGAGTGTAGGTATGTTACTGATAAAGATGTTCTGGGACGTGATGACAGGCAATCCATAATAAAGGTTAGGCAATGAGTGCCCAAATAAAAAATGAATACTACTCAATCTATGAGAAGAAGTTGACTCTAAGAAATAACTACGACAATTTCCTAAATCGCACACGCAGACTAAGAGACAAAGCAGACCTAAGTTCCAACGTCCTCTCGTTCATCCGCTCACTCGCTTTATCATACAAGCGCAACGACGGCATCACGGAAAAGCAATACCAAGCATTTATGAAAGTGGAGCAAGACTACTTTGACTCCATCATCGAGAGCAGAGACCCTAACTGGGTTGAGAACTATAATGCCGAGAAAAGAGAGAAGGCAAGAATAATAGCAGAATACTACGTCCAGAACCCTCCTTGGTATGGCGATGTATCACACAAGATACTCACAATAGACGACTTCATCCCACCAGAGCCTCAGTACAAGAAAATGGTAGAAAATGCCTATTCAGAGAAAGTCTTAGCATCTCACTACTCCGAACCAAGGTTCCAAGTTGGAGACTACGTATCCCTAAGAAAACAGCACAAGAGCGGAATAGAAAGAATGGATGACGGCATCTTCGCCGTTCTCCAAGTCGCACCCGAAGCAGTCTCAACCGCAGCCAAGGGCACCCAGCACAAGAGCGGAATAGAAAGAATGGATGACGGCATCTTCGCCGTTCTCCAAGTCGCACCCGAAGCAGTCTCAACCGCAGCCAAGGGCACCAAGAAATACAAGATACTACCAATGAACTCCGTCGAAACTTACATAGTTGAAGAGCGTTGGCTAAAAAAAGCAACAAAAAGACAAACAAATAGTTGACACATCATCTTGAATGTGTTATAATGTTATAAACACGGAGAGAATAAATGAACGTAACCCTGAAACTAACAACTGACTTCGAAGACATTCCAGATGAGGTGTCGTACATGCTCAAGAAGGTGGGAAGAGAAATATCGTCTTTGAAAAACACCGTACATGATGTGTCCAACGAAGCTCTCGAACATCACGAAGAAGCGCTTCAAAAACTCCATCTTGCTCGCCTACATATGGCGAAGATAGATTCGAGAATGGCAGACTGCATGTCCATCTTAGACGGCTTCTTGCACTATTCAGAGAACCCACAGGAGTTGGAACAATCTTATCCAGATGTTGTTGCAGCAGAAGAAAATGAAGAAGGGTGACTTAGCGCACCTCCCATCTGGCGTCCTCCTCCAACAAATGGAAGGAGGGATACCATCCCGCTATCACAACGTGGAGAAACCAGCAGCAGTTGTCGTCATAGAAAGAAATGATGATAAGTGTAAAGTTCTATTCCAAGGCAGTTCTTGGATAGTAGAAGACAAATACCTATACCCACTCACAGAGGACTAAGAAATGCCAACAGTAAAGTTGACAGAAGTATACACCAATAACAGTTTCACATCAGGAGACAGTAAATACGAACTACGACAACTCTATGTGAATCCAGACTTCGTTGTCTCGCTAAGAGAAGACAACTCAACATCAGTATCTCTTCTGAACGAAAGTCTAACCGAGAAGCTTGAGACAGGACACAGGTTCACCAAGCTACGCCTATCTGGACAAGGCAGTATGTCATCAGACATCATCGTCGTCGGTAGTCCTGATGTGATTGAAAGCAAACTATCAGTATATACCAACAAAGAACTACTGCGAGGATAATGTGATAGAATGTTCACTAAGACAAATGGAAGAATATGGCTCTCTCCTGCCCAACTGGAGCGAGACTAAAAAATCAGGCATATACTTAGGCTCCAATTATGTCTACCCTATGTACGGAGCCAAGCGCTGGGCAGTAGGCGTATACGTGAACGTAGAATACGACAGGTATAGAGAACAAGGACTATCCGACGAAGAGATAGTAAGGCAATGCGTCGAGTTTCTCAATACTCCACCGCCACGAAAGAAGTATCAGAAGAAGAAACCAGTCCCAACATACGGCACCCTTGACGAGATGCCACACCTATTCAGACTCAAGAGGGACGAGGACGGAACATACATAGAAATGACGCTTATGACGAACCAGAGAAAGAATAAGAACTTCTGGGGAATAGGACTCATAGGAGGCGGCGCAGGCATCGTCGCAAGGAAGCGAGGACGCCCAAAGAAAGTCTCCACTTTATAAACCAAGGAAAGGGCGTCATAAGGCGTCCTTTTCCTTTTGCCGAAACTATTTATAAGGAAACTAAAGCGGAGACACAACTAAATGTCAGATATTGATTTCACAAGCCAGTGGCGAAAGTTTATGGTAGGCGAACAAACCTCGAACGTCAAGAAGAGTATGAGAGACTTGTTCGAGCATAGAGAGCTATCAACAAAACAGAAAGTAGACAGGCTCATCTTCGAGCGAGTTCTAACCGAGGGCAGAAAAGAAGACGTCCTCAAGAAGTATCCGCAATACGCAGAAACTATTGATACATTCTTCACAGGAGACAACGACCCATCAGGCAATAACAAATACCTCGCCAAGATGGTGAAGTTGCTCGACACTGATATGGAGAACTTTAGGAAAGGCTATGCAGTGATAGATCAAGTTCCAGATGAGCAATTGACAAATCGTACAATGTGGGACACCGCTAGAAGGATAAAGAATAGCGTCATAGAATTCCACAATATGAGTAAGTATATGAAGGGAGCCAAGCAGTCTACCGACATCAACGCTTACAAATCGCTATTCGACTTGCAAAAAGCCCTCGAAGAAGCCGAGAAGGTAAAAGACAAGAAAGAACAAGAGAAAATCCACAAAGCAAAGATGAGAGAAGACGCCGATAGGATTTATCAAGATAAGACAACTCTCGTCGTCCGTCCTCAATCAGAGGGCGCATCCTGCTACTACGGACAGGGCACAAGATGGTGCATATCCGCAACAGACAGCCAGAACTACTGGAACAAATACACCGAAGAAGATGGAGCAATCTTCTTCTTCATCCTCGACAAAGAAATCACCAAGAAAGCAGACGACGACAACCCCAACTACGACTCCCGCTGGGTTAACGCAGGCAAGATTGCCTTTGTGTACAACGGAGATCACTTAGACGCCGAACAAGCGTGGGACGCCTACGATGAAGTTGACGATCAAGTAGACGGCGACATTCGCTTTTGGTATGAGGAAACTTGGGGCGAAGAAAAGACACAGGCTATTATAGATGGCATACAAGAAAGCATAGACGAAGACCCACCAGCAGAAATGTTCAATCTTGAAGAGGCAATCGACGAACTAGAAGAATACGTCAGCGGACTTCAAGGGATAGACTGGAACAATGAAGAAGGCGGAGTGTCTCTAAGTGTTGAATGGAACGAATGGGGCGAATACCCATCGGTAGATGTAAACGGACAAGTTACTCTCTACTTCGATGGATACGACTCAGAGACAGCCTCAGAAGACCGCGACATCCAAGAGGTTGTCGAAACTGCCGTCAATGACTTCTCAATGGATTACGAAGATATGGAGCTTGATGTTGAATACGCAGGTGACGGCAGAATAGCCGTCACCCTAAACCTACAATGCCAAGACTGCTACGCCAACGACGACTCTTCCGCCGCAAGAGAACGCTCCGCTGCTGGAGCAAGAGAGTTCATTGACGAGGTTGACTACACTTGGGGCGGAGATGACTTTGAGCAACTACGCTCAAATGTATACGATGCGTTAGTCACTGCCAATATCCTACCTCTCGCAGGCTTCCACTTAGAGAAAGCAAACTTAGCAGTATTCGCTCAAACCTTAGAGCATTTCCAAGTCAATTCAGACGAACCAACCGTAATAACTTTTGACTATGCGCGAGAGAAAAAGCCCAGTTGGGTTGCCCGTCCAAGGTTAAGCGATAAAACAGAAGTAGATGTCTCTCGACTCTCAGACTTCAGCGCAGAGAAGATACTACAACAGGTAGACGCCAGAGCACAAGAGTTCGCCAAGCAACAGATGTCTCTTGACTTCGGCGACAAATACGACAGCAGTCCAACGCCAGCACCCACCTTCCCCAAGCACAATTTCTCAGTCGCATTGAAGAAGAATGCAGGTGGCGAAGTCTTTCTCCATCTATCAATAGCCATAGCAAAGGGCGACTCTGAGGAAGATAAGGAATTGGCGAAGAACTACCTCACCTATCTTAACGACCACTACGACACGATAATAAAGGCGTTCACAGAAGAGTTACAGTCATCCGTTGCAGGCGCAGAGGAAAGTGAAAAGCTCGCCCAAAGCAGGGTTCAAAGCGGAGAGTTCATCAAGACAACGCTAGACGAGATAGAAGAAGCGGTTCAGGGCATTCCAGGCGGAGACGCAGCGATGGAGGCAGTCAACTGGTTCAGAAGGAACCTTGACACAATGACTCCATTAGAACGCTCCCTCGCCGCCAAATACCTCGCCAGACATAGAGGCGCATCAAACCCAGCAATGACTCTATATATGAGTAGAGCAGGCGGAGACACACCAGCAGGTTGGTATGATTCGCTCAAGAGAGAGCTTGCCGACGCAGGAGCCTCACAAATAAAGGCTGATCAAATATCAAGAGAGATGATAAGCAGACTATCCGAGCAAGTTCGCCAACGAGTTCGCCAAGTCATCGCCGAGCATCTAAAGAAGTGAAACTCCTACTAGAACAATGGCGAGAGTATTTGAAAGAGAATGAAATGGATACCTCCTCTCGCATTATGGAGGCTGCTAAGTTTTTATACGAGGATGACCCAGATTGGTTTCAAGGCGGCTGTGCTGATGTTAGCATGGTTATAGAAATGGCTGCAAAGCAAGCAGGGCTCGACGGGGTTCGAGTTGTATCTGGCATGGCACAATCTGCACCAGATAGACAAATGGTTCGTCACGCTTGGCTTGAAGTGGGCGACAGAAGAGTAGATCCAACATGGGAAACTATTTTTGGAAAACAGGGTATTTCTTATGAAGAAGAGAGCGGCTCGTTCAATTGTTTCGGAGTTGAGGAAGAGGATTTAGATTGGAAGGTTGAAGTTATTGTCCCTATTTTGTCAGGAGGAGAACAATGAAACTCATAATAGAACAATGGCGACAGTATTTAAGTGAGAGTTATTATCACATCGCTCGCTCAGAAAACGTTCCACTTATTATGAAAGATGGTTTGTTACCATCAAAGCCCGATGATATGCAAGATGTTGAAGGTGTTTATTTGTTTAAAAGCGCCATGGACGCCGAAGACGCTCTTATGAATTGGCTTGGAGATAGGTTTGGTGAAGAAGAAAAACTAACTTTGTTAAGAGTTGATCCTCGCGGTGTTGGCGAAGTTGATAACTCTGCTGCTGGTTATGAAGTGGTGTCTACATCGAAAATCGATCCGCAGTTTGTCTCGGTAGAGCAAGAGGGCATATAAATGAAACTCCTACTTGAAAATTGGCGAGA
>Ga0208790_1000982_pt1 | contig 12855 bp, 12 predicted proteins | sample 10_taG_FD_184083 | JGI IMG/M metagenome (GOLD analysis project Ga0208790, IMG submission 184083) | Marine viral communities from the Subarctic Pacific Ocean - 10_ETSP_OMZ_AT15264 metaG (SPAdes) (version 2) | ecosystem: Environmental > Aquatic > Marine > Oceanic | place: Pacific Ocean | collected... | reverse complement strand
GCTGAAGAAGCATCAATTTTAATGATGCATAAGGGTTATAAAGAATATACGACAGAAGACATATTGAGCATAAAAGCTGGTGGATTGGAAAAACTACAGAAAAAATTAAAACCTGAAGTTCCAGTAGAAGCCCCTACAAAAGCTGGGATTCAAACATTATCAACTGATTGGGTAATGAAAAATGTTAATAGACAAGTAGAAGAAATTCCAAAGCCGACTACCGAAGAGCCTAATAAGGGAGCAGCATGGAGACAATTTACTAAGGAAATAGAAAAAGAAGGTATAAAAGAACCTATAGAAATAGTAAAAACAGATAAAGGTTGGTTTCTTAGTGATGGGTTACATCGTTTATTGTCAGCAAATGAAATAGGAATTAAAGATTTAAAAGTTAATGTAGTTACCTCTAAAAAAACAAAGCCAACAACAGCAGGAGTAAAGAAAGAGCAGATAGAAAGTTTAAACAAACAGTACACTGATTTATTAGATGCTCAGGCTGCAGCTCAGTCGAACTTGATGCTTGAAGGTTTAGCTGGGATGCAGAAAAAGCAAATGGAACAGAGCTTTGAGCAGTCCACCAAAAGGCTGGAAGACCTTGAGCTGGAAGCCAAGACCAAGGGTATTACCTTGGAGAAGAAGATTACAGAGACTGAAGCTATCAAGGAAGTGGTTGATTTATTTAAGGAATTAGACCCGGAAGTAGACTATCAGACCAAGCTGGACGAATTAAGGACTCTGCAGGATAATATAGATGACCCATTAAGTCCAGAGACCCCCGAGAATGCACTGGCACAGATAGAAGCAGCAGGACAGGAGCTGGCTGGTGTTGAGCCTGCAGACATCCAGATAGCAGGAGAGAACTATCAGGAGCTGAGAGATGGTGCTTTGGTTGATGTCATTAAAATATATCAGGGTGCAAATATGCTTACTGTTGGAGAAGAGCGTATAGAGACTTGGTATAGACAACAGGAACAATTACATCCAGACACATGGAATAAAAAGATAACAGAGTTAAGGAAAGATTACCATGAAAAAACAGGTGAAAAAGACGACCCGTCACAAAGCAATGGAGAATGGTTCAGTGATAGGGGTAAAGACAATCTCCTTAGTGAAAAGGAGGTCACAGGGAAAGTGCCTTCGGCTCTCGCACGACTATTCAGAAAGTTCAGAGAATATGTCCAAGCTCTCAGGAAAAGTGCCGATAGGTTTGCTAAGTACGTTAAACAAGGCAAGGTCTCAAAAGAATTAAAGAGTTTTTTAGACAGGTCTGTCAGTGAAAAATTAAGGACTGCTGGTGAAATAAAGACAATAAAAGAAGGGACTGCAGTAAAAACTGGAGTTCCTAATTATGAATTAATATTAAAAAAGAAAGCCCGTACACATTCAGAATTAAAGAAATTAATACCAGAGGGTCAAAGGGTTGTAGTAAAGAAAGGAAAAAATGAGCCATATCCCCATGTCAGCGGCTCTAAGTTTAAAGATTTGCCTGCATTGGAGAAAACAGAATCTAATGTTACAGTTACTCAGTCAGATATAAATAAAGCATATAATGATGCATTAAAGTCTGCTGGTATAGACCCAGCAGGGTTGCCTGCAGATATGGAGCCAATGGGAGTAGATTTCTGGAATGATGCATTGTCTCTTCCAGACCAAGTTAGGTACTGGTATGAAATAAGTGCTGAAGCCTTTGGGGGAAGATTGGTTGATATGACACCTGCTGAGATTCAAACAGCATTAGCTGTTAGTAGTGCAGCAAGTGTTCAGGCAACACCAGATTTACAGATAGCTCGCACCATTAGTATTCTTGCTCAGGTAGAGCAAGGAAAGCCAGTAACGGTAGGGACTCCAGTTCCAAAGACAGTTTCTGATGCACTATTTAAAAGTTTAAAGGGATTAAAAACTGGGAATTTTGAACAGACCTTCTCATATATATTAGGATATGTTCCAGAAGCTCCTCTGTCCACAAATGATAGACAGGTCGCAGCCTATTTTAATATTTCTCCAGATTTGTTAGGCTCTGAAGGGAACTTATACGAAGCATTATCAAAGTTTCATATTAATCTTCGTGATATTATCAATAAAAAACTCCCAGAAGGCGCACAGCCCTATGAGAGCTGGCAGCTACAGGCTTTACCTTGGGTTCAAATGAGAAGGAATAAAGGTGTAAGTTTAGAGTCAAACGATTTACAGCAAGCATTAGATAATACTTTAGTTAAATTAGAGAATGCAGGTATTGATGTCCCAAGGAATCCTGCAGGTGATATGATTATTACCAAGGAGCTTTTAAATAATCCAAAGGTCATTGATGTATTAAGTCCGACATCAAAGCAATTTGAGCAGGCTAAGATTGCTACTGTGGAAGTCGGCACTACTTTAAACCCAGATGGCAAGAAAGCAGCAAAGCTACATAGTGGTATAAATAAAGCAAGAGAAGGAGTCACTGACTTAAAAAAATTAAACAGTATAGACAAAGCTCTGGATGAATATGATTCTATTGAAAGGCGTAATCTTGGAAAGCTGAGTAGACCCAATGCTAATCTTAACGATAAAAGTATTGTAGAAAATCTAATACAAATTATTACTGGTAAAACATCAAAGGTCAGCAGGGTAGAATATGGTCGTGGCGTTGGGGGGACATATGAAGGAGTTTTTAGCCCAAACATCCGTATCCCACTTGTTACAAAGTTTGCTCCAAAAGGAAGCTCTGCATTAGACAATAATCAGACTAATCAGTTGCTTGCAATTTTAGGAGATAAATTAGAACAAGCGGCAATGGCTGCAAGTTCTTTTACAAATGCAGAGCCAAGTAAATCACCAGACACACATTCAGCACTGATTGAACATGAAGGCATCATAGATAGTAGGGACATAGAAGCAATTGAAAATATATTAAATAGAGAAAGCGGATTGCAATTTAGTTTTAATGTTAAGAAAGTACCAAATGGTACTGTGATTGATGTCAATCCGCATTTCAATGAAGATTTCACAACAACAGCTCCCGATAGGATTGATTTAGAAGATTCCATTAGAACTTTATTAGGTGACAAAGTTGACATAAAGCTCTTTGATAATACCTTCATTTCTAACTATATTGAACAACCAGAATACATCAATTACATAAAGGATTTAAAAAATGAAATTTCAAGAAGGCAAATCGAGAAACTCCAAAGCCAGATTGGAGGCACTAAGCAAAGAATTTCGCAGGCGGTCAGAGGAAAGAAAGAAATCGGGCAAGTCCTTGAAGGGTATACCAAGTCTGACATTAGCCGAGCAGAGAAAGCTCGGATTAGATATAGGAACGACCGTAATAGCTTCAGGGAGACCACCAAGGAAATAGACCGTATTGCATCAAGTGTAAGCAGCGAAAAAGCCAAATGGGTTAAAACCCACTCATCCAAACTACCCACCTACGAGCTGAAAAAGCTCACCCCAGAGCAAAAACGTATTCGTGAAGAGAGAAAGAGACGAGACGAGATTGCCCAGAAAAAGAAAACAGAAGAAATATACGAAGACCTGAAGAGTCTTAATACTGATGCGCTCAGTGGTGCTGAAGCAAAAGCAGAAGAAATAAGACAGCGCACAGGTAAAAAGCCACCAATATATGCAGGTTCTGTCAATCTTGACAAGCTCGTATTGGACGATGCATTAAAATCATTTGCAGTGGCTCTGGGCAAATTGCAGCCCAAGAAAAAAGTCACTTGGGATGAGACTGGCAGAATAAGAGATGAAATCTTGTCTGATTATAAGTCAGCTATCAAGATGATGAAAAAAGGAAAAAAGCACGGCATCCTAAAATCAGCAGAGATAGATGCACTGAGGCAAATAGCTGTCAATGGTATATATAGATTAAAAGAGATGTCTGAAGCTGGCAGTGATGCTGCTGCATTAAGGGCTGTAGAAAATTATTACATTGATGTATTCAAGCTATTAAATGATGTCACTTCAGAAGTTGGTAGAGCGTTAAATATATTTAAGCGTCAAGTATCAGAGCAGAGGATGGCAAGAGCTTGGTCGCAATTATCTCGTAATATGAATGAACGGGAAATCGAAGAATTTAAGAATCTGAATATGGAAAACCCATTGGAAGTGGAAAGGTTCATTAAAAGACTTGGTGACCCACTGCTTATGGATTATGTATATGAGTTCTGGTACAATTCTATTTTGTCTGGTGTTCCTACCCATTTGGTTAATATTATCAGCAATACATTGTGGGGAACATATCAAGTGCCATTCAGGGCTTTGTCTGGTGGGGTAGATGCATTAATAACAAAATTCACTGGCAAGGAACGGCAGCGGTTCGTAGGTGAAATTGTGCCAATGATGGCTGGTATGGGAAAAGGTTGGAAAGCAGGTGCAAAAAGAGCAGGAAAGGTTATCACCACAGGACAGACACCAATTGAGCTGGAGACCAAATGGGATTTGGATATGGGCGGTTCCATTGGTGCATTCGAGCGTTCTCCAATTAAAGCTCTAAGGACTATTGCGCCAGCTATGAGTATGGTGGGTCGTGCTTTGAGGGCAGTGGATGTCTGGGCAAACAGCATAGCGTTTGATGCACAGATAAATGCTCTTGCCAAGCGCATGGTCAAGAAGGAAGGATTGAAAGGTCAGGAAGCCACGGATAAAGAAATTGAATTAAGAAAGAATCCAACTACAGGCATGATTAATGATGCAAAAGATTTTGCAAAATACACTACGTTTATGGATAAGCCAGATAGGGTTACTTCTTGGATTGCACAAGGAAGGTCAAAAATATGGGCTGGACGGTTTGTTATTCCATTTGTAAACACATTATCGAATATATTCAAACGGGGCTGGGAGCATACGCCAGTATTAGGTCTTATCAGGAACAGGGAATATTATAAAGGCACAAACGAAGGATACAAAAACTCAGCCAGTGACATTATAGCCAAACAAATGATTGGCACAGTTATCGCAGCAATTCTTTTAGCGGAATATTCTGAAGATAGATTTACTGGAGCAGTGCCGAAAAATAAGGCTGAGAGAGAAGCGTTCTACAGACAGGGCAAACTGCCTTGGTCAATACGATTTGGTGATGAGTGGGTGCAGTACAGAAGAATAGAACCGTTTAACATGGTTCTCGCTACGGCAACCACTGTGGCAGAACAGATGAAAAAATTTAAAGAAGATGAAATTGAAGAAGTATCTGAATTGTTTTTTGCCTTGGCTGACGGTATCTATGAAAACTTGCTTGATTCCAGTATGCTGAAGGGTTTATCAGACCTTATGGACAGGCGCAGGAAAAGAAGAAATTACTTTAAAAGATTTGCTGGAACATTTGTTCCTTATTCTTCATTTTGGCGTTCAATAAATAGAAGTATTGAAGCGCACATGGAAGATGATGCCAAGGTAAGAGAGATTAAAGAATTGTCTGATGCATTTGCACAGAATATTCCATACGGGACATTGAGGCTTAAACCAAGATTGAATGTATGGGGTAAAAAGATAACGCTGGAAGGCGGTGTATTAAGACAGTGGCTGCCTTTCAAATGGCGCACAGCAACAAAAGACCCCGTAGAAACAGAGCTGGAAAGGATTGGTTTATATCCTTCAATCCCCGAAGACACGGTAACGATTGATGGTGAAAAGTATGATGTCCCTGAGAAGCTATATGATGAATACAGGATTCTTCTGGGTTACGATTTATACCAAGGTTTACTTGAATCATTGCAGCCAGATTTATCACCAGAAGATGCTGCTATTTCCTACAAACCTCTTATCGATGCACTGAGAAGGTCTCGTTTAGAAACTTTAAAAAGTGAAATGAGGGAAACTATAACTTTGTAAGGCTCGTTCTTACGTCTTCGGGAAAAAAAAGGGGGCAGCCTGATGGTCGCCCCTTTTTTATTTGTCAGCCTTCTATGATTTCAAGCCCTGCCTTTCTAAAGGAATGGTCTATGAATTTACATATAGTATAATGTTCGCATAATCTATCATATACACGGGAGCCGTAAATATCAATCAATTCCTGAGAATGGAAATTGGTAGTTATGATAGTTCTGCTGCAGGGGTTTCTTTTTATATATAGATGTCTCTTTTCTAAAAGCCCACTGAAATAATCATGGGATGCAGGAGTATTTGGTTTTTCATCTCCAAGGTCGTCCAGCATTAAACACTTAGTGCTAAATTTATTATCGTTTCTTCTGTCAGCATCCATTTTATCTGTATAGTCAGATGCCATGTATCCGATATGTTCCCGGTAATGCTTCATACAGGACACCATTTCCCAAGGTTCATTACAGCGCAAGACAACTGTAGTTCCTAAGAATGTTTTGCCAACACCAGTAGCTCCTGTAAAGAGATAATGGAACGGATTACCATTGAGCAAATCATTATTTATCTTTGCAATGATTTTTGGATTATTAATTTTATAGTTTTCTTTCTCGACAATCGGGTTTTCTACGATATTAAAATCACTCATGCTCTTCCCCTTTTTATTAAAGTTTCATATTTTTCATCTTCATATATGAATTTTTTATTTACTTTAAATCTTTCTTTATTATATTTTGGTTGTAATCTTTCAATGAAAAACCTTTCTACCACATCAAGGTTTTCTTTGACTATGGGCAAATATAAAACCTTACTAAAATCCTTGTCTTGAGTATGCTGACTTACCCTTGCTGAAACATTAATAGATTGCCCTACATACACTATCTCAATACCTTCTAATAAAAAATAAACACAAGGAGGTAAAATCATAGGAAATTCAAATAATTCTTGAGAATGATGAATCAATTCTTGTGGGATTTCTGCTGGTTTCTTTATATCATCATTATAGCTATAAAACTTTGAAACGATTTTAAAGCCATCATAGTGTTCAACCAATTCTTCTTTTATCCATTTTAATACTTCAATTACTTTATATGCTTTTATTCCATTAATTAAATAATGTGGCATTAATCCTTGTTCATCATATTTTGTGAATGTCTCTTTGGTGAGAAATGCTTCAAGTTCTTTTATTTTATTAGATTCCATCAACTGCTCAAACGTCTTTAATGATGAACCCAAGGTTATGTTTTCCATTTCATGTTTCCTCTATCTCTATTGTGGTTGATGGAATTTCTGAGTAAACCTTTTCCATTTCTACTTTCCAGATTTGGGAATCGTCTACCCATAATATTTTGTTGCCGGAATCCATAATAAACTTTAACAGATTATCTATATCTGGTTTGATTACATATTCATATGGTGGATTTGGTTTTAATTCGCCAGAATACTTACCAGTTCTATAATGTTTCTTCACATAGGGCATAGCGAAGGTCACTTTTAATGAGATGTCGCCTTTAAGGGGCTGTTTAGGAGCTTTTGACCCTATTTGAGCAATAAAGTCTTTCTTGTGTTTACTTGACGGGTCGTATGTAAATCCTGCCCGTGTATGTCGATGTCTTTGCTGCGGCTTTGGTCTACTGCCAGTGATTTCAATCTTGTATATATTAATCAAAAGAATTTTCCAATTGAATCAGCAGATTCTCCAATGGGCAATAAATATAATTCTGATTCATTGTCATCTCCACCCATCGTTTTTCGGATAGTTCCATTCCGTATCATACCTTTCACTATATTTTTCAATTCGTCAACTGTAAACACAAGCATACCTTTGACCTTGCCATCGATTGAAAGGATATGAAACCACCAATCAGCTTCTGTGACTGATAGTCCAGATGCCTTACCACGACACCTAATTTCAATCGCTATGTTACCAGTGTCGTACCACTTACCTCTCTCTGTTTTGACTTCAAGTTTACCACCTGTGCTTTCAAATAGTTTTTTTAGACCACGCTCATGGACTTCGCCAAAATCAAGGTCAATATCGAATTTAGGATTATAGCCCATCTTAAAATGGAAGGTCGTCGTCAGATTCTGTTTTTTTAGTGGCTGCTGGTTCTTTTTTAGACCACTTTTCTTTCGCCTGTTCTTTAGTCAGGACAGTATAATCAGAACAATACTTGTCAATCTCGTCAGAAGTCATAGGACGGAGTTCTACTTTCAGCGCAGGTTTGTTATCATCGTCCTGTTCTTTGGCTCCTATCCAGTGCCATCCGGCTTTGGGTACATATATCTTACCATTATAATCATCCATCCAATCATCAGTTTTACGGTCATTAATCCATAGTCCCGACCTGTTTTCTGTTACATATTTATCAGCCATTATTTAATTCCTTATTTTTTCGGTTATTCCACGTTTGTCTAATATCAGATATTAAAATGTCAGGACTCCAAGGTCTATTGTCTTTGTAGCTATTGGCAATTTCAAGAATCACTTTAATAGCATTTTTATATTTGTCTTCCACGAAATATTCAACCATCTCTGTTGTGATTTTGTTCATCTTACATTCCTCGGAATGGAGGGCAAACGCATGGAGTCGTCTGCCCTCCTGACACCGTCATTGGGGTTACGCTTGATAGGTAGTAGTTGTGGTTGCGTAACATACGGTGTTAATCTTCGTCCTGCGGAAATTGTTCGGCAGGGTCAAAGCTGTCATCAAATTCTGGCAATGGTGTACTGCTCGAAACATCTGGATTTGTATCTATGTCCACAACTTCCAGTTCTTTCTCCTGCATCACCGTATGCCTTGGCTCTTCCACAAAATCATCTATGTGAGCTGCTTCATTCATCAGGATGCCATTCTCGGTAGTAGACTTTGGCAGCTTCTTGTCACAAAGCTGTCTAATGACGGTCTTGTATGCCATAGCATCAAAGTCTGTCTGCCAAGGGCTTGATTTCGCAGAGTACCCACGGCTAAACTGTTTGGCATGGGCGACAATATCATCACGGGTCATTACCTGAAAGGCTGTACCACCATGCTTTAATTCAGCATAAGCATAATATATACTACCTTCACCCCGGCTTGCTGATAGGCTTGGTCGATGGTGAAAGGACAGCCCGTTGCTACCTTTTGAGTAATCAAACTCATCCCCGTCGCAGACCTTGTCATAGTCCAGTGATTTAATCAGCCCAGTATTCCAAGCCAGTTTCATCATGCCCCGGTACTCAATCAGGAAAGTGCATTCCTGACCATACGGTATAAGAGCAGCTTCACTGAGTGGGCTGTTCGGTTCTAATCCATACCTTGCAGATTCCATCATCGACTTTAATACCGATGAAGGTTTACACTGCATCAGCTTAGGCTGTACCGCCAGTGCTGTCAGGCAAGCAGATATGTATCTTTTCGCAGACAGGTTACCTTGTGGTAAAGCATTGGCTATCTGGATATAGAAATCACCGCTTTTGATGGTCTCTTTAAGACTGGTCTGATTGTTTGTCAGTCCCTTTGACCTTTCTTTTGCTTTTTGTATTTCAGTCATTTACGACTCCTTTTTAAGTACGAATCTTCGGTTCCCTTCCTTCATAGAAACATATTTAGAATATATCTCTGGATGGTCATGCTTAAATGATTTCTTATCGAAATGTTCCCTGTCCTTGGTTTTCTTCCAAGTTGCCAGTTGGTGACCATTGTATTCCAGTACCTGCTTTTCTTCGAGGGCAGTCATTAGTTGCAGCTTGAGTCCCTTAATCTCATTGTCGCATTCTGATTTTCGGCTGTTACAAGCCCTTAACTGGACGGCTATATTATATATACTATCATCAGCCTGTAATATCTCGTCTTCCGAAACGGTGCTGTACAACAGGTTCGCATCACCAATGGTCTGGCATTCAGGTGCTACATTGCCTTCCACATTAATCTTCCAGAACTCTACCAAGGTATCCATCAGGCTCTTGATGTACTTATCATCCCGGTGGTACTTCTCAATCACCATCTGTTTATTAAAACCAAGAGACAGGGATGCAAAATAAATATAAGGCGCATCCGTGACCATCATCTGGTGCTGTAACTGGACGAAGTAGTGGTCTGGAATCTCACCATCCCATTTCTGGGCTGTGGTCTTGAACTCAACAGGAACCTTTTCACCAACAACCATGCCATCTAAGTTGGTGGTAATGAAGGGGTTATCTCCGTGTATCCGAATCTTGTTGTCCTGCTTGACCTTCATACCAGTTTCCCTGTAAAAAAGGTCTCTCAAGATAGGCTCCATCTCCCTGCCTAAATACATTGCAAGGTTATCTTCCTTTGGTTGAAATCCGTTTACCAGTTCATTCCACAGTTCAACTGCTGTAAGCCAAGGATGTACTCCAAGGACTGCTGCTGACTGGGATGCTCCGATGCTTGGGTTCTGCTGTCTGTCCAACAGCCATTCATCATAGTTTTTTGGTGCTTTTCGGTAGGTCATTTACCCTCCATGTTTGTTTATAGTTAAAAAGTTGCCTGTAAGTTACAGTAGTTTACAACTGGTTGCAAGTTTTAATCAGGAATTACCAGTTCGACTTCATGGGCATGAGCCACATTCGATGTTGATTGATTGTTCAGTAATCTAAACTTATTAATCATAGTATTGAACAAACTTATAAAGTTATGCATATCCTGTGGTTTGCCGTTTACCATTTCCTTGTAATCAATAGTAGCCATAGCCTGAGCCATTCGCATCATCTCTACCATCATAGCAGTAGATACATAATTTAAGCCCTGATGTAACACCGTGGCTCTCTGGGACATTATATCTTCACGGTTTCTCCACCAGTCACCGAGAGTGCTTTTCGGTATCCCAATCATTTGTTCAACTCTTGTAAATAGCGGAGCCAGTTCACCAGTGTTTTTGTCTTCATTCTGGAAGGCTTCTAAGAACATCAATGCAAAATGCTTTTCATCAATCCGATATTTGCCGTTTTTTCTTGATAGTAGCGGCTCACCATCAAACACTGGTTCATTGAGTTCCAGTGGTTTCATGTTGTCCACAGCAAGACCCAATGCCTTGCCCTGCTCTTTCACAAAATTAATCTCGCCTTCGTTTTTGGCAAGGTTAACTTTCTGTTTAATTTTAGCTGCTTTGTCTTTATCCATCTTATAATTTACAAAATTTACGCATCAATTGAAAATTCTTCGTAAGCATCATCAAGATTAGTTTGGACAATGCCGATATACCGCAACGTATAGTCTGGGTCGCTGTGGTTAAGTATCCGCATGACCAGAGCCAAGTCTTTTGTTTTATTATATATATTATATGCTAAAGTTTTTCTCATGCTGTGAGTCCCGAATTTACTTACTCCTGATTTCTCAGCAGCATCCCTGAGAAGAGTGTATGCCCTGATTCTGTCAAGGGGATTAGCCGGGTCTCTCAAGGAAAAGAATATCCAGTCTTCTGGTTCAAGCCCATAAAACTTAACATATGATTCCAGTTCTGGACGGATAACGCTGTTGAGCTTAATCTGTTTCAGCCTTCTGTTCCTGCGCTTAATAGTCTTGCTCTCGAACAGGTCGAGATATTCTTTCAATGTACCATCTGGATTAAATATATACTTAACCTTCATCCGTAGTATATCATTGATGCGGAGTCCTGTATTCAATCCAAATCTCAACAGCAACGGGTCACGCTTGTTTCCCTTTCTCTCCAGTATACGAATCATATTCGCAATCTGGTTCATATCTTTTACTGGTTGAACAGTCACTGCTTAAACTCCACAAGTACATCATCGATTGATACTGGCTGATGTTCATATAATGCATTTTCACCTATGAATGACCAAAAAGTCCTGCAATGATATTTATGCTTAAATATATTCTTTGACAGTAATTCATTTGCCAAATCCGTGTATTTCAACACAATGTTATCATTCTGTATAAAGTGTCCCATCCAGTCTTCAATCAGTTTGTTCTCTGCCGTTGTCAATAAAACTTCCATCTCGAAATCAAATTGCGCTCTTAAAAAATTTATCACTAAATCATAATGCTTACTCTCAATTAGAATTGCATCATTGGAATTACCCATCGCACCATTTGAACAATCCCCACCTTTTGCTACTAAATATAAATTCATTTTTTACTCCTTGTGGTTCTTAGTAATGAATGCTCTAAATCAAAACAGTCAACACCATTGTTTAGTCCATCATCATTAATTTTAATGCACAACGATAACTTTGATTTTGGAGATTCCAGAAATTCATCAATAAAATCATCATCATTGAAGAGATTGTTAATAACAGGTCTTGCAGTTGTGCGCTTGCCATAGCTGTATAAATGTGGCGCAAAATCACCAAGTGTATCATCAGGTGTTTTGTCATACGCTTCGAGTATTCTTTCACTGTACAGCTTGTATGCATATTTCTTGAAGGAAATTGCACCGCTTAACTCATTGACAAACCCAAGTGAATGTTCAGCCTGATTATTAAAAATTGAATCGTAAGGTGCTATATATATAATTATATTATCAGCGACCTGTAGCTGTGGTGGGTAATGACTAAGTGATTTAATCAAATTAGCAGGAAACAATTCCAGTTCTGGACAAAGTAAATATCCTTCCCTGACATATCGTTTCAGCATACTTGTTTTTTCTTTACTGAGATTGCATTTTATTTTACTCATTTTAACCTCCATGTTTTTCTTTACATTTACCGCAGATGTACCAAGACACGCCCTTAGCCACTTTTCTTTCATTATGACACAATTCTGCGAGTTTATATTTCTTGTTACACTCACCACATTTTCGGGTAAGTTTTTTCCAGTCTTTACTTTTCATTTTTTCATCCTATCAAATTTTGCCGCAAGGGACGGTTTTATGCGGAGTCCCGACCAAGGTAGGGTAACCGCCCCAAACGGCTGTTATGGAGCAAATTTGCTCGTTATTCATGCCCTTTTTTCTCAAAGCGAGATTTAGTGTAGGCACTCTTGTCACCTTTCTGTATCAGTCCCTGCTCCAACAGGTCAGATGCAGCTCGACCAAAGAATCCCTGTAACGTCCATGCCATTCCAGTATCAACCAGTATCTGCCATGCGACCAGTACCT
>Ga0208790_1000981_pt1 | contig 12861 bp, 11 predicted proteins | sample 10_taG_FD_184083 | JGI IMG/M metagenome (GOLD analysis project Ga0208790, IMG submission 184083) | Marine viral communities from the Subarctic Pacific Ocean - 10_ETSP_OMZ_AT15264 metaG (SPAdes) (version 2) | ecosystem: Environmental > Aquatic > Marine > Oceanic | place: Pacific Ocean | collected... | reverse complement strand
CGGAGTCACCCTCGCGACCGATTCAAAGGCCGCAGGACGGTGGGAATCCAACCACGGAGGCGAATATTTCGCCGCCGGCGTCGGTGGCGCGATTACGGGCCGTGGCGCGGACTTATTGATCATTGACGACCCCCATTCAGAGCAGGACGCCCTTTCTCCGAGTGTTTTGGAAGGGCATTACGAGTGGTACACTTCAGGGCCGAGGCAGCGTCTCCAACCGGGTGGCGCGATTGTGTTGGTCATGACGCGTTGGTCGGTTAAGGATCTAACCGGAAAATTGCTCGAGGCCCAAGGAAAGGATGAACTGACGGACCAGTGGGAGATCGTTGAATTTCCCGCCGTCATCAACGACAAGCCGATGTGGGGGAACTTCTGGGACATGCCGGGGCTGATGAAGGTCAAGGCGTCCATTCCAGTCTCCAAGTGGAACGCGCAGTGGATGCAGGCGCCGACCTCCGAGGAGGGCGCGCTCATAAAGCGTGAGTGGTGGAAGAAGTGGGAGAAGGAAAAGATTCCTGATCTGCAGTACATCATACAGTCGTATGACACGGCGTTCTCCAAAAAGGAGACTGCCGATTTCTCGGCGATCACGACGTGGGGCGTTTTCACTCCGGATGACGACACGAAGCCGTGCGTGATCCTGTTGGACGCGAAGCGTGGGCGATGGAATTTCCCGGAATTGAAGGAGATGGCGAAGAAGGAGTATAAGTACTGGGAACCGGAGCTGATTCTAATCGAGGCGAAGGCGAGCGGGCTGCCTCTGACGCACGAACTGCAGAAGGCCGGCATCCCCGTAATTAACTTTACACCGAGCAAAGGAAATGATAAACATTCAAGAGTGAATAGCGTGGCACCGCTATTTGAGTCAGGCGCAGTCTATGCGCCAGTCGATAGACGTTGGGCAGAAGAAGTCATCGAAGAGTGCGCGGCATTTCCTTTCGGGGACCATGACGATTATGTGGACAGCATGACACAGGCGCTGATGCGCTATCGTCAGGGATATTATGTTGAACTAAGGGACGATTTCAAGGATGACGAAAAGGAAAAAAATAACCAACGGGAGTACTATTGATGCCTGACATTAGGGACACTTTAGGAATTGCGGATGTAAATATCGAAGATGAAAAAGGAAATTGGAGCAATGAGCCGAGCACCGTGGCTGAATATTCAGAAGGCATCGGTTCGCTAGAAGTGGAGCCGAAGGACGAGAAGGGCGTAAACTGGTTCGCGGCCGTCGCCAGCCAGCCTAAGATAATCGGAGAGTACTTCGCTGAAGTTCTTCCTGGGGCGAGAAGAATACTTTCACCTCTTGGATCCGTTGAAACAACGGAAAGTCTGGGGGACGCCTGGGAAGGGTCCAAGTACCACGGACTGTGGGACTATTTCCGTAACATGAAGACCACGAAACTCGGCCGGGATGACTTCGTGAAAATTTCAAAAATACAGGGTGAAGAAAACCTGATTCCATACATCGAGAACTACATTAACCGGCGTGTTCTAACGGGGGACACGTTCGTTGACGCGCTGTCCCAGGAGCTTCCGGATTTCAACATCCAGACGATGGACGACATCGCAAGATTAGGAAAGAACAACAAGGAGTTCCAGAATTACGCGATGGACCTTCACAAGAGAATGTCTGAATCCTACATGACGGAGGAGGACTATTATCAGGATGATGACAACTACTACATAAAAAATTTCAAGGAGATTCCGGGTGTCAACGCCGCGTGGACGCGTTTCGGCGACTTGCAGCTTCCGAACCTCGGAATATTCAAGTTCGACGCCGAGGGGAAAGGATCCATGCTCGCGCCGGCGGCTTCCTCGTATGAGGGGTTCTTGGGACTCGAGCAGTTGCAGGACGCAGGACTGTGGGGAATGGACGAGACGACCCCTGACATAAAATACCAAGGCCCTGGAATGTTCGATCAGGACAATCCTGCGACGCAGGCGGCGACGCAGATTCTCGGAATTCCGACGAGCATCGCGACTGGAAACATAAAGAACATACTTCACACGCCACGGGCGATAGCGCAGGGGGCGAAACTGTTCAGCAAGCCTACGCGCGGTTTCCGTGGAACACCGGCTGAAGTCTCTCCTGGATTCGGAATTCCAGGACAATCCCGTGTGCCGGGAATCGCGGAGCAGGCGACAAGAGAAACGCTTGGGGCTCCGTTGACCATGGGCAAAATGGCGTTGCAGAACAAGGCTCTCGTTGGCGGGGTGGCGGCGCCAATCGGCATCGCTTCATTGTGGCCTGAGTAATGATCACTGGATTTGCATCTATTTCAAAGGCAATAAAACCTTTTTCTTCCTACAAGCCTCATTTTAGTAATTTAAGAAATCTGCACGCCCAAAACAGCGAGAAGTGGCGCTTGACAAAAGGATGGGGTCTTAAAGAAAAAACCATGCCTCAAACAATTGACTTGGCGGAAAACGTGACAAAAATATTGTCCGAGAACCCCACCATAAAAACAAGGGCGAAGGCCATAGGTGATTATCAGAAAAAAACAGGCATAGGAGAAAAATCATTCAACAACATGCTGTACAGGCTCACGGTTGGGAACCAGACCAATCTGGGGGACACGAAAGTCCCTGTTCTTCCCAAAGACGTCGCGAAGGAATATAATAGTTTCGCTAAAGGCAGGCAGTATGGATTGGAGCCACCAGAAGCTCTTCTGGCGTTTGTTCAAAAAAAATTTAATAAACCAGTCAGCCCCGAAACACACGTTTTTGATGAACCAGCCAAGGCTGGTCAGTTTGAAGGAGCGTATGTGGGGCGCGAGGCCCTACATGTCGGTTTAAAACACATCAGGCAGTATTTGAACAAGACTCAATTAAAAAATTTAAATAATTACAGAAACCAAAGAATGGCCGGTCGTTGGAAGATGGACGCTAATTTAGAAACACTTCATAAGAATCTCGAGGGAAAGATAATAAAGAATCCAAAAACAAGGGATGAGGCACTGGATAATATTGATGCGTTCAAGGACTCTTTCAGAAAATTGGGAATGCAAAATAGAATAGATTTTCAAATGAAATATTTGAAAGCCTATAATAATAAATATAAAACGAATATTTTACAGTACCAGGATGTCTATAAAAAATTTGGCTTAAAAAAATTTGAAGACGTTCCATTATTAAAAGACGTCAGAGATCCAAGAAAAGCTCATGTTCTCATGAAGATGGTCAGGGATCAATGGAAAAATAAGCCCCAAAGCATCATTGAATCAGCCGCGTTTCAAAAAGGAATGGGGGCGAGTGTTATGGAGAGCATTAATAGATTATTTCCTCGCGAGAAGAATTATTTTGATTTTGATCATGTTAAATCCTTCATGTTCGGAGGAAAAAATGAAATAGACAACATAAGCGCCGTCCATCGAAAACCCCACCGCGGAACAACATTAAAGAAGGAGTTCACCCCGGAAGGGACGACCTTGAAGATGAAGACAGAGTTTGAAAGGGACGTGTATGATAATTACAATGAAATCATTAATCTTGTGAATGAGGGGAATGTAAGACGAGCTGAACAATTATCAAAGGAGACAAAAGACATGATCAGCTACGCGATGAACCGGGACGTTCCTTTTCGTTTCGCCATTGACGAACCTTACGGGGCGTATCGTGTTGGAAAAAATGAAGCGCAATTCTTTAATCAAATTGATTTATTGGGAAAGGATGATCAGGCGAAAGCCATCATCAGATCTTTGATAACTAAAATTGAGCATACTCCAAAAATGTTAAAATCTAATTTAAGGGGGGAGGAAAGATTAATCAGCGACCTGCAAGGAATATACACCAGGTTAGCTCCTTTTTCTGAATTGAGGAAAGCTGGCATGCCGCGTGAAGGGATTATGACATCAATGCCATATAGAAAAAAGGGTGGCTTGATTAACGGACATTTAACTGATACAATAGCGCCAGAGAGAGGACCCATGCCGGAAGGACTGCCATTACTAGACCCATTGGAAAGCATTGATCGTTCAAGACGACAGCATTTTCAAGTCGGGGGATTCGCGAACCTGTTCGGAAAGCTTGGACGAGTTCCAAAGGCCGTGGGAAGATTTGGCGATATTAAAAAACCATCACTGGCTAAACCAAAGGCGACGACTGAAGTTGTCGTAGGACAGGCGGTCGAGGACAAGCCGGCGATGTTTCTATCAACAGTCAACGCGATTGAGGACATGCCCGACGCCGCGAACATGAACGCGCAGCAGTGGCTTGGAACAATCAGGAACAAGCCTGGAGTGTCCGCCACGGAGCTTGATGAATTCGGGCTTGAAGCGTTGCTCACGAACATGCATAAGGCCAATCCCAAGCAAAAGCTTACAAAGGCGCAGCTCATTGAAAACTACAACCGTGAGATGCCGAAGATTGACATGGACATCGCGATCGCGGAGCCGGTTTCAAGAGGAGGAAAGGATCTCGCTAAAATGCTCCTGGATGTGAGGGAGAAGAGAGGACCGTCACATTATGACGACCAGGTCGACATATTCTCAAACGACGCGAGGCTCCTGACCGACCTGCACCAGCCACCGCAGGACAGGGTCGGATTTGTTTTACGGGGAAAACTGATTGACATCATGAAGGGGACGACGAAAGTTGCGCCGCGGGCGGATCAAGAAGACCAAATAATCAAGCTTTTGGAGCCGACGGGAAGACAGGCATATCATTTTCAAACCAGGGACAGCGTTTTCAAGGAACTGTGGGAGAAGGCGTTTCCAAACTTGTTCCATACGACTAACAACATTGTAAAGCAGGGATACCGTGATGAACTGGCGACGCTTGTTCCATCACAGGACGTGACGAAACTGTCAATCGCGAAGAACATCTCGGAGGAGCAGGCGTTCGAGGAGCTTTATCAGGCGCTTAACATTTTTGATAGGCAGGTGATGACGGCGGACGTGCCGATTCCCTTCTGGACTAAGAAACTATTATACCGTTTAGGCGACATGAGCGAGGGAAGGGGATTCTTCTACAAGAGCAAGAGGACTCCGGCGCACGAAGGGGCGCAGTTCATACCCGGAGGGTCCGGATACGGCGAATTGAAGTTCTATCAGAACTTTGATACGGGTGCCGTAAGGGCGAAAGAGGCTGATTATAGGTCAGGACATTTCAGCGGAGAGGTTTTTCAGGGGAATACTGGCAATTCACCCTTCGGTTGGCTTAGGTTCAGTGAAAGAATTGATGAAAGTGGACGAAAAATCCTCATGGCCGAGGAAATTCAGTCCGATTTGCATCAAGCAGTGGCGCAAAAGGGATATAATTACGCCCCACGGCTCGATAAGCATGACGTTCTCGCCGAAATGGGCGAATTCGCGAAGCAATTGGACACAAAAAAGCAGACTTTGGAGTCTACAAGGCTCAGGAAGGACGCGATCAAGGCGTTGCCCAGAGTTGAGCGTGAATCAGAGGCGAATGTGGCTGAATTGAAGAACATTGAGAAGGCAATAAAGAAACTGATCGGTGACGTGAAGAAATTACAGAAAAAAGTGGAAGCTCAAGCTAAAGCAACTGGAAGAAGTGGACAAGTTCACCCTGACACCGCGTTTAAGAAGTCAGAGAACTACGCGAAGCTGTTCATGCAAGGATTGATGAAGATGGCGAATGACAAGGGATACGACGGTGTCGCCCTTTCAACTGGAAAGATGAAAAAGGCGCACGGAGCTATTCCTAAAGGTGGCGACAAATTCTATGATGAAATCGGAGTGAAGGCGATGAAAAGAATGGCGAAGAAAAGCGGATTCAACTTCACTGATACAACAATTGTTGACGGGAACGGATTTACGTGGGAGAAGATCCCGTTAATTGAAATGAGAGACATTAACACTGGAATTAAAATTCCAGGAGAAGCGACCATTCCAGTCTATAAAAAAGGTGGTATTGTTAATAAAAAAATGGTAAAGAAGTAAAATGGCTATTAAATCAAGAAGGCCTGCCGCTGGTTCAATAGAAAAGGCAATCGAAGCACTGACAGATGGCTTACAAGTGGGTCAGGGAGCTGATATACAAGTTCCTGACGAAACTGTTACTTCTGAAGGTGGCGCGCAGATTACTAATCTACCGGACGGCGGAGCTGAAATAAACACGGATCCTAACGCACCAGTTGACCAATCGCAGATTCCTTTCGGAGGAAATCTTGCTAATTTTCTTGAAGAAAGTGATCTTCAGGATTTATCCAATAAACTGGTGGCGGCTTATGAATCCGACAAACAATCAAGAAAGGATTGGGAGGAAACGTATGTCAAGGGATTGGACATGCTTGGATTCAAGTATGAGGACCGAACGCAGCCTTTCGAGGGTGCGGCAGGTGTAGTACATCCACTGCTCGCGGAATCGGTAACGCAGTTTCAGGCACAGGCGTATAAGGAGCTTCTTCCTCCAGCAGGACCCGTTAACACGGAAGTTGTCGGTGAGATCACTCCTCAAGTCGAGGAGCAGGCGAAGCGTGTCAAGGATTACATGAATTACCAACTGACGCACGTGATGAGGGAATATGATCCGGACATGGATCAATTACTGTTCTATCTTCCTCTGTCAGGTTCGGCATTCAAGAAAACTTACTATGATTCAATATTGCAACGACCAGTTTCAAAATTCGTTTCTTCCGAGGATTGTGTTGTAAATTACATGGCTTCCTCGCTTGAAGAAGCAATCAGAATTACGCATGTCACGAAAATTGATTCCAATGAACTGAGAAAGAAACAGGTTAGTGGATTTTACCGCGACGTTCCAATTACATCCGGATCCGTTTCAACAACAAGCGATGTGGCGGATAAGATTGATGAACTTCAGGGAACAAGCGACACGCTTGCATCGGATGATGATGAGCACGTTCTTTTGGAAATGCATGTTGACGCCGATGTTCCAGGGTTCGAGGACCCAAGCGAAGTCAAGCTTCCGTATATTATCACGATTGACCAGTTTTCATCCAAGGTTTTAGGAATAAAAAGAAACTGGTTGGAAACTGACCAATTAAAAAGACGAACTGACTATTTTACGCACTACAAATTCCTCCCCGGACTGGGGTTTTACGGCTTTGGTCTGATACACATGCTTGGCGGATTGTCAAGAACAGCAACTAGTGTTTTGCGGCAGTTAGTTGATGCGGGAACTCTTGCCAATCTTCCGGCAGGTTTCAAGGCACGAGGCATGCGCATACGCGATCATGACGAGCCATTGCAGCCGGGGGAATTTCGTGACGTTGACGTGACGGGAGTTTCAATAAAAGAATCACTGTTGCCACTTCCTTACAAGGAACCGTCTCAAACTTTATTCGCCCTCTTGGGTTTCTGTGTTGACGCGGGAAAATCATTCGCGGCGATCGCGGACATGAAGATGGGTGAAGGTAACGAGCAGAATCCAGTTGGAACCACGCTTGCTCTTTTAGAGCGTGGAACAAAAGTCATGAGCGCGATTCATAAGCGATTGCACTATGCGCAAGGCGTTGAATTTAATTTATTAGCGCGTTGCATCAAGATGTTTCTTCCGCCTGAATATCCTTACATGGTGAAGGGTGGAAACAGAATGATCAAGCAACAAGATTTTGATGATCGCGTTGACATTCTGCCGGTATCCAATCCAAACATATTCTCGATGTCACAGCGTGTCATGCTGGCGCAGCAGCAATTGCAAATGGCAATCGCCAATCCGGCGTTGCACAATTTGCGTGAGGCGTACAGAAGGGTTTATCAGGCGTTGGATGTTGATAACATTGATGCATTATTGAAACCGGATCCAGGAAATCCACCGCCAAAAAGCGCGGCAACTGAAAATTCAGAGGGAATGCGTGGAACGGAACCAAAAGCGTTTCCGCAACAGAATCACAAGGCGCACATAGAGGCGCACGCGGAATTCATGTTTACGAGACCAGTTCAAATTAACGTTCAAGTGTACGCGATGATGGAAGCGCATATACTGCAGCACATTGCGATCATGGCGGCGGAGCAAGTGGAACAGCAAATGCAGCAACAAGCGCAACAAATGCAACAACAGATCCAGCAAATGCAGCAACAGGCACAGCAGAATCCAATGATGCAGCAACAAGTGGCTCAACAAACACAGCAAATGCAGCAACAATTCAGTATACAAAAAGAGTCTCAGATTGCTGTCGTTGAAGCACAGTTGATCAAGGAAATGGCTCAGGAAGAAACTCAAAGAAGCGGACTTGAAGACCAAGATCCATTGGTTAAATTAAAACAACAAGAAATTGACCTTAAAGCCGCTGAATTGCAGCAAAAAGGAGAGCACGACCAAACCAAGATGCTTATGGATACAGCCGTCGATGCGGAAAAGCTTGACTTGGAGAGAGAAAAAATGTCTAGTAGTAATGAATTAGGCATGGTAAAAGAATCTTTCGGCCTTATGAAAGAGGGGCAGAAAGACGCAACTACTGAAATTAAGGAGGACGTGGCTTCATTAAGGGAAACCGCGAAGAACCGAAGCAATGAAAAAATTGCGGCGATGAGGGAGAGAGGAAAGGCTAATGGAAAATCCAAACGTAACTAAGGTAGCTGACGTGATGCACAAGGCTGAAAAGCTTGTCGCGGAAGAACTGAAAAAAAACCCGGGTCACGACCTTCTGGTCGCGGCCGGATTAATGGCGGTTACACGCAACTTATACATACGGTCACTGGGTCCCGCAGAAGCGCAGAAAATATTTGCAGTCATGCTGGATTCGTTTATAATGGCTGACGAAATGTATTATGGCGAGAACCATGATACGCCACCAACAATTCACTAGGAGGTAAACATGAAGTTATTGAAAGATATTTGGAACCACTTGAAGGAGTGGAACGAATGGGGCATGAAGGACTGGATTAAAGCCGGCATCATCGTCATCGTTGTTCTCGTGGTTCTGAAAATGATAATTTTACCGGGCGCATAAATTAGGAGAATATTAAAATGGCATTCAATTGGCGACGTGGACCTTCGTTCAATGACAGAGCGACAGGGAAATTTTCTGGTAGTCCCCCATCCAGAGGAGGCTCTTCATTCAGTGACAGGGCTACAGGTAAATTTTCTGGCTCACCAAGAGGACAGACAGCACCACGAAGAGGTGGTTCATTCAGTGACAGGGCTACAGGTAAATTTTCTGGCTCACCAAGAGCCACTGATTTTAGAACTTCAGGCGCCTTCGGGCGTGCGGTAAGAGACACGGCGACGAACCTAGGACAGGGAATCGCCAATACAGGAAGAAAAATAGGCAGAGGATTCGTGCATCCTTTCCAGATGCTGGCCGGAAGCATCGCCAACAACCAGGCCCATCATAGGTATCTAGACGAAATTTACGGAGAGGATAAAAGTGCCGCTTTATGGGATCAGGCAATAAGAAACAGATATGATGCGCCTTTTGATCCTGACACGGAAAATGCGGCGATTCAACAATTTGGACAAACAGGCACCGGAACAAGCTTGGGGCAGGCTGGAAAATATTTTAAACAGGCCGGACTCACCCAAAATGACATAGATAAGTTCACGGGCGTAACACCAAGCAAATGGGCTGGAAATGAGGCGTGGTTGAGATCTCAAGCAGGCGGGGAAGGCGCTGAAGCTTTCAAGACAGGAATGTCATTCATCAAGAACGCGAAGGCGACCGCCAACTTGGCTAGAGCCACGGAAGCAGCGAGGAACCAACTCGCTGAGGAAGGTCTTCCTTTCAGAAGCGGAATTGAACAGGAGGGCGGACCATCCCGTTCTTATCCTGTAGATACAGGAACAGCATTTGAAGATTTTCGTTCTGGAATAGAACAGGAAGGGGGATCACCTTATTCTTATGATATGACGGAAGAAGACATCACCGCGGACATAGGAGGAAGTCCTTATAATGTAACAACAGGTTATGATAGGGATAAAATCTATGACTTTGAAAGACAAAGACCAAAAACAACATTCCGAAACAGATTCACTGGACAAAAACATGATCCATACGATCTAGTAGGAACGCCAACTTTTCCTTTCTCTGAGGAGAATATGGCCGGCGATTATACAGCTGGATATCCAGGAATGGAGGTCATGAATAGAATGTCTCCAGGCGAAACTTCGATGTGGAGAGATCCACAAGGAGGAGGAGGCGCTGCGGACATGGACAGACTCTATATGAATAGAATAGGGGATGTCATAAATCAAGGAAGATACTCCGCTGCCCCTAATATTGGAATTTCATTTGACGAAGAAGAAACTCCTTTTGAAAGATATAATCCAAGGGCTATAAATCCATCTTGGAATAGATAAGAGGCTAACACCCCATGCCGGGTTACTGGAACACCGATGATCAAGGCGGAATCATGAGCACGAACAAGGCATTCCAGAGGGTGGCGTAATGGGTGTTAAATGGCAGTCTAATGTTAGTTGGGGTGGAAGCCCATCCGGCGGAGGAAACGGCGGAGGACCTGCACCTAGTGTAGACTATGGTTTTGATGATTCAGGAGGTTTTATAGGAGAAGGATGGGGAGGTAATCCGCCACCAGAACCACCACCACCGACAACAGTAGATACAAGTGGCGGAGGAGACTCCGGATTTACTAGCGATACCACAACCAATCCTTACTACACGACTGCAGGAACTTTCATTCCGGAACAAAAACCCATAGAAGCACCAAGTGATTTCATGGTTGGAAATGTCATTGCCGACGCATTGGCGCAAGAAAGTGTTAACCCTGGATATGCTTTAAGCTGGGATTACAATCCAGATAATCCAGAAAATATAATTGGTCAAAGTCCTACGCTAGGATCAATATTCGCCACTGACAACTCTGGAAATCCAATCCTGGATTCAAGTGGAAATCCAATTAAAACTAATTACGGAACAGATATTATTGATTATGTTCAGGATCAATTAGGCCAACAAGGAGCCGTTGATTTAAGCTTATACGGCTCTGAAGGGCCAACTGGTTTTTTTGAAAATGTTATGAGCCCTGAAGAATTAAGGGATTACCAAGACACGTGGTGGAGGGACTATTCCGCGCCAGGTGGCGGAGGTGGATACGAAGATTACGGATGGGATTGGGGAGACCGACGACAAGCAAAGATGGATCTTCTAACGGCATTACAAGGAGGAGCACCATCAAGGGACATAGAGCAGTCAGGATTTTTTGACACGCTTGCGGACCCTTACGCGGAAGCGCAGCAGGAAGCTTTGCAGGGTGGAATTTTTTCTGGCCTAACGCCAGGATATACTGGGGAAGGAATGAAAAGACTGCTTAGAAGTTACGGGTCAGGACTTCAGGCTCCACGCTATGCAAACGTTGCAAAAGGTGGTATAGTAGGATTATTAGGAGTTTAATATGTTACAATTACTTTTAAAACCATTACTAGGCGTCGCCGGACAGGCGGTTTCTGGATTCATAGAAACCAAGAAGGCGAAGGCCGAGAACAAGCTGACAGAAATAAAAGCCAATACTAAGTTGAAACAGCAACAGATCGCCGGCGAAGTCAGTTGGGAAGCGTCCGCTGTTGACCAGATGAAGGGGAGCTGGAAAGACGAATTCGTTTTGCTTGCCCTGATGATCCCCGCAATTTTAGTATTCATTCCCGGAATGACGGAGCACGTGGAACGAGGCTTTGAGGCACTTCATAAATTGCCGGATTATTATAAACATCTCTTATATTTAAGCTGCAGTGTCAGCATGGGTGTGAGAATGGCTCCGGGCGTTAAAGGATTATTTAAGAAAAAATGATAAAACCAGAGCAACTTGATAAATGGAGGATATTTCCCCGTTTATTAATTACGTTATATGGAGTTGCCTTTTGGAGAACGACGGAATGGTTTATGAATTTACCGGAACCAACTAATGCACAATCAGCATTCGTGTCGGTTGTGGTGGGCGCCGGAGCTGCCTGGTTTGGCCTCTATGTCGGAGGAAGCAAACAGGCGAGTGTAAGGATAGATAATAGGGAATCTTAATGCCTTTCAAGTCAAAGAAGCAACAGGCTTATTTATGGGCCAAGGAGCCCGCAATAGCCAAGAAATGGACCAAGGAGCACGGTTCGTATAAAAGAGGCGGAAGAGTCAAGGCGATGGCCGGTGGCATGAAAATGCACAAGGCTAAGAAAAAATAGTTGATTCTTTTTTACTTATAGTGTATGCTTCCGTTAATGGAAGACACGACCGCTATTTATCTGATTCTAAAGAGGGTTAGGGAGCGCAAAGAACAACTGAAAAACATTATCGCTGCTGGAATTCACAGCTTTGACGAATACAACAAGACAGTGGGTGAATACAAAGGCTATAATATAATGGAACAGGAAATACAGGACCTGCAGAAAGATGATGACGGAGATACCAAAACGTAGATTCGCCCTTGAGGAAAAAGATCTCTCAATAGAGGCGGACGAAAATAACAAAATCGCTGAAGAGAAGGAGAACCGTTTTGTTGCAAAAATACAACAAGAGGCTCTTGAAAATATAGAACATAAAGATACTGATAAAGCTTTAGAAAGATTACCTGACCCTACAGGATGGAGAATACTGGTTCTCCCCTACAAGGGGCAAGGAAAAACTAAGGGTGGAATAATACTGTCTGATGAGACAATCGAGGAGCGGGGCTATACAACAGTTACGGGTCTGGTATTAAAGGTTGGACCCGATGCCTATAAAGACAAAGAGAGATTTTCTAACGGACCGTGGTGTAAGAAAAATGACTGGATAATATTCGGTCGTTACGCCGGATCCCGTTTTGGAATAGAGGGTGGTGAAGTGAGAATACTTAATGATGACGAGATAATCGCCGTGGTGAAGGACCCGGAGGATATCTTGCAATATAAATAACAGGAGTAGATTATGCCTGCAGAAACAAGGATACAAACACAGGCCGAGGTGGAAGAAAAAATGGTTGATCTCCCTTCCGAGGGAAATTCAGTCGA
>Ga0208790_1000979_pt1 | contig 12870 bp, 6 predicted proteins | sample 10_taG_FD_184083 | JGI IMG/M metagenome (GOLD analysis project Ga0208790, IMG submission 184083) | Marine viral communities from the Subarctic Pacific Ocean - 10_ETSP_OMZ_AT15264 metaG (SPAdes) (version 2) | ecosystem: Environmental > Aquatic > Marine > Oceanic | place: Pacific Ocean | collected... | reverse complement strand
TTTGCTCTGGCTTTATGTCCAGACCTTTAATTGCTATCTCTACAACTTCTGCTTTCTCAAAAAAGTCTTTATACTTTCTTGTATCGACAGCAAGATTATATACTATTTTGCCGTCGTTGTTCAGCAGAGTTATTCCGGTAATGCTTGTGCTAATGTCAAGGCCAAGGATCATATATCCACTATACTAAAGATCAATTTGCAGTTTAAACGTATAGTCGTCAAAGTTTGACTTTTTCACCGGAGAGGCTAATTTGGCAATTCCTATACAGTTTTGTGACTCATCATAGATCTTAACACTGGATATATATGTGGTTCTCTCAAAAGAGGCCGTAGCTCTATAGAACGAGCTGCTCCCTACATTCGCCACCGAAATGGCAGGCTCGTGATACAAAGTTGACCCCGTAGCAGACCCGCTAACAAACCCACCAGTAGCTGCCACTTCAGTATTGCTAAGGAAGGTCAAGTTGGAGGAGTTGTTCAGAGCATTTTTTGGAGCGCATGCAAACATGGTCATCACTGGTGTGCGGGTAGTGCCGCTAAACTCCAGCAGATACGAGGAATCTGACGTATCATACGTCGCGCCTACATACGGAATCTTCTCATCTCCATAGTCTCCATAATAAAGCCATTGCGGGGTGGTCGCACTTCCATTATAATTATCAGTAACTTCAGCAGTAATGACTGTGCTGCTCGTGAGAAAAATGAAACCCTCATTATAAAGCACCACCCCAACCACGCTCCCACTGGCCGACGACCCAGCATGGACATCAATTAAATTACCATTCCCTACATCGTCTTTTGCGTGCGCTATTAAGCTGCCTGTCTGATAAAATTTCAAACTCACAGAACCTTTCTTGATTGATGTCCCATAAAAGATAGACGGTATATTGATAACATTAAGGGCGTGATTGTCCAAATCTCTTCCAAGAACGGAAGAGGAGATGTTATAGTGTGGACTTATACTTCTATATTGATCAAACGTAGTTTTAAGCGCGTCCAAGTTGATATTATTCGTTCCATAGGCCCCCGCCGCATAATACCCCCGACTAATTGAAGCTGACAAAGGGTAGCTGCTGCTTATCTCATCGCCAAAAGCAAAGTCTGTATTAAACTTGGTGGTTGAAATAGTCTTAAACGATTGTCGCGAACCTTGTTTTGTGATGAACGAGTAGATACGATCAGCCGCCGGTCTATCTATGTTCATCTCATACAAGCTGATGTATCCATTAGGCACACAATTCACCGGCTCACTAGGATTTCTACGCCCATCTGCAATGTAAGCCCCACGACTTGAAGCCCCAGGCATGGTAGTATTATAATAAACGTTTAAATTATATATCCAAAACTGCTGCGGTGGGTAAGCCTCAGTTTGATTATATAATACTTGATTACGATCAAACTTATAATAAGGCATTTTAGTAGTCCAGACGAACTCTAAAATTCAACTCAGTAGTCGGATCCTTCTTGATCGGTTCGGAAAGTTTTGCAACAGCCAGAAGTTCATTATCAGATGAATATAAACCGACAGTCGTTATATAGCTTATGGGGTTATCTTGAGGGTTCTCCTTAACCACAATCTGACTGCTTGATAAGTAGGTTGGATTCGTACTATAGTTAAATTCATTATGGTTCGCACGACAAAAATAAATCGTTGAGTTGAGTTCCGTCGTATTATTGTATGTTACATTATAAAAGCGATTTCTAAGCGCATCGCAATTACCCGACAAAGCGTTGCCTGAGAGAAACTGTGACGCGATAAGACTATTCCACGCAGCGACCGTTGTGTCACGCGGCCCAAAATTTGTAAAAGCCGACGCCGTGATTACCGCAATACCCGCTTGGTAGTAAAGAAGACCAATTGCATCCCCAACTGTGTGTGTGGTATCAGCAGTCCCGGCCTTGGCAGACACCTTCAGTATACCATACTCTCCCGCTGGCGAATTAACCTTGTAGGAGTTCTGCGCATTGGTGTCTGCGATCGACAAAATACCAGCAACGGCGTTATTAGCGCCACCGGTTTGGAACTGGAGCGTAAATGTGCCCTTCTTGATCTCATCTTTGGTCAGGAGCCTAGCGAAATTTAAGAAATAAGCCTCTTGTATCTTGGTGCCACCAGCGGTGATATCCCCATCTTCATCAAATTCTTGAATAGAGCCAGTGGCGTCATACCCAACCAAAACTTGTGCCAACTCGTTGTAAACATTGATCTTCTTTTTCTGGTCTGTCTCGCTGAAATATCCGCTCGCACCCCCAGCAGATTTAGATAAGGACGAATTGGAACTGTAACCACACGTAATATCGAAGACATGGTTGGCAGAAGAGCTTAAATAAGGGTAATCGTACACCGACTGAAAAATCCCATGGGAATAATTTTTAATGTTGTTATCGGCATACGTTCCTGAAACAATTGTGCCCGTAAGTGGAATTGATTCATGTAACAGAGTCTTGTTGGAGACAGAATCTTCATTTAATAAACTTTTATACGTTGTAGCCATTTTTATTCCCTATTGTTTAATGAATCTCACCGGTATATCCAATGAATACCCCGTGGTTACGCCCGACACCCTTACAAATGTGTCAATATACTTAACGCTGCTGACGAGGGTCCCATCATTTTTAAGCATGTTAAAGGTACTTCCAAGCTTTGTAAACAAGAAGTTACTTGTTTGAAGTTCAGTCGATGCTTGCATCGTAAATTGCATATAAGTCCCACGAGGTCCCTTTATGATCTGGCCTGCTACATTAGCAGCATCGCTAGTATTGGTGTTGTTCTTCACGTAAGTATCATCAGTGCCCAATGACACAAAATACATAGCAACCTGATCGTCGTCAATAAATGCAGGGTTAAGAGAGGACGCAGCATTGCCAACAGTAGCTATTTGTCCTAGTCTGCTATCTAATTCCAATCTATATTGAGTCTCTTTCAGTTGTTGGTCAATAGCGAAAGCGTAAGAAATATCGGTTGTATCAAGCCCTTGATCAACTCGAATATAAGAATTGCTATGACCCGTTGCGGTCCCATCTATCACTCCATTTACGTTCTGAAAAGAAAATGCCGTTGTGGTATCAACAGCAACAAAAAATGAAGCAGAGGTTGAGACCTGTTGGACCTCTGCCGTCTGCCCATTTTGATTGCCCTGTGTATTGATCTTCAAAATGGGCAAGTACAGAAGGTCGGTTCTTGGGATAGAAATCAACTTTGTTTTCATCATTGAAGTATTGTTAGTAAAAGCCTCCAAAATAGGAGTCTGTAAAATATCTAAGTCATAATACGCAGAGCCACTCGTGCTCCCGGTATTATAGCTTCCATAATTAATCTCATCGTCACCAAGTGCAAATTTTGCTATCTTAAAAGAACCGTCGCCTTTAGCTAGGCGAAACCTGCCGGTATCTGTCAAAACGGCATCTAGAATAATATCTCCAGAATTATCTAAAAACCCCATCTGTCAACTCCTAATTCCTAGTAATTATAACGTAAACTATAATTCTTCATGTAGTTTCTCATGTTCATGAACAAATTTGATATTAAAATCAATTTTCTTTCCAGTTTGTTTGGAAGTCATCCGGATTTTAAACTTTCTAAGCTTGCTATCCTCTGACTGCTCCTTATTAATAAATAGTGGGTCGTCAACAATACCGAGCGCAGGGGATATTAATTTAGCACTATCAAAGAAATTGGGATTATCCATTATCTCCGACTTTAATAATGTATGCACTATCTTGGGGGATATATGAAAATATCTCCTCATAGATTTCTTCATTGTATAGCTGACCTCTTTTGCAAAATCTACAACCTTAATTATGGGATACGAAATGCTTGCCTGCGGCTCCATAACTAATTCTACCTCATAAAGAGGAGAAGGTAAAGAAACATTTCCATGATAATCCACCCCTCGGACCATATAATAGTATTTTTTATTGGGCTCTAACACATCTATGATGGCACATGAGTTAGCAGTAGGCGTCTCTACAATCAGTGGTTGCACGCTTGAAAAGTCACTATAGCTGAACGGCTTCTGCGGGTTCCCATCAATATCGGGATCAATCCTAAAAATCTCAAACCTTGAAATAGGATCGTCCGATTCATACTTTACTTTCGTCCCGTAGCTTGGTGGTAACTTCTGGTAAGCTCTAATCTTGGGTAGGTTTTGCACGTCGGCTTCATTAACAACTATGGGGTCGGTGAATAAACGACCAGTTGCTCCGTTCATAAATATTCTAATCTTGTTTGTCATGTTTTTAATGGGTATAAACATAACTTCAGGCGCAACAGGCGGGTCATCCCACATATACACCACAGTATCAAATTCATCAGGCTCTAAGCCCAAGTAAGGCACCTCTATTAATTTAGCAGTGGGCTTATGTTCCACCGAGCAGACCATTCTGAAGTCCTTGCTACCCGGGTCGTATTGGGCAATCCCCTTGGGATCATCAGCGTAAACTTCCTCCCCGCTGCCAAGAGCGCCTCCTCCGATATGTAACTGTCGTACTTTGTATTTATAAGCCGTTCCTATAACCATCACATAAGCAGACACAATATATCTGTATGTTTTATCGTAAGATACCTGAGTGTCGATATAGCGCAATTCTTTAAGCTCATTACTGTTTGTAAAATAGAAATTTTGAACAGGGACTGGGTCCACGCTGCCGTCAGACGTAACTAAGTGTTTTGACACTTTATAAAACAATATCTCGCTGTGTGCCGGTTTGCCTTCAAATACCTCCTCAATGGTTCGCGCCTTCTCGTTCTTAACTTGAGCTAAGCGCGTCTTAAACATAAGACAAAAAAGAGTGTTAAAGAAGTTATTAGAAACATAGCTGGCCTGCTTGGTGTCTCCTATGAATCTATAGAAAGACGTGGCCAGGAGAACCGCCATATCCTCGTCCCCGTTGGCCTGAAACTCATTCACCCAAGTGTCCAAGTCCAGAATTTGGCCCATACGCTCAGCTTGGTAACTGACAATCTCAGGCGAAGTCACGTCACTGGTCGATCCGTTAAGCGACGTGCTTACATATTGCCCTCGCTTTACAAGCGGGTATAGGCTGAAATTTCTTAGCGCTCCTGTTTCTGCGTCTCTCAGGACGTTTCCTTCCATAATAGTTTTCAACAACCCATAATCAAACTCAAAATCATTGATAGTTTCAGTGAACGAGGTATCTGTCTGAGTTGACATTTGGAAGTCAACGGTCATTGGAAAAAACACCTCACTATCATTATAATCTAAAAGATATTTTACATTACTGTTTGAAAAACCAAGATTTGCACTTTTTTGTGATTGTTGAATAATCAAGTCATTATCTTTTACACCCATAATAAAATCGGTGTATTGAGTAAAATAATTCATCTTCAGCTTAAGTGACTGCTCGTTGAACGCCGACTCAAGCGTTGAGAGTAGATTGAAGCCGCCACTGCCACCATCGGGCGCATTTGTAGTGAAAGAACCCCCAAGCGTCGTTAATAGGTCAATCCCAGCCTCATGCTCCTCCGCATACTGCGAGGTTAAGTAAAGGTACATGTTGGGCAGGTATATCTCAGCGACCCCTCCAAGGCTGGCCAGTGTTTCGTACTGCTGGTGGAGGAAGTTATAGCTCGGTTGTACATCGTAAAAAGCGGTGTTTTGCACATCACCAAGAAGTTCATTCTCTCTCTTGGAGAACGGAATAGTCATTTCAAAGTAATGATCTTGGAACGTAACGTTTGTCTGAACGGCTGGCCGATTGCCAAGGTCTCCAATAGGGCTGCTTGCAGCAGCATCGGCTAATATACCATCCATAAATAAAGCTTCTACTGCTATATCGAAGCCGCCCATTTCGCCAGATGTTTTGACACTTTCTTTGCCGGAAATCCACCACATCCAATCCCCTAAGCTCACGCAATGGTTTCTGTGTAGCAATAGCATCTCTTCAGTATTGCCAGCTTCTAAGGAATTTTGCGTCAACTGCCCCACAAGTTCAATTGTTTCGGGCGTGACGTTCTCATTCTTGATGCCCATAAGGTCCTGTCTCGTCCAGCCACCCTCAAGAGCCACTTTGTCTCTAAAGATATAGAATTTATCATAAATCGTCTCAGCCTCTACGTAAGCTCCTGCCAATATCGTGCTCGCCCCGGCTTTATGAAAGTCATACTTGGTGGCCATCCCGCTCGCCCACGTATCTATCTCCCCTGCAAAATCAGGTGAATTATTTATCATGTCTCTGAGTTTAGTTGCGCCTTTATCAAACGACTCAGCATCCCATCGTGAAAAGATATCGGCCCTAAGTTGATCTTGCTCAATTGGGAAGTTTTCTGCTCCCAGAGAGCCATAAGTACCGTCAATATATTCTTGAGCCTCTTCACTATATGTTACATCGCCAATAGGCTGGCTAACGTCAGCAGATTGCGCATAACCTTGAGATAAAACACCTGCGTAAGATCCAGGATCACCAACATTATATTGTGCCGCATACCTAGATATTTTGCCATTTTGTCCGTGAATTTGTTGCACGGTCGCCTGTGGATCGCTATTATTAGACACCTACGTACCCTCCTGCTGTTCCTTCTACCTCAGATTGCTCGAATACTGGCTCTGCGTCAAGCAGTACCTCTTCGTCCGTATTTGGGTCAATAGGGACACAATCCCCATCATCCCCCATTACAAATCCGTCCGGACAGTTTCCCTGCCCAACGGGGCCTATCTTTACGGGAGGAGTGGGTTCGGGGGGAGCAGCCATGGTCTCACCAGAGGATGGCATAAGTACTTCAGGGTTAACAAGCCTGAAGTACTTATCGATAGGGTCAAACTTAAGCTCTTCCTTGACTGGAATATATAAAAGATCCTGAGGCGATGAGTCGGGAACCACGCCTTGCGGTGGTTGAGTCGCGGTTGACTCTAAGAATGCTTCATAATTGCCCTCATATCTCTTCAAGCGACATAAAAGATACTTTCTCTGCGAGACATCATTTGGCGCATTGCCTCTATAAGTCTTAAATACTGGCGCCTTTAAATTTATAAACCCGCTTGATGTCTTCTTAAAGCTGGCCAAATATTGTGTTTCAAATATGTTTGAATAGAAAAAGAAAAGTGGAACACTCTTGGTGTACTCGGTAATAGCACCCACAGTAGGCATTCCAGAAAGCTGCGCGGGATTGGTTGCCGTGGATGATCCAGCTGCGCTGTTCTGCGCAAAGAGGTTCTTGAGGGCTAGCGGATACATATCAAGATAAGGGGGCACACTTGCCACACTCCCTAAAGCATTTAACACCACCCCAAACCCCGAATTCATGCCATCCCCACTCCCAAAAAACTTTAATATATCTTCTATAAGCGTATCATTTATTACCAAATAATTAAATAAAGCCGTTGTTTGGGCATCAATATTCCCATAAATAAACTTAGTTTCATTAAAGTCATCCATGGATGTGTGAGGGAAATATAGCGCTGTATTAGTGACCTCCGGTGTGCCTTCATCAAGATCAAACAAGCCTCCTGTATCGGACGGATCCGGTACACCAAATATCACATCGTTAGGTGTTGCTGATGCTTCGCCTGCTGTAATGTCTATCGCTGCTACGCTATTAGGGGCTGCTAGATTGGGAGGGAAAGAGCCGCAACCCGCCCCTTGCATACTTTTAACAAGTTTTAAAAACTCCTGTAACAAAGACCCGTAGTCCGCATATCCCCCTAGTTCCGTGGGGGTGTTACCCGTGTTAATAACCAAAGAATCACCGCCAACCTTGTCATACATCATGCTAGGCGTTAGGAAAGAAAATCGCATATTAGTGTTCAAGGCCATTTGAACATTGTTCCCAATAGCCCAAGTATCTATATTCCCAAAAAACTTATTCTTTTCTTGAACACATCGAGAATTATAAATAGCAGACTCTACATCTCTCAGCACTATTGCATTAAGGCCAGATTGTCCCATTGTGCTAGTTGTGTCCAAAACATTATAAGAATACCGCTCAATCTCGGCGATTTCTTTAAAAGTATATTCAATCGTAAGAGTCCTACTCGATGGACCAAGACCATTCAGCGACGGGGACCCAATACCAAGTTTTTTATCATGGCTCGCAAAGTTGCGCTCTAAAAGATTGTATACTTGGTTATAAATAGAACTTAAGAAATCAGAGACAATGGTCATGCCATCAATATCATTTAAAAGAAAATTTAACTTCTTAATTAAATCTCCTTGTTTTAATTGGCTGAACGCTTGGTCTGACGCCTTAAAAAAATCAAACACCCTATTAAGAGCCGTAGATATCTTCTGCTTAGTCGCATCAATTAAGGATCCATCCCCACTTCCAAAATTTAATAGCGCCGCGTTATTCAGTTGTTTTGTGCCGGTAATTAAAAATGCAGGCTTATCTGCTTCAGCACGCAAGTTGTCAACCGCTGTTATTGCATTCATGATAGTGGTGTTGATCCCCCCAAGCACTTTAGCCGTGCTGTCAACAAGTTCAATTCTCACACCATATTGATACTTTTCCCCCACTTGAACATCATAATCAGAAAAAGTGAAGGTTCTTAAAGTTCTACCCGGCTTGTCCCCCGTTATGGGAGCGCCTACTCCAGCAAAACTAAACTCCACTTCTTTAATATTTCCATTCTCCCCCGTCACCGTTTGGAGCGTTGGAACGTCGCCAAACTTATCGGCGGTCGAAACTATAGTCTTTTGAACAGGCTGTGTGAGTGGGTTTTTATACTCTGCGTTTGCTACAGGGTTTTCACTCCTAATCGTTCTCTTAAAGACATTTATAGAGACTATTTTAGAAAACTTCATCACCTCGCGCTTTGCCTGGCTATCTGCTGAATTCATTACCGGAGCCGGAAACTTGGCATTATCAAAGAGTACTCTTGCCATGTCGAGAAAGAAGGTCCCGTTTATATACTGAAGCTGCCCGTCAAGGGTGGGCCTACGCGTCGTCAAAAATAAATCCGAAAGGACTGGCTCGGGAGGTATTGTTATGTCCCTAGAAGCCCTCTTGCTAAGAACCCTTAGCGCTGGGTACATGTCTGCCAACGTTAAGTGTATCTTTGGTAACTTCTGTTTATGCCTTAAACGAAGATCTTGCAGCTTAGAATTATTTATAATGGTGGGGTAAAGAGGTTTTGAAGTGCCGGGATCGAACGTATCGCCAGACATAACCATCGTTTTTTTCGGAGAAAACCCAAGTTGCTCTTGCAGAGTTGACGTTATTCCAGGCCCCGGTGAATGAAAGTGAACCGGCCCATTCCATATCTGCCCTTGTGCGTCCTTGTATATACGCGCACCAGTCTTAACCCTTCCATTTGAAAATACAACCTCAGTGGTTACGTCTCCCGTAAACCCTTGTATTATCTCCTGTCCCCCCAGAACGTAGGCGCTCAGTTGTGTCGTATCTAAACCAGGGTAATCCCCCTGTAAAGCCACAACATCCACATAAGTAAACACATAGAAGGCCAGCGTTTTTATACTCTCATCCGTAAACTCGTAGTACTCGGTAAATGTTACATCATAAGTTTGGTTCCCCGCAGCATCCCTATAGATGTTATTTTTAGTGTATGCCTCAAATTTTTCAGTGACGCTTCCATCAGGTCCACCCACAACGTCAGTAAAGAGGTTAAGAAATTTAATATCGTCAGCCACGATGTTGCCTGCGTTATATTGGGCAACTATACGACCAACCATGGGGGTGGCTGTATTACTCTGGATGGCGTTTTTCGTGCTTCGGTTGCCGACCTTAACAATGCATATATTTATATACTTTGTAAACTCATGCCCAAGCCACTTGGATAAAGAAGGCACCTTTATCTGGTCTTTTATACCAAAATTTAAAGTCACCGTAAGGGGTCTTATTTGATACTCAAGGGGGTCCGGATTTCCCGAGAACATAGGAACATGAGCGGCCTGAGTATATTCTTGAATGTGCGGGTCATCTTTATACACCTCTTCCGAGTTATTCTCTAAAATAACCTTTTTAACATTTACCAATGGCATCATGGTATCAATGGTGCTTTGCGCGTCAATACTCATGAGCATTCCTCTATGACATCAAAATCACTAACAGTAGTGGACATGAATTTAAAGGGCAAACAATCAAACTCAAGTTGGGAGTCCGCAAAGATGTTCTCACGGTTATTCTCAAAGTCCAACTCGCATAAAATTTGATCTTGAATGCCGTTGTCTATGTCTATATCAAAGTAATATTCTACATAGTCCTTGGTGGGGGTGGGATAAGTTATTTGAAGCTCTTCTTCTGTGGCAAATTCGTCCAAATTTTTCGGATCCGGCAAAAACTTCATCTGAATAAGGACGTCCTCTTCGACATTTGTAGCTTGGTTTAAAACTTTCTTTATCTCAAACACCTCTAACTCGAAATTCTTTTTCATGGAAGTAGCATAATCCTCTCTTGCATCGATAAAAACATACCTTTGTTCTTCATATAAAAAAGTTCCATCTTGGAAATTGTCACCACTTATAGAATAAATTTGCGCAGGCTGTCCCTTTCTGAGGGCGAAAGCCTCCTGACCCGCCAGTATGTTGGGTATTTCATGTGCTGGGTCATCAAAATGGATGAACGCCTCAGCTGCTGCCTCTTCCGAGATGCCTGTGTGGGTTACAATAGTATGGTCCATATCTAACTGCGGGATATTCACAAACCCCCCGCTCCCATTAGCGGTCTCAGGAAAATACCCCCCCGCCGACGCTGAAATCGGCGCCTTGTGTGCTCTAATATTCCAGGCAGGAGCGTATGCGGCGTTGGGGTCAGCAGTGCCAAGCAGCAGAGGCATTGTGTTTAGCCGCTCCCTGGCCCTTATTGTTTGTATCTCGGCTTCAACATTAGACAGAAGAATATCATTTGCTAAATTAAAATTAGCCTCAATCCCGGAAAAAACAGCTTGGGTTTTCGGCCTAGCCGCGTCCTTGATCCTTCCATGAATCTCATTCTGATATTCAGTGACTCCTCCGTAGGCTCCGTCGTATAGCACATCTGCGTCAGTAAACGCATAGTAAACCGGCTTTAATCTTCCCTTAGATAGTAATCGCCTACCATACGGCGTGAGCTTAACGTCGAGCACTTCTTCTTTCTTGTTAAAAAATTCTGCCATATTTGTAATTAGAAATCCTATAAGATTTTAGCGTGAACCTCCACCACGAGCGCCACCTCCACGAGCACCACCCCTACGGGCACCTCCACGGCCACCGCCGAGCACTCGTCTTTCTTTGGGCGCCGTCCCAATTGCGCGACCCTCACCACCATCGCGGGAACCTCTGTCGCGTGGCTTTGCGGGGAACACTTCCGCAGCAACAGCCCCTTGGCCTGTAACAGACACGGTGGCCTCTAGTTGTGCCAACTCTACCATGCTAAAGAAGTCATAAGGCCAATTATAGCTATATTGTGGAATCTCTTCCTTAGAGCTTCCTTGGTTCCCTATGTTGAAATTAAACCTAAACTTCTGGTCATCCAGCGAGTCAGAAGTTTTAGCAAAATAATTGGTTTTTGCCTTCTGCTTAACCTTAAACACAAGCCACCTAATACCAGACTGGTATCCCGACAGTAGCTCGCTAGTCAGGAATGGATGAGAGATAGTGGCATTAGAGAACCGAGGCGGTTTTATTTTCATCAACGACTCAGGAGCAAGATTCTGCCAGATGTCTAATATATCCTTTTGGTCCAGAAAATGTTCAAACTCAAAAATATACATAGCGAACGGCTGCCCATCATTAACTTTATCTATGTTTGTAAAGAAATCAAAACGAGGCGGTATTACATAGCGGCTCATCTTCCTTACCATGTTTTGAACAGAGTTGCCCCCCCCACCCAACACAACCTCTTTGATGGGTGCGTCCTTTCCTTGGTCCTCGCCTGTATAATTTTGAACCGTAATTATTTCCGCCGAGACTGCCGTCTTGTCTACCGGGAAGAATTGAGTTTTTCCATTTCGAGTTTTTATGAATGGAATGGCAACAATCGCCTCTCTAAGCACTGTTGAACGATTTACCTCGCCGAGTCTTTGAGGCGCGTCACTAAAGCCAAGAAGCTCTCTCAATGAGCCGGTAGCCTGAGGTTCCCCGCCCCGTGCCGTTATCTCTGCTGCCGACAAGTCTTGTATCTGCAAATAAACGCCTTTGCCCTTAGGTATTTGTCCGTATTGATGTCCAAGGCCCGTAGCAATTGAGCCAGAGCCATCCGGTGGAAGAATCTTAGAAGCCTCCGAAAAATCTAATATTGGACACTCGAACTTCGGTTCAATAATAAGCCTTTGCTTTGCGTTTTCACCTTTAACCTCTTTTGGGTTGCCCAGATCGTCAAAAACTACGTGTGGTTCCAGCACCAATTGAAATGGCGTTGTGATAGAGGCAGACAATTGCATAGCGTTACGCCATGACGGAGAGTTATTGTAAGTGTCACCATAGGAGTCTTGGTAGAAGTAATCATCGAAAAGGATTTCGGTTCGGCCCCCGGTACAGGTTCGATAGTATTTTACATTGGTCTTATCAATAAAATCTTGGAAATCAATGTTTCCTCCCGCCCAATCATGCTTGAAAATATACTCCATCTCAGCAAAGCCATCAAAATAAGGAGGTGTAAATGGAGAATGCTCAGGCCCCTCTAGACTGTCTTCTTGCCTGAGGTAATAATAGGAATTACCTGCTGCGACAGGGGGGCCATAGGCAGACCCATATCCAAGAACAAGATTATCCCCAAGGCCGGAATTCTCATTAAGCAGCGGCCTCTGTGAGTAGTCTGCCGTGTAGGTGCCCCCAGCCCCCTGAGAGCCTTTTTTCACAGGAATTCGTGCGTAATTTATCAATTTAGTACCAGAATCAATATCATATGAACCAGTCATTAGGGCCTGAAATTGGCCGAATATATTACCAATGCTATTGACGTACTCGTACATCTGC
>Ga0208790_1000978_pt1 | contig 12875 bp, 10 predicted proteins | sample 10_taG_FD_184083 | JGI IMG/M metagenome (GOLD analysis project Ga0208790, IMG submission 184083) | Marine viral communities from the Subarctic Pacific Ocean - 10_ETSP_OMZ_AT15264 metaG (SPAdes) (version 2) | ecosystem: Environmental > Aquatic > Marine > Oceanic | place: Pacific Ocean | collected... | reverse complement strand
ACAGTAAATGAAAAATTTGAAGAAGGTTCTTTGGGTAGTAGGGTTGTTGATAGAACTATTATTAATTTCTGTAGGGATCGTAATATTCAATTTGTTGGAAGACGACTGAAGCCATATACAAGATTATATTCATTCTTTGATAATGTTGGTGTTACCGATCATTGTGTTCCTAAATTGATTGAAATCGCTATGACTTCTGGAACTTTCCAGGTAGGTGAAACAGTTACTGGTACAATGCCTTCGGCTCAGAATACTACACCTACCTCAACAGTAATTACACCTAGTATTGAGTTTAGAGTAGCATCTTCAAATCACAAATATGGTCCTTACAACGATCCTAAGGATTTTTATGATCAAAATCCTTATGATAGGGGTAATTTAGTTCCAGCGACGTATTCCACAACATCATCTACTCTAAATGTTGATACAGAAAGCCTTGCTAGAGAAAGTGGCGCTGAAGCTCCTAAGTATAAAGGAGAAATATCTCCAGGAATGCTGTTAGTTGGAAAAACTAGTACAGCACAAGCTATAGTTAGTGGAGTAAGACTCTTAACAGATAGATTGGGAACATTGATCGGATGTTTTCATATTCCAGATTCTTCTGATGATGCTGCTCCTACTTTCCAAACAGGTAGAAATACATTTAGATTGACAGATAGTCCTATTGATAGTTTAACTCAAGGACTTGTTTTAACATCTGCTGAAGAAACTTTCTATTCTCAGGGTGATCTGGAAACTACTCAGGAAACTACTTTATCTCTAAGAAATGCTGGTGAAGTTACTCGTGATAAATCTCAACCAGAGACTCGTAATACTGTTACAGGAAGTGATGATGCAACTACTAGTTGGGAAACTCAGGAAACCAGAATGACTGGTGAATATACTGACCCTCTAGCTCAATCCTTTAGTGTAGGATCTGATGATTCTGGAGGAATTTATCTTACTAGTGTGGATTTGAAATTCCAAGCTGTTCCTGACCCCACTACAGCAAATTCCAGTGTTACAATTCAACTTCGGGAAATGTCCTTAGGTACTCCTACTCAAACAATTCTCGCATATTCTGAAGTTGAAAAATTCCCTGCAGATATTGTTGTTTCTGATGATGCAAGTAAGGTAACTAATTTTAAATTCCAGGCTCCAGTTTATTTGGCATCCGGATCAGAATATTGTTTAGCTATTCTTTCTGCCTCTACAGATTATAGAGTTTGGATTTCTAGACTAGGAGAAGTTGATGTTCCATCATCAGGAAGTAAAGAATCTGGTCAAGTTCTGGTTTCTGTACAGCCATTATTGGGATCTTTGTTTAAATCACAAAATGCTAGTACTTGGACTCCAAGTCAATATGAAGATTTGACTTTCCAGTTTTATAGGGCTGATTTTAACCGTGAAGGATCTGTTCAATTCTTTAATCCGGAGTTACCAATTGGAGATCAGAGTCTAAAGGTAAATCCAATTACTCCTTATCCTCAAGAAGTAAGAATAGGGTTGGGTACTGTAGTAAATACCACTACCTTAGTTGAAGGATGTATAGTTACTCAAACTGGTACAGATGGCCAAGGACAATTTGTTGGTTATGCTGGATCCGCTGCAGGTACTCTTAATTTAATTAGTGCTGGTATAGGATATACTCCTATTTCTGGTGGATATACTTTCACTGGAGTAGATCTTACAAGCATTACTGGAAGTGGATATAATGGAGTTGCTGATGTAACTATTGAGAATGGTGTTGCTGTGGCTGCTACTATTAATGGTTATGTGGGAAGTGCTCAGACTGGAGTTGGAAATGGTGGTGGTACTGGATATCAAGTTGGTGATATTGTAGGGATACAAACTTTTGGAGGAGATTTTGGTGTTGGATCTTTAGGAAGTGGAGTAAGATTCTCTATAGGAGAAATTTTTGGAAATAATGAAATAGTCCTTACGAATGTTCAAGGTACATTTGGTACTACTGCTGGCCAACAGCTATTTTATAATGGAGTAAGTAATGCTCCTGGTGTGGGAATAGGTGCTACAATGTTGAATTTCCTTGATGGGGGTGCAATTCCACAAAGCCCAATTAGAGTTACTAATGATGGCCTTCATGCGAAGGTTTTCTGTAGAAATCATGGAATGCATTCTTCTGGTAATGTGGTTACATTGTCCGATTTTAGTGGAGGATTAACAAATAGAACAACATTGTCAGCTTCTTATCCCAATACTGGTACTGGAAATATATCTATTGCAAGTACCGAAAACTTTGGAACTTTTGAAAATGTTGGAGTTAGTGCTAGCAATCTTGGTTATGTTAGGATTGGTAATGAAATTATTTCTTATACCGGATTTTCAGCTGGAGGAGGTCTTACTGGTATTACAAGAGGTGTAAACAATACTACTCCAACCACACATTCTCAAAATGACATTGTTTATAAGTATGAAATGTCTGGAGTATCTCTTATGAGAATTAATACGACTCACAACTTGAATGATGTGGAACTCGCATCTCAAGGTGGTCCTGAGACTGCAATTACTTTAGATTCTTATACTGTAAAGGTGGATATGAGTTCTGGAGATAATGCAACTGATCGATCAGGTAGTGGAACTTTACCAGCCCTGAAGTTTGCTTCATCTCTTAATAATGGAGGTGTGTCGGCTAAGTCTACTTATAATATCCCATTTGAAATGGTTAAACCTAATTGGAATATAACTAGTCCAACTGGAACATCTATTCGACCTTCAATAAGAACTGTTTCTGGTAGTAGTATTTCTGGTTCTGATGGATCTTTTGTAGATAAAGGATTCCAACCTTTATCATTGAACCAAGAAAATTGGTTTAATAGTCCCAGAATAGTTGCTTCTTCTGTTAATGAAGATCAGTATCTTACTTCTCTTCCAGCAAATAAATCTCTCACCGTGAATGTGAATTTAAATACTCGTAATACCAAGATTTCTCCAATGATTGATTTGGATCAAACTTCGTTAGTGTTTACTTCCAATAGAGTTAATGCACCAGTTGGAGATTATGCTACTAATTTGGATGTGAAAACCACTGATCAAGATCCTCATAGATTTTTCTATGTTACTAAAAATATAACACTGGAAAATGAAGCAACAAGTTTACAGGTGTGTATGGATGCTTATATGAGTAATGCGAGTGATGTGAGAGTATTTTACTCTTTAAATCAACCAGGTGGTGTTGATGATTCTATATTTGTTCCATTCCCAGGTTATAAGAACCTCAATCCAAGTAGGCCTGGAATTGTTATTGATCCAGCAAATAATGATGGATCTTCTGATATAAGAGTTCCAACAAAGGATAATTTCGCATCAAACCCATCTATGGATATGTTTAGTGAGTATAGGTTTACTGCTGATAGAATTCCATCATTCACAAACTTTAGAATTAAAATTATTGGAACAAGTACTAATCAAGCTTTTGCTCCCCAGATCAGCAATCTCAGGGTGGTGGCATTAGCATAAGATGAGTTTAATTCCTATAAAAGATGAGAGGGGTTTATTTAAAGATAGCCATTCAGGTGCTATCGTGAATAAGAATAATAGTGAATACCAGGCCTATATTGCTCAAAGAGAAAAACTTCTTTCCGATAAAGAAAGACTTGATAAAGTTGAAAATGAAATAAGTGACATTAAACAAATGCTCCAAATCCTCATAGATAAGTAAAATGGCAAATAACGCTATCACATTTGATCCTCCTGATGGAGTATCATATGGTGTTAATTTAACTATTAATAGTGGTACAGATTTTAAATCTTCTTTTCATGTGCTAAAAAATGACAGAACCAATTTTGATTTTACAAGTTGGACTGGTTCTTCTCAGATGACGAAATCTGTTTCGGTAGGATCTACTGCTTATCCAGCTGCGACTTTTGCTGTAGGGTTTACTAGTGCAGCAGGAGGAAAATTTGATATTTCATTAGGTTCTACTGCTACTAGGTCACTAAATGGTGGAAGATATTGGTATGATATTTTAGTAAGTTCTGGGTCTACCATTTATAGAATTGTTGAGGGCAACATATTAGTACAGGCGGGGGTATCTTCCGCACCATAAATATAAAAATAGTAGTAGTATAAAATGGCGCAGCCCACCTCTCGATCAGAATTAAAACAATACTGCTTAAGACAGCTGGGCGCTCCTGTCTTAGAAATTAATGTTGCTGAAGAACAGTGTGAGGATCTTATTGATGATGCTCTACAAGTATGGAATGAGAGACATTATGATGGTGTTACCCAAGTTTATTATAAGCATAAGATTACTCAAGCTGAGATTGATAGGGGCAAAGCTAAGGCTACTGATGGAGTAGGAATTACAACATATACCACTACTGGAGTAGATACAGGAACCGGAGCTGTTGAATCTATCTACTATGAAAGTAGTAATTACCTTCAAATCCCATCAAATATAATTGGAATTAATAAAGTATGGCAATATGATGATGCTCAATCTATGAGTATCTCCAATATGTTTAGTTTTAAATATCAGTTATTTTTAAATGATGTTTATTATTGGGGAAATGCTGATTTATTGGGTTATTCAATGGCTATGAGTTATGTGGAGACTTTGAATTTTCTTCTTAATACTCATAAAGCTATTCGTTATAATCAAAGAATGGATAGATTATATTTGGATGTAGATTGGGGTAATTTGAGTAAAGATAAGTATTTGATTATTGATGCTTGGTCAGCCATGGATGGTAATACTTATACCGGAGTATGGAATGATCCATTCTTAAAGAAATATACAACCTCTTTAATTAAGAGGCAGTGGGGACAAAATTTAATTAAATTCCAGGGAGTTAAATTGCCTGGTGGTATTGAGTTTAATGGAAGACAGATTTATGATGATGCTCAAAAGGAACTTGATGATATTAAATCTCAAATGTCTTCTACTTATGAGATTCCCCCGTTGGATTTGATAGGTTAAGGTTATGGCTCTTAATTCTTACACTCTTAATGGAGCGACAGGCGAACAAGAACTTCTCCAAAGTCTTGTCAACGAACAGTTGAAGATGTATGGGGTTGAAGTTTATTATATTCCTAGAAAATATATAAAAACTAATACTGTTATTAAGGAAGTAATAGAATCCAAATTTGATGATGCATATCCTATAGAAGCATATGTTGATAATTATGAAGGATATGGGGGACAAGGAACACTCTTATCTAAATTTGGTATCCAGGATGTAGATGATTTAACATTAATTATTTCTAAAGAAAGGTTTGAGACTTATATTAGTCCCTTAATGAAAGGTGGTGCAAATGTAGAATTATATACCCGCCCCAAGGAAGGAGATATCATCTATTTCCCATTAGGAGATAGATTGTTTGAAATTAAGTATGTTGAGCATGAACAACCTTTTTATCAACTCAAGAAGAATTATGTTTATGAGTTGAGATGTGAACTCTTCCGTTATGAGGATGAAGTTCTGGATACTGGTGTTAAAGATATTGATGATGAAATAGAACAGATTGGATATATTCAGACTCTTTCTTTGATAGGAACTTCTGTTCAGGCAACTGCTACTGCATCTCATGTATCTAGTGGAGCAGTAACTCAAATATTCATGACCAATATGGGTAATGGATATCTATATCAACCACTTATTGGAATAGGTTCTGCACCTTCCGGCGGTACTACTGCTAGTGGTATAGGGTCTATATCAACTGAATGGATTAATGCTGATGGAAGTGTAGGTGGAAAGATTGCTTCTGTTAATATAACCAATGCTGGTGCTGGTTATACCGAACCCCCTTTAATTACTATAAATGATCCTACGGGATATGGTTCAGGGGCTGCTGCTACAGTTGGTATTAGTACTGATCAAGGATCTATAGGAATATTCTCTATTACTAATGCTGGATCCGGATATACTACAGAACCTTCTGTAACCATTTCAGCACCGCCTGCAGGTGGAACACAGGCTGTTGGTATTGCTACTATTAATGCTGCAGGTATTGTTACATCGATGTATATCACCCATTCTGGTGTTGGATATACTGATGCTCCTACAATAAGTCTCAGCGCACCATCTTCATCTGGTACTGGTGGTTATATCTTCAACGAAGTGGTAACAGGTTCAACATCAGGAACTACTGCTAGGGTTAAGTCTTGGAATGCTCAGACTTATGAATTGGAAGTAGGAATTATTAGTGGAGGATTTAGTCCGGGTGAGAATATAGTGGGAGGTGAATCTGGAGCTACTTATGCTTTAAGAGTTCAGGATACATGGGATTCTACTAACAGAACCAGTGATGATGGAACTATAACTACAACTCCATTCTCTGATAATGAAACTATTGAGTTGAGCTCAGATGATATCATAGACTTTACTGAGACTAATCCGTTTGGGATGCCGTAATTGGTTAAATAGTACATACACAGGTATAAGGTAATGTTTGAGTATTTTTATAACGAGATCTTTAGATCTGTCATTATTGCATTTGGATCCATTTTTAATGGAATTGAAGTTCGTAAGGATAGTAGTGTCATTAAAGTGCCTTTGGCTTATGGACCTACTCAAAAGTTTCTTGCTAGAATGCAGCAAGACGTAGATCTTAATAGACCTACTCAAATAACGTTGCCTCGAATGTCATTTGAGTTTTTGGGATTACAGTATGATCCCACCAGAAAAATGACTCAGACTCAAACCTTTGCAATGGAAGAGCCTGATGGAACTACAATTCAAAGAGCCTATCTTCCTGTTCCATATAATATGTCATTTGAACTTAGTGTTTTGACAAAGTTGAATGATGATATGCTTCAAATTACAGAACAAATTATACCATATTTTCAGCCCACTTATACTATTCCAATTAAATTTTTAGGTAATTTAAAAGAAGTAATTAATGTTCCTATTCAATTGGATAGTATTGAAATGGAAGATGATTATGAAGGAAATTTTGATACTAGGAGAGCTCTTATCTATACCTTAAGATTTACAGCCAAAACCTATGTTTATGGTCCTATTGCTGATGTTACTAGTGATATTATTAAGAAGGTTCAAGTTGGATATATTGCTGGCACTTATGATAAGAGTGTAACTCCATCCAGAGATCTTACTTACTCAGTAGTTCCCAGAGCCACTAAGGATTATGATGGTGTTGTTTCAACTCTTTTATCTGCAAATGTTAATTTGACTGATACTATTATTGAAGTGGATGATGGTACTGCAGTTTCTGCTCAGACTTATATCTATATTGATCAAGAAGAGATCTATATAGAAGCTGTGAGTAGTAATAAACTTACAGTAAGAAGAGCACAAGATAATACTACTGTTCAAAATCATGTATTGGGGGCTCAGGTCAAGACCATTACAGATGCTGATGATAACTTGATTGAGGTTGGGGATGACTTTGGATTTGATGGTTCTACGTTCTAAGTTTAATTTATGTCTAGCAAATTTGAAAAATTAAATAATACTTTCAATATAACTCCCACAGAAGTAGAAGTAGATTCTATCCAAGTTTCTGTTGGAGTTGATAAGGAAAAGCCTGATAGACTTGCAAAAAGTGATGTTGAAAGAGATTATGAATATACTAGAGGTAATCTTTACTCTATTATTGAAAAGGGTCAGGAAGCTATTAATGGTATTCTGGATGTAGCTGAACAAAGTGATATGCCTAGAGCTTATGAGGTTGCAGGTCAGTTAATTAAGAGTGTTTCTGATGCAACTGATAAGTTAATGGATCTTCAGAAAAAATTAAAGGATGTTAATAAGGAAGAAGAAACTAAAGGTCCAACAAATGTTACTAATGCCTTGTTTGTAGGATCTACAGCAGATTTACAAAAAATGTTGAAAGAGCAGGGTAATACTAAATAGGGAAGGGAGATAAATCCCAAAGTACTTTTAGTATCCATAAAATGTCAGAAGATAATAATGACAATTTACCATCTATAGATGATTATAAGGCAGAGGAATTACCCTCTCTTGATAGCATTTTAGAAGAATATAAATTACCTTCAGTTGAAGATTTTAAAGAGAAGGAAGAAGTAGTAGAAGAAGAAAAAAATACTTGTGGGGAAGGAGAATATTTCTGTAATGATGAACAAAAATGTAAGCCTATTCCTAAGGGACATAAAGTTCTGCCAGATGGGGAACTAGTTAAGGAATCGCAAGATCTTACTGAAGTCTTGCATCTTATTAATGCAGTTAGAAAGGATATTCCTGATATTCCTGAAATTAAATGTTATGATGAAGAATTAAAAAAACTTACTGAGTATGTTGATCAAATTCATGATTGTATTCTAGAAGTTCCTGAAGTAAAATATTATGATGAAAATATAACTTCTATTGAAGAAAGAATATCCTTACTTAAGGAAGAAATAGAAAATCTTCCAGAAGTAAAGTATTATGAGGATGATCTTCAGTCTCTAAAAGAAAATATTGATAATATAAGAGCAGAGATCCCCCAGTTTCCTAAATGGGTTAATGAAGTTAATGAGGTTCCTGATTTTTCATGGATTGGAAAAACATTTAGTGTAATTGATGATGATTTCATTAAAGTCAATGATCATTTAAATTTATTAAAAGGACATATTGATTCTGAAATTCAACAAGTTTCAGAAACTTTTGATACTAAAGATTTTGAGGCTAGAGTCGATATTAAAGAAATGTCCTCTGATTTGAAGAATTCAAAGGATAAGATTTATAAAGAATTAAAAGAAGCTGCTCTAAAAATTTGGGATCATCATAGTGAATTTAAAGATGATGGTAGAAAATTAAAGAAACAGTTAAAGGGTGAGTATAATCTTCTTAAACAGAAAATATCAGAAGAAATAAAGGAACTCAATGAGAAGAATATATCTTCTCAGAATAAGATTACTTCTGCTCTTACAGAATACTTTAATGAGGTAAAGGAAGATATTTCTAATCTTCCTGAAGTAAAATATTACGATAAAGATATTAAAAAGGTAGATAAAGATATTAAAAAGGTAAGAGAAGAGTTCAAACCTCTTTCTGAAGAGTTAAGATCTTTAAGAGAGATGGTGATTGATTTAAAAGTCAAACAACATGAGTTTCAAGATGTTCAAGAGGGATTATTAAATATTCCTCCAAATGAAGATAATAAAGATCCTCTTACTCCATTAGATCAGAAATTCGTTACTTTCAATGAGTTACAGGGTCATTATAGACTTTTTGTCAATAGAGTTCAGGAGCAGTTAGCTACCTATGGTGGAGGTGGTTCAGTTGATCTTCAATATCTAGATGATATTGCTGGTATTGCTACTAATATTAGTGCTTATGATGGAATGTATTTGAAGGTTGATACTTCTCAATCATCTGGACATAAGTTTAAGTTTTCTACTGTAAGTGTTGGAGCTGGTGGAACTTGGTCTTCTAATTCTATAGGAGTTAGTACTACTAAGAATGTTGGTATTGCAACAACTGCAAGAGCTGATTATGCATTATATGTTCAAGGTGATGCTTATTATACTGGGAATATTTCGGCTGCAGGAACTATTACTTATGAGGATGTAACTAATGTTGATTCTATTGGTATTGTAACTGCTGGCAAAGGAGTTAGAGTTACTACTGGAGGTCTTGTTGTAACTGCTGGTGTTTCTACCTTTAGTGGTATCGGTACATTTGGTAGTGATGTTTATATTGACGGCAACTTAAATGTTGTTGGTGATATTGTATATGATGAAGTAAGTGGTAGAAATTTAGATATCTCTGGTATTGCTACTATATCAACATTGGGGGTTTCTATTGCTGCAACAACTAAAGATCTTTTAGTTACTGGTTTATCAACATTCACTGGTGCTATTGATGCTAATGGAGCACTAGATGTAGACGGACATACTGAGTTAGATGATGTTAATGTATCCGGTGCTTCTACATTCACTGGAATAGGAACTTTTATTAGTGATCTTTATGTTGGTGGAAATCTTAATGTTACTGGTGATATTGTATATGATGAAGTTACAGGTAGAAACCTAAATATTACTGGGGTTGGCACTATAGCAACTCTTGGAGTTACTGGAATAACTACTGTTGGAATTTTAACATCATATAATTCTATAAGTGTTGGTTCCACCAATCTTCTTACAGAAATTGGCACAAAAGCTTCTATTGGAATGGTATTGGCGTTAGGATAATGACAATTTTTAAAAAGTTTTTTAAAGAATCTGCTAAAGAATATACACATCTACAGAATGAATCTCACCAAGAAGTTTTAAGAAAGAATTTTAATCAATTTATAGAAAAATTTGCTCTTAGGGTAACTGGATTAGATGGTAGCGAACCTAAATGTAGATATGGGATGGAGTATGATAAAAAGTTAAATGCTTGTGTTCCTCTTAAAACTCAATGGAATGATGAGTATTGGGGTGGTGGTATCCATCATGTACATGTAAAGAAAAATGGAAATGGTGGTGAAAATGGTGGAGGATAAATAGTAAAAACTCTTGTTTGAGCAATGGACGCCTTAAGTAGAATTAGAAAAACTGTCAACGAGTATCAGAATAAGATTACTCTTGATGATGCTGATGGAAATTTGGCGTATGAGATTGTTGATGTAATTAAACCAGCTCCTATGAAGGGTATGGCTGAAGCAACCAGAGTTAGTGCTCAGTATGGAAATACTTGGAGGATTTTGTTAAATTGGAGAGGAAAGTTGCTTGTGATGAGATTTTTCTTCCCATTCACAACAAAACCTACAAGAGATCAAGTTCAACATGCATTAGATAAGATTTATCCACAAGCTAAAATTAGAGCTTATTTCATTGATACATTGGATGGTGGAGCATATGTTAATGCTGGTGAGATGAGAGGAATGTTGGGAGTTAAGGCGGGAGGAAGGCCTTGAGTTAGTGGGGTATTGTTATGTCTGATGAAATTTATCTTGGTAATCCGAATTTAAAGAAAGCTAATGTTGCTCAGGAATTTACTGAGGATAATATTCGTGAGTATATCAAATGCAAAAATAATCCAGTTTATTTTGCTGCAAATTATATAAAGATTGTTACTCTTGATGAAGGTTTAATGCCTTTTCGTCCATATGATTTTCAAGAGGAACTTATAGAAAATTTTCATAAGAAGAGATTTAATATTTGTAAGATGCCACGACAGACTGGTAAGTCTACCACTGTTGTAGCATTTTTATTACATTATGCTGTCTTTAATGATAGTGTTAATATCGGTATTCTTGCCAACAAAGCAGCTACTGCTAGAGAACTTTTGGGAAGGTTACAGATTGCTTATGAAAACTTACCTAAATGGATGCAACAGGGTATTTTATCTTGGAATAAAGGTTCACTGGAGTTAGAAAATGGATCTAAAATCTTGGCTGCTTCAACCTCTGCCTCAGCTGTTCGAGGAATGTCATTCAATATATTGTTTTTGGATGAGTTTGCATTCGTTCCAAATCATATTGCTGATTCGTTTTTTGCTTCCGTTTATCCTACTATTACTTCTGGTAAGAGTACTAAAGTTATTATTGTCTCGACGCCGCATGGAATGAATCATTTTTATCGTCTCTGGCATGATGCTGAGAGAGGAAAAAATGAATATACTCCTACTGATGTTCATTGGTCTGAAGTTCCTGGAAGGGATGCTAGGTGGAAACAGGAGACCATTAACAATACATCAGAAGATCAGTTTAAAATTGAGTTTGAGTGTGAGTTCTTAGGATCTGTTGATACTCTTATTGCTCCCAGCAAGTTAAAGACTCTAGTGTATGACAGTCCAAAACAAAGAAGTAAGGGATTAGATGTCTACGAAGGGACTAAAGAGGATCATGATTATTTGATGACAGTAGACGTAGCACGAGGAGTGGGTAATGATTATTCTGCATTTGTAGTTATAGATATTACCCAATTTCCACACAGAGTAGTAGCCAAATATAAGAATAATGAAATTAAACCTATGTTATTTCCTAGTGTAATCTATGATGTAGCCAAAAATTATAATAATGCATTTATTCTTTGTGAAGTCAATGATGTAGGAGATCAGGTAGCTTCTATTCTTCAGTATGATTTGGAATATGAAAATATTCTTATGTCTTCTATGAGGGGAAGAGCTGGTCAGGTTATTGGACAGGGATTTTCTGGAAAGAAAGTTCAATTGGGAGTGAAGATGTCCAAGACTGTTAAGAAAGTAGGATCTCTTAATTTAAAGACTCTAATAGAAGAAGATAAGGTTTATTTTAATGATTATGATATTATATCAGAATTAACTACTTTTATATCTAAACACAATTCTTTTGAAGCTGAAGAGGGATGTAATGATGATTTGGCTATGTGTTTGGTAATTTATGCATGGTTAGTTGCACAGGATTATTTTAAAGAGCTTACAGATCAAGATGTAAGGAAAAGACTATACGAAGAACAGAAGCATCAGATAGAACAGGACATGGCACCATTTGGGTTTATGTCTGATGGATTAGATGACGAAGGTAGTTTTGTGGATAAAGATGGAGATAGATGGCATACTGATGAATATGGAGATAGATCTTACATGTGGGATTACATGTAAATGGGTATTTTAATAAATATTTCTTAGATAAATGAGACTTTTTTAGAGGGAGAAAAACATGGCGACTCCGCAATTATCTCCAGGCGTGCTGATCAGGGAAGTTGATCTGACCGTCGGAAGAGCAGAGAACGTATTAGACAATATTGGTGCCATTGCCGGGCCCTTTAGAATAGGACCGGTTGATGAGCCTACCAGTATTGCTACGGAGAGAGAATTAATTACCACATTTGGTAAGCCACTAAGTACTGATAGACAATACGAATATTGGCTGACGGCATCTTCATATTTGTCGTATGGGGGTATTCTTAAAGTTTGTAGAACTGATGGTAATAACCTCAACAATGCTAACGCATCTGTTGGTTATGCCGCTACTACATCCTTGAAGATTAAGAATCAGGATGATT
>Ga0208790_1000975_pt1 | contig 12899 bp, 12 predicted proteins | sample 10_taG_FD_184083 | JGI IMG/M metagenome (GOLD analysis project Ga0208790, IMG submission 184083) | Marine viral communities from the Subarctic Pacific Ocean - 10_ETSP_OMZ_AT15264 metaG (SPAdes) (version 2) | ecosystem: Environmental > Aquatic > Marine > Oceanic | place: Pacific Ocean | collected... | reverse complement strand
CGCCACTTATTGAAAATATTCCTAATATAGAATTAACTACGAGACCCAGAGAAGGTGATTTAGTTTATTTTCCATTAGGAGATCGTTTATTTGAAATTAAGTTTGTAGAGCACGAGAAACCATTCTACCAACTTCAGAAAAATTATGTTTATGAATTAAGATGTGAACTCTTCCGTTATGAGGATGAAGTTGTTGATGTTGGTGTTGATGCAGTTGATGATACGGTAATTGATAAAGGATATATCCAATCTCTTACTTTGGTGGGAGATGCTATTCAGGCAACTGCTACTACTGGAATTGTAACTGAAGGTGGATTGAGGAAAGTTACTCTCACTAATAGAGGATATAATTATGTTACATCAACGTCTACTCAATACCCACCTAGGGTTGCTATTTCATCTGTAAGATCCAGCATTCCAGGGTCTACCAATAAAACATATGATGCAGTTGGAATTGCGACATTGATTGATAATTTGATTAATTGTGATGGAGTATTGGATACTAAGGTTCAGGGAGTTGAAATAAGAAATCCTGGTTATGGATATAGTGTTGCTCCTGGTATTGGATTCATTCATAAGACTGGTGTAGGTGCTGCTGCAACAAGTGAAATAGCAGATGGGACACTTGGTATTGTAACTATCACTGAAGGCGGTTCTGGATACGTTACAGAGCCTTTAGTTACTATTGCTGGACCTGGAGTAGGTACAACTGCTAGTGGAAGAGCGGTTATAAGTTCTGCTGGTATTGTTACTGCTGTTAGGTGGAAGGATGCTGGTGTTGGATACACTGGTGGAGATACACCTACTATTACAATTTCTGCTCCTGATACCGGTGCCTTTGGAGATTATGATATTGGTGAGACTGTTACTGGTTCTGCAAGTAGTACAACAGGTATTGTTAATAGTTGGGATAAATCTACAGGTGTTCTCGAACTTAAGATTGTTGATGGTACATGGACGAGGGGTGAAAACATCGTCGGTGTTAACGCCACAAGAGAAGTTAGAGTTATTAACACTGATGATATAGTTACTCCTTATGCGGATAATGATAATATTGAAACAGCAGCAGATGATATATTAGATTTCTCGCAGAAGAACCCATTTGGTGATCCCTAAATAGAGCTAATAGAAGTGTATTGAGTAATGTTTGAGTATTTTTATCACGAAATATTAAGAAAAACCATTATTTCTTTTGGTACTTTGTTTAATGGCTTGCAAATCAAGCATAAGGATTCTGATGATAACACAACAAGTGTTATTAAAGTACCTCTTGCTTATGGACCTACGCAGAAGTTTTTAGCACGTCTTGAGCAATCTCCAGATCTTAATAAGTCAATTCAAATTACATTACCAAGAATGTCATTTGAATTTATTGGTATGTCTTATGATCCTAGTAGAAAAGTAACAACTACACAAACATTCCTTTCTCCTGCCACTTCTGATAAGGCAGAAGAAAAGAAAACGTATATGCCAGTTCCTTATAATATGAATTTTGAACTGAGTATTATGTGTAAATTAAATGATGATGCATTACAATTGGTGGAGCAGATTGTACCATATTTCCAACCATCATATGCATTAAGCGTTGATCTTGTTTCAACAATTGGAGAGAAAAGAGATATTCCTGTTATATTAGAAAATATTACAATGGTAGATGATTATGAAGGTGATTATACTACAAGAAGAGTATTATTATACACTTTAAGATTTAGTGCTAAGACATATCTCTTCGGACCTGTTTCTTCTACTACGAGCGATATTATTAAGAAGGTTGCTATTGGATACATTGCTGCAGAATCTTCTGGTTTAGATTCCAGAACTGGAGGAAGAGATGTTACTTACTCTGTAACTCCACGAGCAACTAAGAATTATGATGAAGTTGTTGCTACCAATCTTAGTAATGACATAAGTTTGGCAGATGTAACAATTAGTGTTGATGATGGAACAGCTCTTACAGTTAATAAGTATATTGTTATAGACAATGAATCACTTTATGTTGATAAGATTAATGGTAATGAAATAACAGTTCTTAGGGGTCAAGATGGAACCACAGCGGCTGGACATGTTAAAGGTTCAAATGTTGGTAAGATAACTGAAGCTGATAATCTTCTTATAGAAGTCGGAGATGATTTTGGATTTGATGGATCTTATTCATGACAACAAAACAATTAGATAAAGCCTTTAATATTGCTCCTACTGAAGTCGTAGTAGAGAAACCCGCACCTGTGGGTATTCAAAAACCTGATAGACTTAAAAAGGATGATATAGAAAAGGATTATGAGTATACAAGAGGCAATCTATACTCTATCATTGAAAAAGGACAAGAAGCAATTAACGGAATTCTTGAACTTGCTCAAGAGAGTGAAATGCCAAGGGCATATGAAGTTGCTGGACAATTGATTAAAAGTGTTTCTGATGCAACTGATAAGTTGATGGATCTTCAGAAGAAACTGAAGGATGTAGAAGAAGAAACAAAACCAAAAGGACCTAATACTGTTAATAATGCACTCTTTGTAGGATCTACCGCAGAACTTGCAAAGATGATAAAGGAGAGTGACCTTAGTAGTTCTTCTAAATAAAAAAGGGAGAGAAATCCCAAAGTACAAAGGTTACTAATAGTATGTCCGACCAACTACCGTCAATAGATGATTTCGCTGAAGATACCAGCAAATTACCTTCAGTTGATGATCTTATAAAAGAAGAAGAATTACCTTCCATTGAGGAATTTGTGGTAGAGGAACCTACTATGAGAGCCAATGATCCTGGTGAACAGGGTGGATTTGGTGGAGGTGCTGGGAAAGAAGAAGAGGAAGAAATAGAAGAAGAAGCAGAAGATCTTACAGAAGTATTACGTTTAATTAATGACTTAAGAAGGGATATTCCAGATATTCCTGAAATTAAGTATTATGATGAAGAATTAAAGCAACTCTCTGAGCAAGTTGAGAATATTAGAGATAGTATTCCAGAAATTCCTGAAATAAAGGAATATGAGGGAGAAGTAGAAGCAATATGCGAACAAATTGATCTTGTAAGAGAAGAAATAAAGGATCTTCCTGAGGTTAAGTATTATGATGAACAGGTAAATTTAATTGAAGATAGGATTGATAGTCTTCAAACGGAAGTAACTAATCTACCTGCAGTTAAGTATTATGATAAAGAGATAGAAGCAATATGTGAAGCAATTGATAAGGTTAGATCAGAAATACCTGTCTTTCCTAAATGGGTTAATGAAGTTAATGAGGTTCCTGATTTTACCTGGATTGGTAAGACCTTTAGTGTAATTGATGATGATTTTATCAAGGTAAATGATAATTTAAAAAATGTTGAAGAGAAAATCAATCAAGATATTGAGCATCTTACTGAAGACTTAGATGCTAAGGATTTTGAGAAGAAAGTTGAAATTAAAGAAATCAAGGAACATCTTGATGAAACGAAAGAAAAAATATATGGAGAATTAAAAGAAACTGCTATAAAGATTTGGGAACATCATGATTCCTTTAAAGATGATGATAGAAAATTAAAAAAACAGATACTAGGTCAGTATAATGTTTTAAAAGAGAATATTGAAAAAAGGGTAGATGAGTTTAATAGTAAGAATATTGAAGCTCAGAATATTATTACAGATTCTCTTAGAGAATATTTTGATAGTTTAAAAGAAGAAATTGGAAGTCTTCCAGAAGTAAAATATTATGATAAAGATGTTAAAGGTTTACGTAAAGATTTATCAGCATTAAATGAAAAGCATAATGATAATGCTGTTAATATTACTGAACTTTATAGAATTATTGAAGATTTACAAGAACTTCAGAACGAGTTAAAAGAAGATCTTACTGATAATCCTCCAACTTATACTGAGGTTGGTTCTGGAGATCCTCTTACTCCATTAGATAAGCAGTTTCCTAGTTTAAAATCTTTAGCAGATCATTATAGATTATTTGTCAATAGAGTTCAAACTCAGATGGCATCTATTGGCGGAGGTGGTGCAGTAAATTTACAATATCTTGATGATATTGCAGGAATCACTACTAATATCAGTGCCTATGATGGTATGTTCCTTCAAGTTGATTTGGAACAAACTGGAATTGCTACTGGCAAAAAGTTTAAGTTTGCAAGTGTAGCAGCTGGAAGTACAACATGGACTACAGACTCTAGTAGTGATGTTTATACCTTGCAAAATGTTGGTATAGCAACTACTGCACGAACTGATTATTCTTTATATGTTGGTAAACCAAAATCAGGAACTGCTACTACAGATGTTGTTGCATATTTTGATGGAGATATTTCTGTTGCAGGAACTATCTTTAAAGATAATGTAAGGAACGTTGATTCTATTGGTATTATTACTGCTAGAGATGGAATAATTGTTGAAAGTCAAGGTATTAATGTTGTTGCTGGTATTGTAACTACTCCAACACTTCATGTGGGTGCTGGTATTATTACTGCTAGTTCTTCTGGAGTTAATGTTACTGGTGTAATTACAGCAACAACTTTTGAGGGAGATGGATCTGCACTTACTAATCTTCCTGGTCAGATAGATTTATGGAGTAAGAATGCTACTGGTATTAATACACTTGGTAAGGTTGGTATTGGTACTACTAATGCTACTAATACATTAACTGTTGGTGCGGTTGGTGCATCGGGAACTAGTCTCTTTGTGCATGGTGATGCAAGGGTTGTCGGTGTTCTTACAGTAGGTAGTGGTTCAGTTACCATTGATGGAAGTAATAATAAAGTAACAGTTGGGACGGGAATTACTTTAGATTCGGCTTCTGGTATTCAGGTTTCTGGTGCTATAACAGCAACTTCAGTTGAATGTAGTAGTACAACAGTTGCATTCTATCCTCCTGTTTTGACCACTACTCAAATTAATGCAATGACTGATCTTTCTCAAGGTGCTATGGTCTTTAATAGTACTGATGGAAAATTGCAAGTTTATAATGGATCTAGTTGGCAGTCTCTACCTGGCATGACTCTAGGACTCACTGTAGCATTGGATGGATAATATGGTTGCAGCATCCGATAAATATGTTAATATGATGGATACACTTAAGTCACTTTTACGAAGACACCCAAATGCAAAAAGATTTTAATTCATTTATAGAAGAAGCAGCTTTAAAAAGGTGTCCTGAAGGAAAATATTGGAATGGTAAAAATTGCGTAGAAATTCCCCGTGGATATCATCTAGGTATTCGCGGATACTTAGTACATGATAATAAAAATGGAAATGGCAACGGTAATGGGTCCCATAACGGGAATGGAAATGGTAATGGTAATGGTGGCAATGGTAACGGTGGCAACGGCAACGGTGGTGGTGGCAATGGTGGTGGAGAATGACCGATTATGATAGGATGGAAAAGGCACAAGAACTTCTCAACGAACTTGAAGAACTTTTAAAGGATTATGGGGATATAGGTAGCGTAAGCGCACGTATCTCTGATATTAGGATTAATTTGGGTAAGCAGATGGGTACTATGAGAATGCGATATCAAACAAAGGATTATCTGGTCTGGGATAATGTTAAGAGAGATTACTATCCTCCCGAAGCATGTGGTCCAGGTGGTATACTACAAGATCAAACAAGTGGAGGATCTCTAGGGTGAAATTTAGTATAAGCAAAGAAGGATTAGTAAACAAGAAGGAGTTATTTAATGATGATTTATCCCCCCAACAATACGCAAGAGTTGCTGTACATACTGTATTGGAAGAGTTGGGTATCGCAGTAGAAGAGGAATGGGAAATGGACGATGACTCTATAGAATTGACGTTAACACCTTAAATTTCCTAAATATTAGTGTGAAGTTATCTAAATTTAATGAAATCTTTTCGTCGGTTTTGTAAAGAAGATCTAACTATCGAGGATAGTGATGGGAATACTTTTGCCCAAGTAATTGATCTTATTAAACCAGAACCCATAAAAGTCTCTAGATCAGATGTTAAATATGTAGATCCAGTGGAGGAATCTACACGTATTCGATCTAAAGTAGGAAATGTAATAACTGTTATGTTATCTTGGAGAGGAAGTGGTTACAGAATTAAAATGTTCTTCCCCCAAGTATCTAAACCAACTCGCAAACGTGTACAGGATCAGATAGAAAAAATATATCCTGGTGCTAAACTGCGGGGTTACCAAGTATCGGACCATGACCCAGGAGAACCCCTCCTCCAAGTCGGAGGAGCAGGAGAATAAAGAAATTGAGGCACTAAAAAAGAAAGCTGAAAATTTACAAAAAGTATTGGATATGACAAGGAAAACTATAGATCATGATAGAAAATTTATGTTAAATAGTTCCAACAAACATATACATGGTGAGATGATGTAGGAGATTATTATGGATCATGAAATTTATCTTGGCAATCCTAATTTAAAAAAGGCTAATACTCTTGTTGAATTCGATCAAGAGCAAATTATTGAATATGTGAGGTGTAAAAATAATCCTGTTTATTTTGCTAATAATCATGTCAAGATTGTTACTCTTGATCATGGTTTAATGCCTTTTCAGCCTTATGATTTTCAAGAGAAATTAATTAATAATTTCCATGATAATAGATTTAATATTTGCAAGATGCCCAGACAGACGGGTAAATCTACAACTGTTATATCTTATCTTCTTCATTACTTACTTTTTAATGATAGTGTTAATATAGGTATTCTAGCAAACAAAGCTGCAACTGCTAGGGAACTATTAGGTCGTTTACAAACTGCCTATGAGAATGTTCCTAAGTGGATGCAGCAAGGTGTATTGTCATGGAATAGAGGTTCATTGGAGTTAGAAAATGGTTCGAAAATTTTGGCGGCATCTACTTCCGCTAGTGCTGTTAGGGGTATGTCTTTCAATATCCTTTTCTTGGATGAATTTGCTTTTGTTCCCAACCATATCGCTGATGCCTTCTTTAGTTCTGTTTATCCTACTATTACTTCTGGTAAGAGCACGAAAGTCATTATAGTTTCAACGCCACATGGTATGAATCATTTCTACCGTATGTGGCATGACGCAGAAAGAAAGAAGAATGAATATATCCATACTGATGTTCATTGGTCGGAAGTTCCGGGAAGAGATGAAAAGTGGCGACAACAAACAATTGCTAACACATCAGAACAACAGTTTAAAGTTGAGTTTGAATGCGAATTCTTAGGATCTGTTGATACTCTTATTGCACCAAGTAAATTAAGAACTTTGGTTTATGAGAATCCTAAAGTGCGTAATGCTGGTTTGGATGTTTATGAGGATCCTCAACCCAAGCATGATTATGTTATGACTGTAGACGTTGCTCGTGGAGTAGTTAAAGATTATTCTGCGTTTGTAGTTATTGATATTACTACATTTCCTCATAAGGTAGTAGCAAAGTATCGGAATAATGAAATAAAACCAATGTTATTCCCCAATATAATCTATGAGATAGCATCGAAGTATAATAAAGCATTTATCTTATGTGAAGTTAATGATGTTGGAGATCAAGTAGCATCTATTTTAAATTATGACTTAGAATATGTTAATCTCCTGATGGCATCTATGAGAGGACGTGCTGGTCAAGTTGTTGGTCAAGGATTCTCTGGTAAGAAGACTCAATTAGGAGTCAAGATGTCTAAGACTGTTAAAAAGGTTGGATCATTAAACCTTAAGACAATAATTGAATCGGATAAATTAATATTCAGTGATTATGAGATATTAAGCGAATTAACTACATTTATTCAAAAAAGTAATTCATTTGAGGCAGAAGAGGGTTGTAATGATGACCTTGCAATGTGCCTTGTAATATATGCATGGCTAGTCGCACAGGATTACTTTAAGGAACTTACTGACCAAGATGTTAGGAAAAGATTATATGATGAACAGAAAAATCAAATAGAACAAGATATGGCACCTTTTGGGTTTATGACAGATGGTTTAGAAGAGGATAGTTTTACAGATGATGACGGAGATAGGTGGTTTACGGACGAATATGGGGACAGATCTTACATGTGGGAGTATATGTAATCATTGAAAACAATAAATATTTTCAGAGAAACTGAGACTCGGAGACAAAAAACATGGCGACTCCTCAATTATCTCCCGGAGTTTTAACACGGGAAGTTGATTTAACTGTCGGGAGAGCCGATAACGTATTAGATAACATCGGCGGATTAGCAGGTCCTTTTGAAATTGGACCCGTAGATGAGATCACGGATATCGCAACAGAACAGGCACTAATTAATACATTCGGTAAGCCGATATCTACCGATGGTCAGTATGAGTATTGGATGAGTGGATCATCATACTTATCTTATGGTGGTGTTCTTAAAATCGTTAGGTGCGATGGAACTTCACTAAATTGCTCAAATGCAGGTGTAGGAGCAACTACAGCATCAAGTGTAAAAATTAAGAACTTTGATGACTATGAAGCTAATTGGGATTCTGCCACTAACTTCACTTATGCATCAAAGAACCCTGGAACATGGGCTAATGATTTAAAAGTTTGCTTTATTGACGACTTTGCAGATCAGACTATTGGTGTTACAACTGATAACCTTAATAATCTAGGTGTAAGAATTGGTTGGGGTGTTACTACTCTCATTGCAAATACAACACTAGCCGGTGTTGGAACCACTTCTACATTTAATGGATTCTTAAAAGGAATTATTACTGGCGTTAGTTCAGACACAACTGATAGTAAGAGTACTTTTGATGTTAAGATAGTTTCTCGTGTATTAGTTTCTGGTGCAGGAAGAACAGAAACTCAGATTTCTTATGGAATAGGAAACTCAATGAATTCCTTCCAGACTGATGACAAACTCTTCTTTAGTAATAATGCGGGTGTTACCACACAAACTTATAGGGCAGATGGTGCAGTAGGTTTTGCAGCATCGTCAGTTCTTGATTGGTATGATCAACAGACTTTGAATCTTACTAATTCAACAGTTTATTGGAAGTCTATTGCTCGTAGACCAGTTACTAACGTCTATGTTGAAAATAGATCTGGTAAAAATGATGGAATCAATATTGCAGTTGTTGATGATCTTGGTACTGTAACCGGTATTCAAGGAAATATTCTTGAGAAGTTTACTGGATTATCTAAAGCAATTGATGCAATTTCTCAAGTTAATGCTCCACAGAGAATTTGGTATAAGGATTTCTTAGCCACTAATTCGAGTTACATTTACGGTGGTTATAATGTATCACAAGCAAGTGATGCTACATGGGATACCAGTCCAACTGTAACTGGGTTCACTACTTATAGTGGTGTTCGTGGTGCATCCTTTAAGCCACTTACCAGTACTGCTGGTTTATGGGGACAAGATGCTCAAGGTGTTACCTTTACTGCTATCGGTAATAAGACTTACACCCTTAATGGTGGTGTTGGTTATACAACTGCTGCAGGTTATAATCCTAGTGGAATGAAGGCAGAATTGGGAGATCTAATTACTGCATATAACCTCTTTGATAATAAAGATGAGGTTGAAGTAGATTATCTTCTTAATGGTCCTTCCTTAGGTGGATTTGCCGAATCACAAGCAAAAGCGAATAAATTGATCTCTATTGCAGAAAGTAGAAAGGACTGCGTTGCTGTTATTTCACCTTACAGACAAGGTGTGGTTAATTTAACCAATACAACAACTCAGACTAGTAACATTCTTGAGTTCTTTGCACCACTTACATCATCATCTTATGCAATCTTTGATAGTGGTTATAAGTATACTTATGATCGCTTCAACAACAAGTTCCGCTACATTCCAGCAAATGGAGACGTAGCAGGATTGATGACAAGAACTTCAATTAACTCTTTCCCATGGTTCTCCCCTGCGGGACAACAAAGAGGATTGTTGAATAATGCAATTAAACTTGCATACAACCCCACTAAGGCACAAAGAGATCTTCTTTATCCTGAAAGAGTTAACCCAATTGTTAATCAAGCGGGTACTGGGGTAATGTTATTTGGTGATAAGACTGGACTCGCTTATCCATCAGCGTTTGATCGGATTAATGTTCGTAGATTGTTCCTTACAGTGGAGCAAGCACTCGAAAGATCTGCTCAAGCACAATTGTTTGAACTTAATGATCAAACTACAAGAGCCAATTTTGTTAACATTGTCGAACCTTATCTACGCGATATCCAAGCGAAGAGAGGTGTTTATGACTTCCAGGTTATTTGTGATGAATCAAACAACACTCCTGATGTGGTTGATAATAACGAATTCAGGGCGGATATCTTCCTGAAGCCAACTAAGTCAATCAACTACATTACGCTAACATTTGTTGCTACTAGAACAGGTGTTGCCTTTGAAGAAGTGACTGGTAGAACTTAATTTATCTAATGTCTTATCAATTTCATAGGAGAATCTAAATGTCAACACTCAGAACAATCAGCGCCTTTAAGTCAAAACTCTCAGGAGGTGGCGCAAGACCGAATCTATTCGAGGTTGAGATCCCTTCATTCCCAGTAGCTGCGGGTCAGAATACTTGGAGAACAGGTGACAACCAAGAAGCAGACACCTTTAAGTTTTTATGTAAAGCAGCAACACTTCCTGCTTCTAATGTAACTCCAGTTGAAATACCCTTTAGAGGTCGTATTTTAAAAGTTGCTGGAGATAGGGTATTTGATACCTGGCAAATTACAGTTATTAATGATGAGAACTTCTTAATTCGTGATGCATTTGAAACTTGGATGCAAGGTATTAGTAAGCATAGTAATGCTACTGGTGCTACTGATCCTAATTCTTACATGACTTATGCATTGGTTCATCAACTCGGAAGAGGTGCTGATGCAGGTCAAGGATCAACAGCTTCTTCATCAGCAGTAAGTGGAACTCAAATTACTCCATTAAAAACTTACACTTTCTTTGATATATTCCCAACAACACTTTCTACAATTGATCTGTCTTACGAAAATACAGATGCTATTGAAGAATATACTGTTGAATTCCAGGTTCAATACTGGGAGCCAGGGGCATATACTAAAGATAACGCCTAAGTTGAAGGGCTAAATAACTAGTATAAAGAACTAGTTTAATAAATTATGGCCAAGTTATTTGGATTCTCTATTGAGGATACTGAGCCAGTATCTCCATCTGTTGTATCTCCCATCCCACCTAGTAGTGATGATGGGAATGATCATTTTTTAAGCAGCGGATTTTTTGGTTCGTATGTTGATATTGAAGGTGTTTATAGGACTGAATTTGATCTTATAAAAAGATATCGAGAAATGGCACTTCACCCAGAGTGCGATAGTGCCATTGAAGATATAGTAAACGAAGCAATTGTATCGGATAGTAATGATAGTCCGGTGCAAGTTGATCTAGATAATTTAAATGCTAGTGACGGCATTAAAAAGAAGATACGGTCTGAATTTAAGTTTGTTCTTGAACTTTTAGATTTTGATAGAAAAGCACATGAAATCTATAGGAATTGGTATGTTGATGGTAGATTATATTATAATAAAGTAATTGATTTAAAGAATCCCCATGAGGGAATACAGGAATTGCGTTATATTGATGCAATGAAAATGCGCTATGTGCGTAAACAAAAGAAAGATGAAAAGGATAAATATCGTATTTCGAATCAGAATTCTGATAATCCAATGGATTATGAGTTTCCGAAATTAGAAGAATATTTCGTTTATAGTCCCAAACAAACTTTTCCTGTGAATAGCCCTTCTGCCATGGGTGGAATGGGAGGTATAAAGTTCACGAAAGATTCAATTTGTTATGTTACTTCTGGATTAGTAGATAGGAATAAGGGATCAACTCTTTCATATCTCCATAAAGCAATTAAATCACTCAATCAGTTGCGTATGATTGAGGATAGTTTGGTTATATACAGACTATCAAGAGCACCAGAACGTAGAATATTCTATATTGATGTGGGTAATCTACCTAAAGTAAAGGCAGAACAATACCTTCGTGATGTTATGATGAGGTATCGTAACAAGTTAGTGTATGATGCTAGTACTGGAGAGATACGTGATGACAAAAAATACATGTCAATGTTGGAGGATTTCTGGTTGCCAAGAAGAGAGGGCGGCCGGGGAACCGAGATCACAACGTTGCCAGGAGGTCAGAACCTTGGAGAAATTACTGATATTGAATACTTTAAGAAGAAACTCTATCGCTCACTTAATGTTCCTATCTCCAGAATGGATGGAGAAGGTGGGTTTAACCTGGGAAGATCTTCTGAGATCCTAAGGGACGAAGTTAAGTTCAGTAAGTTCGTTTCACGTTTGAGAAAAAGATTCTCTTACATGTTTAATGATATACTGAAGACCCAATTACTCCTGAAGAATGTAATTACTCCTGAAGATTGGGACGTAATGGAGGAACATATTCAATATGATTTCCTTTATGATAACCATTTCTCAGAACTTAAAGAAGCAGAATTATTCAATGAGCGACTAGCAATGGTTGCTACTGCAGAGCCTTATGTTGGAAAATACTTCTCTCAAGATTATGTAAGACGTAAAGTTCTCCGTCAAACTGACCAAGAAATTCTAGAACAGGATAAGTTAATTGATCAGGAGATTAAGGATGGAATTATCCCAGATCCTGCTGATATGATGCTTGATCCTTCAGGTACTGGTGCATTATTACCAGCACCTCCACCTGATCCTGCTCTTGGTGCAACAGTTATGGAACCTGATGCATCTGCAACATCTGCTGCAACTCAAGCTAATACAGATACAGTAGATTTAGAATTAAATAAAACTCAGAAGAAACCATCTGGCGGAGTAATTTAGATGCCAGAGGAGAGAAGTCCACTCAAAAATGATAGTTATTCTGTCCAAGAGGGTGGATTTGATTGGGAGAAATGGAATAATTATGATAAAGAGTGGTGGGTGCAACTGAGAATGGATGCAAAAGAGGTAAGATTGCTTTATAGTATGATCTGTTTTTATCTCAATAATTACTCTGGAGCACCTGGAAGGCCTCCT
>Ga0208790_1000970_pt1 | contig 12923 bp, 15 predicted proteins | sample 10_taG_FD_184083 | JGI IMG/M metagenome (GOLD analysis project Ga0208790, IMG submission 184083) | Marine viral communities from the Subarctic Pacific Ocean - 10_ETSP_OMZ_AT15264 metaG (SPAdes) (version 2) | ecosystem: Environmental > Aquatic > Marine > Oceanic | place: Pacific Ocean | collected... | reverse complement strand
ACGAATCGGAGTTGTAATCTGCGACCTGATCAAGTCGTAAAATTGATCTCAGTGGGGGCGCATGGTTTAGACTACCCTCTCAGCAATCAATCAGAGATCAGCGATCTCAACTGCTAAAAAGCCCACAGCAATACGGCAGGATTGACCAAGTGAGAGGGTAGGACGAGGGTTCGATTCCCTCCGCCTCCACCATTTCTCATAGATATATCATAGCATTTTTCTAAGGAACGGGAATCTGTGGAACTGTGGAACGGGGCGGAGCGATAAGATAATAACCGACCTTATTCTCTATGTGTTGTTTCCCTGCCTGTGGTATACTTAACCGTAGGAGGTGCGGCATGGTTACAGGTGAAAAACACAACGGCTGGTCAAACTACGAGACATGGGCATTCATGAACTGGGTTGGTAGTTCGCAGCCCCTTCAAGACTTCGCCCGCTCATGGGTCGGAGACACTGCGAAGAACGGAGTTGAGACACTCGAACTTATCCGACTGGTAAGAGATTTCGCTGGTATGTCCTACCCTGCAAAGGACAATCACAAAGAGTCCGACGCATGGCTCATGTTTACAGACATGGGCGGAAACCTTGCAGACTTCCGCAAGGTCGAACCTGCGGAGGTAGCAGACCATTTGAACAAGTTCTTTGAGGACGGGGGATAACAATGGCTAAGGTTACCCCCCCGCCCTACCCGAAACGGTAAGGCTAAAACAATCATAGATATATCATAGTTGCGTTTTTTGCCACATGCAAAATCTCAGCCATACCAATTCACCGTTCCTGTCCTGTGCGCTCTGTGCGTCGATCTGAAGCACCTTGACGGGCATGTTATACTGTCCGTACAACTTAAGTTCTTGGAGGTTTAAATGTCTTGTAATCCACTTTATGTATCTGCGGGTTTGCTGCACCCTTGCTCTGGAGCGGAAGAATACGGGTGCGAGATCGCTTGGGCTTGCACCGGTGATGGCGGCTGTGAGGGTTCCTCTCGTTGTAGTGATTGCCTGTCAGAAGATTTGGCGAGCATGTCCCCAGATAGGGCAGATTCCTATCTGGACGCATTGGAGCGGCAGTCTGATAATAATTATGGCTGGTAGCCTCTAGCATCAACGCACAGGGCGAGCAGGATATATAGGCTAAACACCTACCCTACTTGCCTTGTGTGCGCTGTGCGGAGGACTATGATATATCTATGAGAATTCTGAGGAAAATTTGCGCCCCTACCAGAGCATCCCGATGAAGTACTCTGATAGGGGCTGAGAGCCGCCCGATTAAGTGGAGGCTCGACTTGGCGACTCCGTGATATTAGAAAACGATGTACTGTAAAACCATCGCCCATATTACTAAACTTTGCACAGCAGACAGAACTGCTAAACCAATTACCCAGTTCCGAAGCCGGTCGTTCTCTCGGCGTAGTGCCCGAACAAGTGCGGTTTGTTTAGCAGCCTCTACCGCTTTCCGCTCGAACTGCGATCTGGTTACTAATCTCGTTTTGATTGTCATGTCTAAGCCTCCGTAGCTGTTTGCGTTACACCTATATTTTATACTATTTGGGCACCATCATGTTGCAATTAGCAAGCCTAAAACGTCTATTTTTGAGAGTTTTTTATATACGCTAGACCCCGTGCTGCTCATAGATATATCATAGAGGGGTTTTCAAGCCATAAAAAATCCCCCCGTATTTCAGGGGGGAAGATTTAGGTAGTAGCTCTGAGCAGAATCCCCGTGAGGATTACTATCGCTATTATTACTCTAGAAGTAATAGACCAGTTTCTCATTCGCCTTCCTCCATTTCATGATAGGCGGGTTGGTTGAGTTATTCGGGGGTGAGTCCGTCTAGTTTGTGGTGACTGTGTTCCAGAATTTCTACCCATTCGTTGTCGCATGTTGGGCAGTTAGCGAAACGGTGTTCCGTATCAGGGTCACAATCGAGGCACACACACCAGTTGTCCCATGTTCGGTACGGGTCTTGTACGTACTCAGGACTTTCATTCTTGTAGTGTGCTGCCATTTGGTCGGTTCCTTTAGTGCTTGTTTTCGTTACACCTATATTTTATACTATTTGGAGACTAAAAGGGGGCATATAGCAAGCGAAAAGGGGTCTTTTTAAAGAGTTTTGGGGGGTAGTATGTATGTTCTATTTTAGCACGTATGTTCTAATCACAGCCCCTTTTTCTCATAGGGGGGTTTATCTTATCTTATCTTATCACAACATCTTATCTTATCTTAGGGAACTTATCATAGGGGCATATAACCGTTATACCCCCACCCCCCATAACCCCCTGACCCCTACCCCCACAGGGTTTATTTTTATATAACGTCCCTGTGATAAAATGGATTAAATTATTTAATTATTATGTTTCTCATGGACGCTGCCTCTATAAATGTTCTTGAATGATTATGTATTAAAATGGTTATAACATTTACTAAAGTCTTTTTTCCTTAAGTGTTTTATGGTTGATTGTTTTAACGATGCCCAATCTTTAATAAAGATTACCCCCCCTGCCTGTTTTCTAAAAGCATACCCCCCCGTTATGCTAGTAAGGCATAGGGAAGTTAGCCCTTAACTAGGTATCTTTAGTGAGAGTAAAATTTTTGAAGCTTTTGAACTGCGGTAAATGCGATGTCGTATTTAGGGTGTTAATAGCTTCGATATCTGAAGATAACACGAAGGGTTTTACATATTTTGGAAAGCATTACGGTTTCCGTACCTTGAACCATACAATACGAGCTAATCCGATAGTACCAACGACTACCGAAGACCAAGCAACGATATGTACCGTAATGATTTCGGGGTCTAGGTAGTCAGCTAGGTCTGCCATGATACCACCGAAGAAAATTAGCGGGATAGGGAAGAATTCCTTAAGCTTGTTCATATGGGCTATCCATGTTTTACTCCAATGTAGCTATGATGGTCTGAGGCTGTACTAATGCGTAAGCAGAGCCGTTCTCATCTGGTTCTATAATATTATCTAGTGGCATAGCTGCTGCATCCCTAGGAATGAGGATTTTGCTACCGGGTTCGATATTACGAACTTCTGGCCCAACAGCTACTATTTCACAAATTCGGGGGGTACGAGACTGATCTATTGTTGATGGCATAATAACACCACCAGTAGTAGATGACTCTGATTCTTCAGGAAGTATCTTGATAAGTACAAGACCTCCAAACGGCTTAAGCTTCATATATGCTATACTCCTTATTATTTCTGACCAAAGATGATAAACTCGTCATCTGACTTATTCCAAGACTCCTTTAGTAGAGTTTTCTTTTCTAACGTAGGGACAATCGGGATTCGTCCCAACTTCCGTCTTATATATCTTAGCATACGAGCATCAGTTTTGCAAGTCTTATTTATGATCTTACCATTTGTACCATTGAAAGATGTTACTTTCCAAACGGGGGCTTCTTTAGTAAGAAACATATAGTTACCCTTACCAAGATCAGCAAAGAAATCAAACTTAGGAGGCTTCATTAATATAATCCCCTAAGAAGATAGGCGTTTCTTCTCCTACATACGCCCCCAGTACATTAAAGTCCATATACTCCTGAGCCTCGTCATGGCTCATACCATCACGCTCAACAAGTATATCAATACACTTACTGAGATTATATATAGTAACAGGAGTATTAAATCGTGTACCAAAACCAATAAGGGCCTCCTCAAATCCGTCTGCCATTAAGCATCCGTCATATACCTCCATCAACTCTTCCCATCGCTCTGTGCTAACGTCTGGAACCCCTATAATAGAATCCCAATCTGTTTCTGTCATCTTGGCCTCAATCTTTCTATATATAATATACCAACAAGTATACCACACACAAACAGTATGTCAAATAAATGTATTGCCCAACTATCCATCCGCTACCTCACGCAAACAGGAATTACATAGGTAGTCTTCAATCTCATCTTCTTGGTCTGAGAACATCCCGTAAGTCTCAAGCATGAAGTCTTCTACCTCTCCACCACACTCTCCACATGCAGTAATATTAGTATCGTACATTTCATCCCCCCTTTGTTCGTAGGGTTTTCGGAGAAAACACAAGTCAAGTCGCTTTGCTCCTGTTAGCATCCCTCTATATCTAGTATACTTCTTTTACAGAAATGTGTCAAACGCTTGACATGGTTATTAGAGCCTGATACAATCAATATTATTTAATAAAGGAACTATTTAACTATATGAAAGATTACCAAGTTAAACAAGTATATAAGTCAGAAGAAGAAATAGATATATTTAATAATGGTAGAATATTATCTAAATATGAAGTTGAAGAATATGTAAATCAATTTAGTATCTGGGCGGATATCGACGCTCCAGATATTTTTTGTAAGGATGAATATCATGTAGATGACATAGCTCAAGGGACTGCTAAAGAGATTTTTCTCCCTGTCTTCGCCCAGAACCCATGGTATATATGTCATGAGATGTCACATGTTATTTTAGATAGTTGGAAGCATGTAGAAAATGACCATCATGGGCCAACCTTCTGTTATGTTTACCTTGAGCTTATAGGCTGGGTATTAGGGGGAGAGGTAAAGCAAACTTTCCGTGATGTATTTTTACGCAATGGGGTGAAAATCAGTTCACAGCTAGTATAATACTCTAGGCAAACAAAGAAAAACTAATTGCTAAAGGAATAATAACGGTATAGCATTTTATGGCAAAAGCTAAAGAACTATATATATCATTACGGGATGACGTAAACCTGAGTATTCCTGAAGGGGAGACTAGGGAAAGTGCTGCGTGGAACGAAACGTCCCACCGCCTGAGGCAACACCAATCCAATGCTAAAGCTTTATCTATGGCTGTTGCTCCCCCCAAAAAAGAGTCAATTGACGAATTACTAAAGTTCTTGGACTTAAACCCCTTTATGGATAAAAATTCTCTTGAGTATATTATGCTTTACAAAGCAGAAACCACTGTGGATAAAGTATGGAAAAATATCCAAAGTGGAAAAAACCCGTATAAAGTTACAATTAACGGTGAAGAAAGAACGATAAACCATGGTATACATACGGGTTCATCAGCCCCTGAAGAAGGACACGTTTTTGACAAAGATTCTTCAGAATATAAATTCAGAGAAGAGTGGCTGCAAAAATTAAATGAAATTCATCAAACCAAGGAAAGCAAGTTATCAGATGAAGATAAGATTGAACAGATGAAAAATCTTAGACAAGATTTCTGGCAAGCTAGGGAAGACCATGATGATATCCAACATGATATATGGACAAATACTGCAGGAAAATTCGGTAGGGAACGTCCCCCCGAAAAAAATGAACATGGTGTATCCCACGACCTTCATGACCATGTAAGTGAGTGGTTTAACGAACTTCGTCAACGCCATGGCGCAAATATTAATGAAGCATCTAGTAGTTTTTCTAACCTAGCCTCAAGTTTAGGTTTCAGGGTTGCTAACAAAGAACTAACTAAAGATGATTTAAAAAACATTCAAGAACATTTCGCAAATCATCCGTCAGATTTCAATCATCTAAAAAATGACTGGGAGGATAATGAGGGCAACAAGAAATGGAACAGTAATTTATATAATGAATATAATGAGCATACACAGCCTAGTGATAGTGGCGGTGGTGGCGGTGGTGGTGGTTCTGACGATAATAATGATAACAATGACAATGACCCTCCTGACGATGAGCAAGAGAAACGAGAAGCTGATGTAGAAAAATTAATAAACAAGCATGAGGATCGTATTAGAGAAGAATATGAAAAGGTATACGGCACCGATAATGAAGATCACACCTTTGAAGAGTATAAATCTGAAATGGCGGAATCTGCTGCCAAGAGTGATAAAGCTTTCGGCACATTCAAAAAAAATCGTGCTAAAGCAGCACATAAATACAACAAAACTCAAGAGGAAAAAGCTAATCAGGCAGAGCAAAACGAACGAGATGCAAAAGTTAAAGATTTACAGGATCGTGCGGCAGGTAGTAAAGACCTTAAAATGAGCAAACGAGAGGCAGAAGCTTTAATTGATGAACATGGAGATGCTGATACTGCCTTTAAAGCCCACGAAAAAGCCTTTGAAGATAAAACTAAAAAACAGAAATCGGCAAATGAGTTACCATATACAACTGATGAACTCTCTAAAAAGATATTTGGAGATGTTGACCCCACTTCTAGATTTACCTATCTGTCTGAGGACAGGAAAAAGAATAAATTTGGGGATGTTTCTACGTCTTTAGCTCGTGAATTAATTGCTCATTATAAAAAACATTCTGGCGTTATGGATAAAAAGACGGAAAAAGAACTTGTAGAACAACTTGCTTTCTTAAAAGACCCTTCTAAACGTTTCCCCAATATGAGAATACCAAAGGGCGAAACGATTGGAGCCGATATAAAAGCGGCGAACGATATGGTTAACGAAGCGCAAGAGAAGGGGTACGATTTAAACGGCCCTGAAGCTGGGCGTTTATACGAAAAACGTGAGGCCGAAAGAACTAGAAGGGTTCAACATCACCAAACATCTCACGTAAATCCAGATTCAAAAGAAAAGAAAGAAGCTTCTCACGGTGAAGGAGCGGACGCATCTGATCCAGATGAACGTACAGGAGTGTTCTCTGAGACAGATAATACATCATTTATAGAGTTTCATGAAGAGGGTCATCCTAAAGCGGGTCAGCCTAAATCACGAAAACGCCTACACCCATCCGGTGGCGAACACCATGAGAATTTCAAAGACGATGGTAGTGACGATCACCACATCAGGGGAGATCACGAAGCACGAGGTAGTCGGGTAAAAGAACATGTCACCCCTTCTCACGGATCGAACCTAACTAATAAAGAAAAAGCATCTATAGAGTCATTAAGGGAAGCACATAAAGCTAAGGCAACGGCAGAACGATCAGGGGATGAAGCTGCATCTGCAAAAGCTGACGAAGATATAGCTCAACATACAAAAGATTTAACAGCAGGTGACGCTGGGTTAAAAGAAAGCGACTTCTTACATGATGAAGGTGACGAACCTAAAGTTGGCCCTCCACACGCAGACGTTGCGGCTCATATGCGAGCGCAAGGCTTGGAGTGGAACGAAGGAATTCGCCATTGGGTAGCCAGAGAGGGGCATGATGAACGAACCAAAGCTGCGGGTAGTGCTTTCTCGCACGTAGGAGATGGTGCCTCTATGGGTATCTATACCGCAGAAATGGGTGCGGATGGGGTTGTTAATCAAGCACATGCATCTGGATCATTTATACATACTAATAACGGACAATACCATGCAGTAGACCCTACCCATGATTCTATACCGTCATCTCCTGCAGGAGTTCAAGCACAAAAACTTGGACAAATTAAGTCAATCGGTAACGCTGCTACTGAAGCTGGCAAATCTGGAAACACACAAATGGTAGCAGCACGAGACCATGGACATCTAACGGCTCACGGTGCGTCCTCTGCGCCAAAAAAGGACATTTTTGACCGTACGGGAAGCGCAGCAAAAAAGGTGGCGGGTGCCCCGAAAAAGGCGGCAACAGGCGCAGCTTCTTTTGCTCGTCGGCTTATAGGATTAAGAAAGTTAGTTGAGGAAGAATCCTATAACTTATCATCAGTGCAATCGTTACAGTTACACATTGCGCTCCAGAAGCTGGAAGAAAAACAGAAAACAGCAGTATAATACCCTAGGGGGATATCTAATGGGAAAATTTCTAAACTTATTTAAATCTAAAATAGCAAAAGCAGACGCTATTGAGAATCCATGGGGTCTTGCTCGATATCTGGCTCGAAAACATGACGGAGTATCAGGAAACCCAAAACGAGATTCTGAGGGTTTCAAACGAATAGCCGAATATGCTGCGGCTTTAAGTGACACATCAGTTCAAAACCGTGGCGGTAAGAATAATAGAGTAGCAGGAACTTCTGGAACTTCTGGCCCTAAAAGAACACGAGGTAAGAAGGGTGGCGGTAGATCACAGAGAGATCGTCAACGTGGTGCAGGTGTAAGAAGTTCTCAGGGGGGTCGAAGCTGGACAGGTAGTGGCTGGAAGGGCGGTGGGTCAAACCCGCGTAAAAAATCTAGTGACCATATAACAGAATTTGTTAACTTCTTAAATGAAGGTAATGTTAATGCTTTAAATAAAATGATATCTGAAGTAGATGATTCTCCCGAAGGGTTATTTATGCAAGCCGTTAGGAAAGCCATGGGGATTCACAGTGAACAATATAAGGATGTGGGAAAACCACAATTCCTTAAGAAGGCTGCTAAATCAGAGCCTCTTCAAAAAGTAAGTAACCAATTAGCTGCATTCTTAGCGGGTCTTGCAATAAGTGATCAATTTGTGGAGAATCCTAGAGGTCGGATGACTCCTGCTCAACAAAGAGAGTGGGAGCGATCATTAAATCGTCAAATGAAACGTAAGTCTTTAAAGGATGGGATTTCTATGGACGACTTACAAAAACATTGGTCTGACTCTTCTGATACCTATGTCCGCAAAATCCCTGTAGCAAAAGGGGTTATTGCTGACGAAACTTTTTTAAATAAAAAACAAATGAGTCCCCCTAGACCGGGAGAGATTTGGAACCCACAATCTCATAGATGGACAAAGGCAGGTAACTTAGGGCAGATGAATGTTGGTAGTGGTGGTAAAAAACGACTACGTGCAGGTTCAAGTGCTACTGGAGCGCACCAAAAAACTGCTGGCGGGTTAAGTGGTAAAGGACAACGTGCGGGCCTCACCGGTACGAGTGCAGGAGGGCGTGTACACAGGACAACGGTTGACGTTGCTGAACAGGCACGAGGAACAAAAGCGGGAGTAGGTAGTGGGAAAAGCCCATCGTCTGCATTCAGAACTGGGGCTAAAGGCTCAATAAAACGCCCAACTAATAAAACTGGGTCTGGTGCCTTTAAAGCAAAACCAAAGACACGACGTACAACTAAACGTTCAAAACCGAAACGTTTGAATGTAAATAGATAATCATTAGGAAAGAGGTAATTATGGCTAGAGCAAAGAAAAGTAAAACCGCAACGAAAAAAAGAGTTAATAAAAAGGTAGAAGAAACTCCGTATAGCCCCAAAAGATATGAAGTTGAAATTTATAAAAAATCCCAACCAGTAGATAAGTTAGCTGGTCGATTTGGATACTGGGAATCAACGAACGAATTAAAAATTTTAGAATATAAAGATAATTTTGGGGCTGACGTTGAAGACCTTTTAATTGGCGATATTATGGTTAATGGCGTAGGAATTTCAGTGAATAATGATCGTAAAAATTGGATTAAAAATCTCTGTAATACCGAATTAGGATTTAAATTTTATGCGACTACAGCAAGAGAATTAAATGAAACTGAATGATTTTAAGGCTGGGTCTTTAAAAGATAATGATGGGAATCTCAGACACCGCCTTGGACGCAATTCAACCATACGATTTACAAATGAAACTAAAGAAGCAGCCTATCAATCTGAAATTAATGAATTAACTCAGAAAGCTATCAGGGTAGATAAACTTTCTTCTGAGTTGGAAACATCTAAAATTCAACGGTCGGAAGCTGTAGCAGTAAAAAATAAAGCCGAAGAAGCTTTTACGGTACTCTCTTCTAAATTTAAGATACTTCAGGCTTCGTTTCAAGAATATGAAAATCGTGAACCCCGTATTAAACACATTATTGAACAACATCGTGAATTAAATGGTCAAGTAGCAGAATTGCAATCTAAATTACAACTTGTTATTGAACAACACGATCAAAAAGTTGATCTTGTGAATGAGAAAATAGACCAAATGACCGAGTTGAAAAAAGCTTTACACTCAGCCGAAATATCAGACACTAAAGCGCAGCAAGCTAAACTTGAGGCAGTTATGGAAAAAGATGTCTTTGAAGAGCGGTTAAAAGAAGCACAGACAAAAACTAATGAGATAAGTATAATATACCAAGAGGAAAAAGATAAGTTGTCTGTAGCTCGCCATGAGCGAAATGTTTTTGAAGCATTAAAAAATAACGCTGAAGGCGAAAGAGATAAAGCGGTTTCACTGGCACAACGATTACAAATATGGGGAGAAAAAATGGAAACACAAATATCTTCTTCCAATTCGACCACTAAAAGTTTACAGCAGGAGAATACTGAACTAAAGGCTGGTACGAAAGAGATGGTTTTAGAAATTAAAGATTTAACAGATGAGTTATTGTTTATTTCTAAACTAAATAAAGAGATGTTAAAAGAGCTAAAGAAACCAAGACACGCTTCTATAGCAGCCATATCTAAAAAGGAAGGTTTTAAATTTCCTACTTCATTTGAAGCAAGGGATAACACATTAGGAACAGGGAAACCTACGTTACTTAGAAAGAAGGAATAACTGATGGCTGATAAATTGTGGCGGCAAGAAATAGAGTTACTTCAAAATTATGGTAAACATAAAGCATTTACCTTTACAACCTCTAGCTCTAGTGCAGAGGATGCTGTTGCGTTATCGGGTATCATGGCGGAAGCGAACAAAGTTTCTTTTGTAGTAGAATTAGCAGATGCGTACATCGAGTTTGATGACGATGCTACTACTTCTTCCATGCTTATCCCTCAAAACGAAGGTTATTTTGACGAAGGAATTTGGTTTAAAGAAAAGATTAGTATAATAAGGTCATCTTCAACTAACCCACGAATTCGTGGGATAATCTGGGGCAGATAAATGCCAGTACGTAACCGTAACGGAGGGCTACATAGGGGTACCCTATTTGATACAAACGTACCTGCAACTACTATTGATAAGGATATTTTTACTGATCAAGAAGTAGAGGAAACCATTGCGGGTGATGACCTAGTATTGATGTTGGATGTGTCGGAAGACCCAGATACTATTAAGTATATGACCCGTTCAAATTTCGTTGCAGGGTTAGCAGGGTCAACAATTACAGTTACGGATAATGAAAGTACTGATGAGAATAATTTAATTACTTTCGTAGCTGATGCCGCTACTAGTACGGGACTACAATCTATTGAAATGGATGGTGATTTCCACTACAATCCCAATACGAGTACCGTAACAGCTACTAACTTTGCAGGAACAGCTAGCACCGCAACTGTTGCAACTACTGTAACGATTACAGACAACGAAAGTACTAGTGAAACTAACGCAGTTATTTTTACAGCGGGGGGAGATGTAGATGGAGGTAATCTTGGACTGGAATCAGATGGAGATTTTACTTATAATCCCAGTTCTGGCACGGTAGGAGCAACCATATTTTCAGGAGCCTTGTCTGGTAATGCAACCACAGCAACTGCATTAGCGTCTGGTAGAACAATAGGTATGACAGGTGACGTTGTTTGGACTTCGGCTTCTTTTGATGGCTCAGGAAATGTTACAGGTACTGCAACTATCCAAGCTAATTCTGTTGCATTAGGAACAGATACTACTGGAGATTATGTTAGCCAAATTACCGGAGGTACAGGAATTGATTCTACAGCGGGAACAAGTGGGGAAGGCACTTCACATACTCTTAGTGTAGATTTAGCTGAAGTGGGAGAAGTATCAATTGCCCACGGTGATTATATAGCTTTTATGGATGCCACTGATAGTAATGCAACTAAAAAAGAAGCCATTGAGGATGTGGCGGAATTATTTGCAGGTACAGGACTCACTGCCTCCAGTTCTGTTATAGGCGTGGATGCTTCTCAGACGCAGATAACAGCAGTAGGAACTATTACAACGGGTACTTGGGAGGGTACTACAGTGGCAGTTGCTCAAGGTGGTACAGGCGCAACGACCCTTGATAACTTGATTACACTGGCAACTCATACCACTGGCGATTACGTTCAGAATATTACTGGGGGAGTTGGGATTGACTCAACTGGGGCGACAAGCGGAGAGAATATTGCACATTCCCTGAGCATTGATTTAGCAGAGGTGGGCGAGGTTGCTATTGCAGATGGTGACTACATTGCGTTCATAGATACCACCGATAGTAGTGCTACAAAGAAAGAAGCAATTGCCGATGTAGCAACACTATTCGCAGGTACAGGACTTACGGCTTCTAGTTCGGTTATAGGTGTCGATGCATCACAGACTCAAATAACAGGAGTTGGAACCATTACTACGGGTACATGGGAAGGTACAACGGTAGCTATTGCACAAGGTGGTACAGGGGCAACATCACTCACTAATTTAATTACGTTAGCCACACATACCACGGGTGACTATGTGCAGAACCTTACCGCTGGTACAGGGTTAACTTCGACCGGTGCGACTAGTGGGGAGAACGTAGCCCACTCCCTTAGTGTAGATGCCTCACAGACTCAAATAACATCAGTAGGTACTGTGACTACAGGAACTTGGAGTACTGGGGCGGTCATAGGTGGGGCTACTATAACGGTGGGTAGTGACGCTACCGGGGATGTGTATTACAGAAATGCTAGTGGAGTATTCACTAGGTTAGCAGCGGGGTCGGATGCAGATGTGCTTACCCTCGCATCCGGTATTCCCTCATGGGCCACACCAACCGTAGGTGACATTACAGGTGTAACGGCTGGCAACGGGCTTTCCGGTGGTGGAACAACCGGTTCACTTTCCCTTGCGCTTGACTTTTCAGAACTTTCTGACACGGCAATTGCCGACGGGGACTACATCGTATTTACAGATACTACTAATAGTAACACCTCTGTAAAAGGAGACTTGGCAGATGTAGCAACCCTGTTTGCCGGTACGGGTCTCACGGCTGCTAGTGCTGTTATTGGTGTAGACGCTTCGCAGACCCAAATAACTGGGGTTGGGACAATTACCACGGGTACGTGGGAAGGTACGACCGTTGCGGTCGCTCAAGGTGGTACTGGGGCAACAAGTTTAACTAATCTCATTACATTAGCAACCCATACTACTGGTGATTATGTACAAAATGTTACTGCTGGCACAGGTCTTACCTCAACAGGAGCTACAAGTGGAGAAAATATTGCCCACTCCCTTAGTGTAGACGCATCTCAAACTCAAATAACGAGT
>Ga0208790_1000967_pt1 | contig 12963 bp, 4 predicted proteins | sample 10_taG_FD_184083 | JGI IMG/M metagenome (GOLD analysis project Ga0208790, IMG submission 184083) | Marine viral communities from the Subarctic Pacific Ocean - 10_ETSP_OMZ_AT15264 metaG (SPAdes) (version 2) | ecosystem: Environmental > Aquatic > Marine > Oceanic | place: Pacific Ocean | collected... | reverse complement strand
CTTTCGGGTTGGATAATGGGGCTTTTAGCAACCGCTCTTGCTTATGGTCCTCCGGTATTAAGGGATAAATACAGCGGCTCTTCTATTGTTGCTGAGGCAAAGATAGCGATAGAAGATCAACGAGATACTATAACTGTAGTTCCGGGTGAGGGATCAGTTCTTGGCGTTTGGGTGTATAATGGAGATATATATTCTTTCCGCAATAAAACTGGTGGAGCTTCTACCGGAATGTATAAATCAACCTCTTCTGGTTGGTCTGAAGTTGGTTTAGGAACAGCGTTAGATTTTGATGGGACCTCTGCCAGTGGGGAGCCAACTCCAGGCAATACTGGTAGTCCTACAACCTTAAAGGGAGCTGTTAGTGGGGCGCAAGGCGACTTAATGGCTATCTCTTACTATGGGTTATGGGAAACTGGGGCTGAAGGCACCATGGTCCTTAGTAACATTACTGGCGCGTTTCAAGATGATGAAAATATACAAATGCCCTTACTCGCATTTGACGGGGGATCATCTGAAATTGCTGCTGGAGATATTATAGTCGGTGATTCCTCGGGAAAGACTGCTGAAATAACAAGTGTTAATATTTCTTCTGGGGCATGGTCTAGTGATGACGCTGCTGGATATTTTTCTATAAAAAATAATACAGGTACATGGACCAATAATGAAAATATTACTGTACTTGGCTCTAACAAGGCTTTAGTAAATGGGGCATCTGAACCTACAGAAGTAACTGTAGCTGTAGCAGATGGAACAACATATTCCCAATCTATTTCAGCCGGCGGTAAATATGAGTTTATAAATTATAATTTTAGGGGCGAGTCTTCAGGCATCACGATGTACGGTGTTAATACTGTTGATAACGGGTTCTCTTGGGATGGTACCACATTCTCTAAAGTTTTTACCGGCATGTCAACTGATACACCAGAGCATATTATAGCCCATAAGAAACATTTATTTTATTCTTATCCTAATGGGTCAATCCAGCACTCAAGTATAGGTGCGCCTAATCAGTGGAGCGCGGTTACTGGGGCAGCTGAGTTATCTGTTGGTGATGTAGTATCAGGATTTTCTGTAGAAGTTAATGATGTTGTATCAATCTTTACTAAGAATGAAACGTTCATGTTGTATGGATCTTCATCTGCCGATTGGAATCTTAAGAGATTTCATCAGGGAACTGGAGCTATTCCATATACATTGCAAAAGATGGATCAAACATTCTTCCTGGATGATAGGGGTATTACCTCTATCTTTACTGTACAGGCTTTTGGCGATTTTCAGTCTGCGGTAGCATCGGATTCTATTGATCCGTACATGCAAAAGAAAAAAAGTAATGCTATTCTTTCCGCGAAAGTGAGAGGAAAGAATCAGTATAGATTATACTTTGATGATAAGACTGGCTTAGAGATGACCTATATCAACAGGTCTAATAAGGGAATGATGCCATTCACATTAAAACATCAGATATCTTCTGTCTGTTCCGCTGAGGATTCTAGTGGATTTGAAGTTATATATGGCGGATTCTCTGATGGATATGTTAGGAAGCTGGATTCAGGTACGAGTTTTGACGGCGAATCTGTGCCCTCGTTTATTAGGACATCATACCATAATTATGGATCACCTCAAACAAAGAAAAGATTCAGAGATTTAAGCCTGGAAGTTAATGCAGATACATCAACCACCCTCACCGTACAGCCAAGCTTTGATTATGGTGGTACATTTTCCCCAAGAAGCTCTCCTGCCGCATCCTCCTATACAGTTAATGTTACAGCAGACCAGTGGAATGAAGATGATGTATCCAACGACGACACAGGGGTAACCGTTGTGGCGTCTGAAAGGGTTAAGATAAACGGTATAGGTACTAATATGGGACTTATTATCAAGAACGAATCAATATACGATAAACCTATCACGCTGCAAGGTGTGGTTGTAAACTATTCTGTAAGGGGAATTAGACGATGAACATCCCACTTAAAAGCGGCAAGACAAGTCTTGCATATGTCACCAACGAAGAACGCAAACTTCTTAGGCGTAGAGACGCTGTAAAAGGTTCTCCTAACAAAAAGACAACACACGGAATTCCTCGCTTAGAAGGGGGTGGCGATTATGACAGAATGTTGGATGCTGCCGCTGCTAAAGAAATCAGAGCGAAAGAAGATGCCCTTAAAGAGGCGGGCTTTAAGTTATATGAGGTAGGGGATCTTTCATCTGAGTATGAGTGGATACATCCGGGCAAGAAATTATCTGGCGGTAGTCCTGGCGGTCCTGTTGTCCCTACTGTAAGAGCTAAACCATATAGCGTTCCTTCAGCAGAGTGGGGCGCATTCAAGCCTACACCCGCCCCAAAGGAAGAATCAAAACCCGCGCCAACACCCGCGCCAACACCCGCGCCAAAAGTTACACCAAAACTTGATACAACTAAAGCGGCTGCCGTTACAGTTGCGCCAACAGCCCCTCCTCCCCCTCCCCCTCCTCCTCCAGCTCCAGAAACCCCTAGTGTTAATGCGACGATTGATCAAACTCAATTACAGCAACCAATGCTTGATGAAATTGTAGCGGATGGGCTTAACTCGGAACTATTGGAAACGAGACTTAAAAACCTTATAAACCAAAACAATCCTTTATTTAAAGCGGCTACTACTAAAGCTATGCAGGCAATGGCTGCTCGCGGCTTGGTTAATAGTTCTATAGCGGAAGAGGCGGTGATGAACGCAATACTTAGTGTAGCAATGCCTATAGCAGAGCGTGACGCAACAGCCTATATGAACCAAAGAATGCAGAACCAAACATACAGTAACCAGTTTAGAACTCAGCAGAACCAAGCGTATTATGCTCAGTTCTTACAGAAGCTCCAGCACTCAATGGAAATGGCGATGAAGCAGTTGACCGAAAGGTCTGCTAACTGGAGAGCGGTACTTGCTCAGCGCGGCAGCATAGCTACTACTCCGAAGATGAGTACGAAAGCAACAGAAGCGGCAATGGGTGCGGTAACCCCTAATTGGTGGAGTCAATAATGGCTATTAAAAGAACATACAGAACTACCGGAGTAAGCACAGACGGTACTTCAGTCTTAGCCGCAACACCTAAAAAGAAAAGCAAGAGCAAGAAGCTCTGGACCGCCCTTGGGATAGGAGCGTTAGCTTTGGGAGGCCTTTCAGCTTATGGTGGATGGGGCTCTACTGGCGGAGGAGGCTTTCTTCAGTCTTTAGGTGCCGGCGCTAACAAAATTAAAACTACTATAGGCGGTATTGGGTCTAGTATTTTTGGTGAAGCAGCAACGAAAACCTCTGTAACGGGTTTTGTACCTGGCCCCCATGATGGTGGGGTAATGGGAACCGGCACAAGTGTAGCGCAGTCTGGTAAATCAGGGGTGTTAAAAGGGTTCTTCTCGGGTTTAAGCAATATGAGCTCAGGAACCGCTAGTATATTGGGGAGTGCATTACAAGTAGGTGGAAACCTTCTTGATAAGAAAGACGAAGATATGTTAGCCTTCAACATCGCCCAGCATGAAGATTTAATGGATTATAGATATGAAGCTCTTGACGCGGAAGCGGTAGCTGCTCAGGCCGCCCTTGAAAAGGAGAATAGGGGTTTGGCTCAAGAGGGAATGTTCATGGGCCATGGAAATCCAGTAACCGCCTCAGCGGAAGGCGTCCCAAGTCTTGGGGCAGGGTATACCCCTGAAACACCAATAACTCATCCAGAATTTCATCCGGCTGGAGGTTTAATATCACAAGGTCAAATAGCATGATTAAAGAGCAAGCAAGACCAATGCCTATACCGTCAGGTAATGTAGCAACCAGCGCGGAAGAGGAAGAGATGAGAGATTACGGTATAGAGCTAGCTTCAGAAGAGGAGATTGCATTGGCTAAGGGTGTTGTAGAGAATATAGTAAGGTACATTTATTCTGATGGAGCGCCAGATATAATTGAACAGATGGGTGACGGAAATCCTCAAAGTCTTGGAGAGATTGCGGGAAATCTAGTGACTAATGAGATAGCACTTGAGGAGGAAGAAGGAACAAAAGTCTCCCGCGATGTTGAAGTAGAGATTATGGCAGAGATTGTACATGAACTTACTGATTTAGCAATGCACGAAAATATTGTGGATTTGCCAGATGAGCGTAGCGAGCAGACATTTATGGGCGAGGCTCTTACCTATGCTATAGGGGCGGCTATGGAATCTGATGATCCTCAGTTTACTCCAGACTCTATGATGGAAATGGTTACTAATATGATAAACACCAGCTCTCAATCAGAACAACCAGTGAATGGGGTAATGGCTCCGCAGGAGGTAATCAATGGGTCTTAATTGGAGCAAAGGTTTAATAGCGGCAGGGACTGGGTTAAAAGAATACTCAGCAATAAAAGCTAAAGAAGAGTACCTGGCCGCACAAAATAAAATTGCAGCCGATCAGGACTTAATGGGCGCGTATGAAACCTTATATAAAGGTGTAAGTGATGAAATCAATTCTATAAATTCTAGCAATCAAATGGGTGGAAGTGTTGATGCTTCTCTGCAACCAAGGCTAAAAGAGTTATATGAATACCAAGGAATGCTTTCAAGAGCTATAAGGACTAGACAGCGTATAACGGATGAGGCATTTGAGGCGCTAACATCTATTAGTGGTAATACAACAGTCGATGAAGAGGATAAAGGTGAAGAGACGGATGGAATGTGGAACGCTATTAAAGGTTTTTTTAACGCATCTGCGGCTGATTTAGGGGTCGAGTTAGAGAAGATAAGAGAGGAATTAAAAACGGCAGGTGAGCAATCTGGTAGTTTTGTAGCCGGCCCCAGGGGCATGCTTGTTCCTCAAGATCCAGCAGTTCTAGAGGGTATGAAGAAAAATGCAAAAGATAAACTCAAGAAAGCGTTGGATTGGTGGAAGAAAACTAAGTTTGGCGCGGGCAATACAAAAGAAACCGATGAAGAGGAGTATGCCTCTCCTTTAGATGGTACTGGTATGGCATCTAGTGGGGGTGGTGAGGGAGGTCTTATTACGGCGGGGGAGCAAGCAGCTCTTGATCAACGATTCTCAGCAGAAGCTATATTTGGTCCAAGATCAACCGCGCAAGCAGGCAGTGGAATGTCAGAGGAGGAGCTGACTCAGCTAATAAAAGAAAACACAAGGCAGCAAGATGAGTCGGTGCAAGCAGAAAAATTGAATAACCTTGTAGGAACAGAAGCAGCCTTAAGCTCATTGGGGGCTATAGGTGGGCCAGTGGCTGAGCCAGCAGGTGAGTCAACCATAGTTGAATTCATCATAGGAAAGCCTTCATCTAAAATTAAAGTATCCTCTCCTGAAGTAGAGAATAAAAAATCAATTTCTATATCTAATGCTTTAGGAGCTATTAGAAGTGTTGAGTCTAATGCCAACGGGTATACCGCTGTAAAAGGATCTAAGGCCGGAGACCCGGGATTAACTACATCTACAGTGAGAGAGGCTGTAAAGAAACACAAAGACAAGGCGATAGGTATTGGCCAGTTTAAGTATAAGGAGTTCATGGTTCCAACTGCTAAGAAGTGGTTTGGAATGACGGAGGAACAACTTAAGGGGCAAATGCTTACGCCTCAATTCCAAGATGCTTTAGTTATAGCTGGGTTATATGACGCCGGTTTAGAACAGTATGCTGAAGGAAGTATTAGTTTAGATCAGTTCCAAAAAAGAATTGCAAATATCTGGAGAGGATTACCACCTGATAAAAACACAAAGAAAGGAGACGTTACTGATAAGTATGGCAATAAAGCTGGAATGTCTGGTATAGACTTACAAAACAGAATGCAAAAAGGATTACTGAGTAACTAATATGTCTAGACCTATAGAAAGAATTCTTACTGAAGGCTCTTTAGGCTACGAAAATTATCAGCCACCAGTTCCAAGCATTACCACTGAAGAGTCTGGTGATGGCGCTCCTGGAAGGTGGGGTGCATCCGCAGATACAATGCAATACCTTGTAGGTAGCGCATTAGAATTTGGCTCAGCGTCTGCCGGTTTTGAAAATCTTTCTGCTTATTTTGCAACAGTAAGGACTAAAAATAAAGCAGAACTAGAAGAGTATCAAAGGGTCACATTTAAAGATTCTAGAGTTTTTGATGATGACGACGATTCTAGTAATGATTTTTCTAAATATCTTCTTGATCTTATAGTTATTGATGGGGCCAGTATGGTAGCTTCTGGTCTTGCGGCTCTTGGAGCAACAGCTCTTACTGGAGGTGGCGCAGCTGGAGCAATGGCTGCCATGGTTGGAGCCGGCGGCGCATCTTTCTTGCTTAACTCTGGAGAGACTTTTGCAGAATCTGTCGAAGCTGTGGGCAAAAAGAATGTAGACAAGGGTCTAGTTCTTGGAGCATCTTTAATTATGGCGGCTCTTGATGCCGCGGTTCCTTTAAAGGTTGCTGGAGGGTTGTCAAAAACTCTGAGAGGGAGATTAAATGCCGCCTCTGCAAGACAATTAGGAAAGGATAGTATTTTACGGCGAGCAATGAAGCAAGCCGTGAAGGGTAGTTTTTCTGAAGGATCTACCGAAGCGCTACAGGAGGTAATAAAGGTAGCCTCCGTTAATATGCAAAAAGGAAAGGATCCTTTTGATTTTTCTGAAGAACAAATTGAGGGATTTAAAGAAGCTGGAATTGGTGGGGCAATTTTAGGTGGGGGAGTAATGGCTGGCACTTCTCAAGTAGGGGCCAGGTTAGCTAGGGAAATTAAGCCTAGAAAAGAGGCGGCTGTTGATGAAATAAAATCTGAATTAAAACTAAAGATAGCAGAACTTAATTCAGAAAGAGCTGAGCTTTTTAAACAATCAGGATCAAAAAAGAATATAAGAAGCACTCCTGAATATAAAGCCATTATAGATAAAATTAGCGCACTAGAAAAAGAAGCCAATAAAAAAGAAGCAAGGGTATGGAGCGCACAATCTCTTGATGAGATTAATAAAATTGTACCAATTACAGAAGAAGATGATGATGGGTCAGGTGGAGATGGAACAGGAGGAGTAGCAGGTATTATAGGCGCTGGCCTAGAAGACCAAACCCTACAACAAATAAAAGATGCTGATAGGTTAAGGCAGGCCGAAAGAGCCACGCAACCTGAGACTGATCCACTTAAGCCAGTAGCCCCTCCCAATCTACCGTTTAAATATGATGGTGGAGAAATTTCAACTACTATTACTCCTGAAGAAGCGGAAGCTATAGCAGAAGCAGAAAGGATTGCATCTCTTACACCAGCCGGTACTGAAGGAACGCCTGTAAGAACCCCGCAGCAACAAGTCACCACCTCCCCTACTGGAGAATCTGTAACTGCACCACCAGGTGTAGTACAGATAGGCCCATCCGCCACTCAAGAACAGCTTGATGCCATCCCCCCGCTTGAAAGACCATATCCAGGAGAAGTTCCTGGGTTACCGGTAGCGCCCAAAGAAGGTGCAGCATCCCAACCCTCCCCGCATACACCATCCTTTGAGATAGATCCTCGAATGGGTCTTCCTGTTGTTCCAAAAGATTCTAGCCGTAGTCGAGCTCCTTTCTCTACAGTGAGAGAACAGAGACGTATAGCAAGGGAAAGAGAGGCTGAAAGAGCTACACAGCCTATCATTACTCCAGTTGTTGAGGGAGAGGTTTCTTTAACTTTTGGAGAGATATTAATAACTGCTCCAGATATTGAAGCGGCTAAATACGCTAAACAAAGAAAAGATATAGAAGATGCGGCTGATAAGGCTTACAATGAAGCGTATGAAGAAGTTGTTTACGAGACTGGTGGCGATTACGAACAAGCCTATATAGCTGGTGAAGAAGCCAGGACAAGGGTTCTTAGGGAAAGTGGTACTACGAGAACAAGGGTATACTCTTCACCGGCCGCTAGATTGCAGGCTCAGAAAGAGGCGGCAGAAGCTAGACAGAGTAGAGAGGCTAAAGCAAATCTTGCCGCTCAAAGCAGAATAGACGAGCGAAAGAAGTTTGAAAAAGAACAGGCTGTTAATCTAAAAGAACAAGCCATTAATATGGCAAATGATTTAATTGACGCATTTATGCTTGGGCAGATAAGCGGTGAAGAATTCATTACAAGAAGGCAAGCTGAGACAGCATCTATCCAGGATGGTATTGGGGGAACCGCCGCTGTAAATGCTTATAAGAATATAGCTACTATCGCAAGAATTAATGCTATCCTTAAAGAGCGAGGCCTGCCAACCCTTAAAGTTAAAGGTGAGCAGACTGCTCAGAAGGACGTGGTTCCTGACGAAACAATTCCCACTGAAGAAGTCCCACCTAAAGGTGGAGTCGGTTCCTCTGGCGCGCCAACTCAAGCAGAGCCTACTGCTCCTGTTACCGAAGGTAGCGAATATGGGGCTGATCCATCTGTGCTAGCAGACGAAGCTCCACAAGGAGAAGCATTTCAAGACCCATCAGTTCTAGCAGATGCTGCACCAGCTGCCGCTGAAGACACTCCCACTACATTACCATCTCCGCAGGTTGTAGGGTCTACTATAGTAGATGACGCGGCTGCTATTCAAGCAGAGTTAGATGCTATTAAAAAAGAAGTTATTGAAGGGTTTGAAAGTGGGCTTCCAGAAAGTGAGTACAGAAAGAGAGAGCCAGAAGCAAGAGACTTAGAGGAAAGGTTAAGAAAGCAGAAAAGAAGGGACGGCGTCTTTGGTGAAAATAGCCAACAGGAACAACTTGCTGATGACATTCAAAAAATACGCGAGGAAATGGATAATGCTTTAGAGACTGGCTCCCCAGAACTATCTGAATTGAATGAGGGAAAAAATCTTGAGCATGAAAAGCTTTTGCTAGAAGAATTAGATATAAGAATATCAGCAAGAGAAAACCAAATAAACAAACGTGATCCGAGTGGTCGCGATCTTGAAATGTTTAGAACAACAAAGGATAAAGATAATCCTTTGCCTGCATGGATAAGAAAAAGAGAGAGAACCAAGAAAAATATTGAAGCTCTTGAGGCAGGTGTTACCCCTCCCGTACCAGATACAGCCCAACCTGCTCAGAAGGCTGAGCCTACTCCCAAGGCTGCTGCTTCTATCATTGAAACTGCCCATTCCGTAGAGACATTAAATGATTTAGAGGGAATAGCAAAAGAAGGATTAGCAATAGGATCTTCCACAGAGTCTGCTGATAAAATAGTATATGCGGACGGAACATTTAGGATTATTTTTGATGGGCCTGTAAGTGGTGTAGAAAGAACAAGAGCATTTGCTCCTGAGTATTTAACAACCAAAACAACTGAAGTAATAGATCCTAAAAAAATAAAACGTATTGAGGTTGATGTAGATAACCTTCCTGGCCCTGTTACACCGATAGGTGATAAAGAATATGAAGCGAGGATGGAAGCTGATATAACAGAATACTTAAAGGATAAAGAGCCTAACTTTAATTTTGAAGAAACTACACCTACTGAATGGGGTGATCTGTTTACTAAATACCCAGGATTAGATCGTATTTTTGCTAAAAATGACGAAGCACTATTAGCTGGGGAAGAGGCCAAAAAGTCTGGCAAGAAAATAGTAGAAGAAATAAATTCAAGTAATTATAAAAGCAGACTGAAGGATATCTTTGGGGAAGATGTAGAGATTGTAGAGAGAGTGATGGAGGATACTCTATCAGAAGTAGCTTATAATAATCCTACTGAGTTTTTATATCACGTAACCCCAACAGCATTTGTAGCTAAGATTAAAAAAGAAGGGATAAAATCTTCTAGAGATAGAGGTGGACTAGAATACGCTCCAGGTGTTACTGATTCTATTCATGTGACTGATAACATACAAGATGCAAGATCGTTTGCCAAGTTTCTTAATTCTGGTATAGGTAAGTCTGGAGCTAGATGGAAGGCTGATGAGGTTGGGGCTGTATCTATAATAAAAGTAACCAATGATGGAAGCCAGTTGTATCTTGACCCCAATAGAGAGAAGATCCGAGAAGATAAGAAGTGGTTAATTAGGAGAGAAAGTATATCTCCTAATGATATAGTTAGTGTAGAGCCATACAACGCTTCTACAACAACTGCGAAAAGTGCAGCCATCTTAAGAGGGGCGACATCTGATGATAAGAGAGAGCAGGCACGGACTGTACCCGCAACCACGGTAGCTGCTGGAACTGTTACTGGTGCTGCATCTGCGGATACCACAGCTGAGCAAGGCGCTGCTTCTGCTGAAAACGCTAATACGGAGGGTTCGACCACAGAAAGCACTGCTACTGAAGGGTCTGCGGTAACACAAACGCCCGACCTATCCACCACTACAGTCGAGAAGGTTGATGATGTGGTTGATGCTGTTGCTGATGTTGTACCTACAGAGACAGCGCCTAAGAAAGCTCCTGTATTAGAGTATGCAGAGTCTACTATTAATCCACAGGGTGTTCCCATTAGGATATATAAAGACCCGGAAAATCCTGGGATTAATATCGTTGAGTCAGAAGGCGTTGTGCTTTACCGAAGAAAGGATAGAGCTATGGCTGTAACTCTTTCTAACAATGCTACAGCAGAAACAGTAGAGCGTCATACCCCTAAAGTAAAGGCTGCGCCTAAAGCAAGACCAGAAGGTAAGACCTATAGTGGGCCTAAGCCCAAAGGAGCAAGCGATGCTTTGGTTAAATGGCTATCTGGAACCGCGCCGTTTAGGCTTACCATTGCAGCACAAAGAGCAACACAAGCAAAAAATGTAGGGCTTGATCCCACTCAGTACACCACTGAAGAAGAGTTGTATGATGCTATTATCGAGAAGATAGAGGCTACTCCAGTAGAACCAGTTGCGCCAGTAGCAACAGAGGTTCAAGAGATAGCGGAAGAAATAGTTGAAGAGTCTAATATAGATAGGCTTGGTAGACAAATGATGGAGAGGAAGGTTATAGAGGGGATGTATCCTGAGATAGATGAGGTTGGAGATACAATCACAGTAACAGATGAAGAAAAAGTAGAAGCTATACTTGCGCCTGACAGTATAATTGAGCCCTATGATGATACCATGGGTTGGGGTGACCCTGAAGCTGAGGCTAGAGCACAAGAAAAACAAGAGAAGATAGAAAACAAAGCTAGGGCGGCAGAAAGAAGTCTTGAAAAACAAACACCAGCATACTTGACAAGTCTTCCATTAGCTACAGCTCTTAGTAATATTTCTAATCCAAGAAAGACAGGTGGCTATGATATCAACGCGTTACGAGCTATTGCTGAGAACATACTTAAATCAGATCCATCCTTTACCTATAATAAGAAAGGCAAAAGGAAAGAGCTCGAAGCATCTATCCATGAATGGCTTATTGATCAGGAAAATATAACTAAAGTAGAAGATAACTCTCCGTATGAAGATACGTTTGATGAGGACACTGGTATTATATCTACAGGGCCAAAGCCTGCGGCGGAGTCACGATCTCCTACAATATTAGAAGGTCTAAAAGGGGAGAGGGGGTTCAACGCTGCTGAGGTTGAAGCCTCTATTAACGAGGAGCTTGTAAAAATATTTGGTAGTAGAACTGTCAAAGAAATGAAGAAGATTTTCTTTATAAATTTTCTTTCTAACAAGGAGGCAATCAAGGCTAGAGGTGTAGATAACTTAGACACCATTGCATTTGTAGATCAGAATAACGGGTCGGTGTATTTTATTCCATCAAGAATATCAAACAATACTGTTGCCACTAGTGATTCTATAAGGGGATTAATATGGCATGAGATTGGAGCTCATGTTGGTAGAGATCTATTATCTTCTAACGAGTTTGCATCAGTCATAGGCCAGGTTCGTAAGATGTATTCTGAAGGAGATACCTACGCAGTAGATGCTGTTGCTCAAGTTGCAAAAAATTATAAGGGCCTGCTTAAAGATAAAACAGGTGAGTCTGAGAGTTATACTAGTGTAGATGGTACAACTAAATTCCTAGAAACTAGTTTTAATAAAAAGGGGAAGTCTTTCGCCGCTCCCGTAACTCCCGCTAACCCAATATTTTGGGAAGAAGTTCTTGCTCATATGCTCCAGTACAGAGGGGAAGAGTTAAACCTTCAAAGACCTTCTCTTATCAAGAGAGTTAAGGATGCATTTAAAAAATTCTTCTTGAGAATCGGTGAAGTATTTGGTATAGAAGATGCACCAACCATGAGTATAGATGATATCTTTAATCTCATGGCAGGCGTAACTATAGAAAGACTTCCGTCTTTTGTTGATTCTCGTCTTGTTAGTCTATCAGAAAAAAATATAACTGCGGATGTTTCCCAGGGTTATTTAGGTTATATCTTTAACCGCAGGCTCAAAGCAAGAAACGATTTTATAAATGACTCTGTAGAAAAGAATGTTATGTATCATGGGTCAGACAAAAACTGGTCAGCTCCTATTCTAGAATTCACTGAGTTAGGCCTTCATGTTGGGACAATGCAAGCGGCCCTCCAAAGAGTAAAGGGTGATGACTCCAAACTTAAGAAGGGGTACATTAAAGTTACCAATCCGTTTGTTACCAAAGACATGGGGCATTTTGCCGGACCATTAGCTTGGTCAAATAATTTAAATGATATGATGAGAGACGGAGCGATCTCAGAAAAAGATTATCAAAAACTATTCCCTATTGCTAAAGGGTGGTCAAACACTCTAGATCCATTGTCGGGAGAAAAGTTAATCTTTGAGGGATTCAAAGAATTTTCAGTTGACTTAAGAGAGGCTCTTAAATCATTAGGCTATGATGCAGTCTCGTATGTAAATAAATCAGAAGATTCAGGTAAAGTTAGTTACACACTACTATCTGAGAACCAGTTTAAAAGTGTTGAATCATTATCGTTCGACTCTGGCACTAACGCCTTTAAAGATGCAAGAGCTGCCATCGCATCCCCAGAAAAAGAACTTGGCCCTGCTAAGAAGATAAATGATATTGCAAAGCCTCAAGTAAAGGACACTAGAGAATCTCAAGGAAAATTATTCCGCGCCGCCAAAAGAATCCAAAGAGCAATCGAACCATTGATGACTCTTGAAGGGTATAGCG
>Ga0208790_1000964_pt1 | contig 13000 bp, 15 predicted proteins | sample 10_taG_FD_184083 | JGI IMG/M metagenome (GOLD analysis project Ga0208790, IMG submission 184083) | Marine viral communities from the Subarctic Pacific Ocean - 10_ETSP_OMZ_AT15264 metaG (SPAdes) (version 2) | ecosystem: Environmental > Aquatic > Marine > Oceanic | place: Pacific Ocean | collected... | reverse complement strand
ATTTCCTGTAGAATCTACAGATAGAAAAAGGTTTTGTCCATCAACCTTTTCTGTGACCTTTTTTATCTCTGCACGAGCAACTTTTCCCAGAACATCTGTTATTTCATTAAATGTGAGGTCCAAATCTTCGGACAGATGCGCCATATGTCCACCAAGTCCACCCATTTATCGTTCCTCGTTTTCATTTAAGCTTTCTTCAAGAATATTGAGCTTTTCCTGTAGCATTTGTACTTCATTTTGCATTCTGCGCGCATGTCTCTTGATTTCTTTCAATTGTTGGCTTGCTAGAGTCAAACGACGCTTTTCAGTCATCGTTTTTGGCTTAAAATTGTTAACAAACTCCTGAAGACCCTGAATATAGGTAAAAATTGTCCTATCTTCAACTGCCTCGTTTAAGAGAAAGCTTTTCCAGTTTCTTTTAGAGAACATATTCTACTTCTTCTTTCTTTCTTTAATATTTTGTAAAGATTTACGAACAAGACGACGAACCTTCTGCTCTGCTCTCAAACGAGGGTCTTCAGGCCCCCGAATGTGGCGCCCTTTACGTCCTCGGCCCCGGCGCTCTTCAAGTTCTTCCTCATCTTGGCCTTCTTGATATGATCTATTTCCAGGAACCATTCCGCCGCCTTGCATTTGCATAATTAGCTCTTTAAGCTCATCGATTAGCTCGGCTGCTCTACCTTCGGGCCCTTCATAAGATACTTTTTCCATACCCATGCCATGTTCGTGCCCTTCATCTGCTCCAGGACACATTTCATCAAGTGTTTCTCCCTCTTCTTCGTTTTCTTTGAGCCATCTGCCGCTAGCTTTGTTGGCTACATCGCTGCGATCAATTTTGCCTGCTTTAGGCGCAGATACACTCCCTCCAGCGGACTCTTTTCCGCCTCCCTTGGAGCCACCCTGGCCAAATTTAGAGGTATCCTTGTTGGCTACGTCACTTCGCTCTATTTTGCCGCCCTTATTAGTGGGCCCAGCACCTAATGCTGATTTTGGACGCTCAAAAGCCTCTTCAAGTTCCGGCTCTTCTTCCTCTACCGCCTCGCCGCCGGCTGCAGCAGCAGCTTCTTTTTCTTTTTTCTCTTTTGCTCTTTGTTCTTGTGCTTTTTTAAGCAGTGCCATTTGACCGCCGGCAAAACCTTCGGATTTTGTCTCTTTTTCGTCTTCGTCGCCGTCATCATCGTCGTCGGTGTCCTCACCGTGCTTCTTATCCATATAATCTTTGAGGCCGCCTTTGAGTTCGCCCTCCTTTAGGCTGTCAAGATTAAATCCAAACCCCCATGCTTCTGAAAGGAGCGTTGTAAGTTCCTTATTTTTCCAAGTTTTAGTAGACATCGTGTTATTAACTCCTTTTAGTAGATGTTCATTGTAAATAGTACCCTTTATACTGTCTTCCCAATCTCTGAAGCATAAATTCCCTACTTCATATGCTTCTCTCTCCATTCCACGCAAATGATCGTCGTTTTGGGCATATCCTTCACCCATTTCGCCAACATGATCAAACTGTCCATCACAATTTTGCTTATGATGGACTAATTCGTGCGATAATGAGCGCATAACGTCCTTTGGGTGTCGATTTGTGGTATATATCGTTACAGATTTAGCTTGAGGGTCATAAAATGCCGTTTTTCCAAGCGGATTTGCTGCATTTTTAGCATCTTGCCTCAAAAAAAGCCTCGGAGGGTGCTTAAATCCTATTTTTTCCTTAGCATAGGGCATAAATTGCTTAATTAGTGTTCTGAGAAGTTCATGCATAATAAATATACCTTAAATAGTTTTGAAATGTTAAAAAATTACTCTTTTTCATCACGGGCGCCCGAAGTGCGCGAAATTAGTCGTAAACTAAGCGTAAAAAAGTCAATTTCTACCGATGGCCCGTTCAAAGGTATTACTTTTGACACAGAAACTAGTCGATTTCCTCTAATTTCGTTTTTTATGTTTGAAACAACTCCATATTTTAAATTCCACTCTTCTTCGACAGCATTCCAAATGCTCCATTCTACGATGTCCCCAACATTAAATTCATTTGAGGTCAATTCTCCAAAATCAGGTTTCTTCTTTATTGTCATTTTCACTATAACTAGAACTATTGGCAGGGATCACTTGATAAGTCCCTGTCTTTTCGTCAAAAAATACTTTTTCGTCGCTTAATTTGATAGTTTTCCTTTTTTTGGTGGACCAATTGACAATTTCTACCTCAATGTGAGGCGACCAACGTGTCTTTTTTCGTTTTTTTCCCATTTATTTTAATAATTTACACTGCATAGCAAAAATACATGCTAAAAGTGTAACAACAGTAAAATCGTAATCAAAAAATATGTACGATGCCCATGTTAAAAGGAAAATTACTATAATTTTCCAAAAAAAGTTAAATTCGAATAACATTTAGTAGAATTTGCTTAATGCTAGAGCAGTAGCCATCATAAATTGCACCACAGCGAACACTGTTATGGCTTTTGTCTTATAAAGCTTTAAATCCTCAAGCTCATCTAGTGCATTTTTTAACTGAGTGGGCGAAATTACTTCATCCATTTTACCTTTCCACTCTTTAAGTTCATGAACTCTGTCTTCTTTTACTTTTAATTCAGCTAATTGCTGCTTGACATCTTGTAGTTCGTCCCGCAGCGCATCAATTCCCTTGGCCAAGCTCTCTAATTGTTGTAAAACCAAGCGGGAATAAGACTCCCATCCAGAATTTAAAGACTCACTAGGCATTATATTTCATCCTCTCTGATATGTGTAACAGTAAATAGATATATTTTTTCAAATAGAAGTTTCATTACCACTTCCACCATTTCTTTTGCCACTTTACATATTCTTCTTTTAGTCTCTTTTTTTCTCTTTCCATAAATAATCTGGAGTTTTCTTCGCCATATCCCAGCAGAACACCCAACTGATAATGATATTCAGGTGTAACGCACATTAGTCTACTTTTTCCTGAAGCCATATATATCCAAAATTTCTCTTCATAACCATATTCTTCTTTTTTTGGAAGCGGATTGTTGCCTAGTTCTATTGCTTTTTTAACGTTCTCTGGTGTGCCTATATAAACGAGAGTGTTTCCACCACAATGCATTGGATTTGGTCCGTCTGCGGTATCGAGCCCTTTATCTTTAAGAAGAGATAAAAATTCAGAAGATAAAGAGGGCATTGATTTTTTAGTAGTAAGAAACATGGGCTTCTGATGTGGGTTTAATATTGTTTCAAGAATCTGGTTGGCCTCCTCTCGATTCATCTCGTCTAATTCTGGAAATTTTTGTATAAGTGCGTCTTTCTCAGGGCTTCCTTCCTCTCCCATTCCTCCAGATATAAAATCTGCTTCATTCAAGAACTGTCGCCAGTTTTCAAGTAGGAGTTTCATTCGTCTTTTGGCACCTTCGTTACATTCATAACAAATCCTGTTTTGCCACCTCTGGGCTCATTAACCGAATCCATCGTGCCACCGACAGCCTCAAAAGCGCCCACAGCATATTCATCGCCAACTGGCTTGATAATATAATATTTCCGCTCAGCGGAACCATCAATAACTGCCGTCTTTACCGCACTCCCGACTGAACCTCCGAGAGCACCAATAATACGATATACTGGCTTCCGGTTACCGATAGTAAAAGTATCACCTCTATCAAGTGCTATGAGAACTTCATATTGTGGAGAATTTGGTATAGATTCTCCACGTTCTTCATCAGAAAACCCAAAAGCATCCCAATCAAAATCATCTGCTTCTTTAATATACTTTCGCCAATTTTCAAGTAGGAGTTTCATCCTGCGCCTCCAAACATTTTCTTATATTCATCTGTGTACAATTCTTTAACTTGAACAATATCATCCTTCACTTCAGCTTGCGCAAATCGATGATTACCATCCATAATGTATTGATATTCACCGTTGTCAACTACAACAATCAAAGGAAAGTCTAAGCTAGCTTTCTCCACTCTGTCGGGGTCCAAATTAACACTGGGTTTATTTTTTAACCTTTGTCTCAATTGTGATGCTCTCATCGGCTCGCACTTTCTTCCTTCTTCGCAACTTTTACCTATAATTTTAAAAATATCATCAATGTGAACATTATCCCAAGTGGTATCAATGCCGTGAGCTTCTTTCAAATACTCTCGCCAGTTTTCAAGTAGGAGTTTCATAATAGGCCCACTATAATTATTAGAATCATTGATATAATAGTTCCTAAAGCCATACCGCCAAGAACAACATCAACTACTCGGATGCCGCGCCACACTATCCAATCGCTAAATTTACGGTATTTTTCAAGTAGGAGTTTCAAAACAATATAATCCCTGCTTTTTCTGCTGCTTCTTTAATATAGGGAGATACTCTTTCTCTCTCGCGTTCTGTCCATTTTTTTGTAGTACGTTCATATGCCGCCTGAAAATCTTTATAGGGAATGTGAACACGCTTAATAACAGCCCACCCTCCAAGTGATGGCACCTCTTGAATATGCGATTCTGGTGCCAACCCTGGCAATTTATAAAGAGGTTCCATATCAAGAAAAGTACCACCACCACCGGTGCCCCAAGATTCCTTTTTGCCATCCGCTTCAAGAATTATAGACATCACCCCCGCAGATTGAGGCATCCCACTCGGATCTGTAAGATAAGTCCTAAGCCCTTTACCAAAACCAGATTGTTGATGATAAAAAGATTCTTCAGTAGGAACTGCATAAGCTTTTGCTACATCATAGCTTCTTGACCATGATTCCATAGGTTTCTCTTCTTTCGCTAATGTTTCAGCAGGACTATATTCTCCTCCGCTCCCCATCTGGCTCTTCCGCGTCCGCATGCTTGGGCCATATTGCATATGTTTCACATCTTTTTCTATAACGCCTTTAAATCGTTTAAAAAGATTAAAGGTATGCTTACTTAACAATTTTTCTTTTCCTTTCTCTAATTCGTCGGGACTATGGTGACTGCTTAACCAATCGCTCACCCAGGCATCAGAAACAATCATACCCCTATAGGCCGTCCCTTTATACCAACGTAGCCAATCGGGATATTCGTTTGAATTTATAGCTTCTTGAAGTTTTCGAATATCCCAATAATCGGGTTGTTTTCCTCGAATCACATATCCGTAAATCACATCATATAAATCTATAGGGATAGGCAAGTTCTGCTCTCTCTCTTTCAAAACAATCGGCTTTCGAAGCATGTCTTCAACATCGAATAACCTTTGTTCTTCCAAGCTCAGTTCTCCAGGCGCAGCCTGATCAGCAACTTTCGCCTGCCGTGCTGCCCATACAAACGTTTTCTTTATGACATCATGAATCTCATTATGCCAATCATCCCAATATTCTACGAGGGCTTTTAATACTTCTACGAGTCCATCCGGATCGTCCATCGAGGCATAATATCCAATTCTTATAAAAATCTCAGTTGGTGACACTGAAAGCGTTTCTGTCTCTATGGGTGGATAATACGACTTATTAACTGCTTCTTGTACTGGTTCCGTCATAGCCTTTCTTAAAGCAATTCGAAATTGGCGACTTTCTGCTATTGCTGGCGCCGTTTGTTCGTTGATGCCTTTGTAGTTTGCTGCAGCACCGGCTATCGCATCATTAATATCAGCATAGGAAATAGTAACGTCGGTGGTAAATCTTACGCTTTCCATTTCTCCATATTCGTAACCTTCTTCGGCTTCGGCATCCCATTCAGAAGAACTATATTCTCCGTTTAACACTTCGTGTCCCAGTGCCACAATAGCACCGCCTTCCATCCATCCTTCACGCTTAAAGAACACTTCACAAGCCTGTTTTACAGAAGCGTGATTGTCGTCACACTCAGTATCGACTATCTGTGCGAATTCTTCGAAAACATCCGGACCCCAAGCATATTCTTGGCCGCCGAACCCTACAAGCTTTTGAGGAAGAATCTTGAAAGTTACTACAACGTTGTAATTCTGGACTCCAATATCTGATAGCTCTGCCCATGGATGTCCCAGTTCATTTAGTTCGCTTTCTATCCACTCAGCTTGGTTTGTATTGGGTAATGACTTCCATTCGCTTTTGTGCCATTTTAATATCATTTCTCCTTCACAAGATATATATACCCCACCGCCATCCTCGTCCATCTCATCATCATAGACGGTGCCCCCAACTTCACAATAGCGCATTCTATTGTTTTTCGTTTCGGCCATATCATTAACCTCTTCTTGATACGCATCTACTAAATTCATCATTAAGTTAGCGGGTAGGTTGTCTTCTGTGTCTGTGTCTTGAACAATTGATCCGTTAAAGCCGAAGTTCTCATCTTTTGGCCATAATTTTTTTATGAGCCTGTTAATGACGTTATCTTCATATGAGCCGCCAAACTTTATGAACTCATCTAGATCGATCTGTTTGGTGCCGCCTCTGGTTGTCATGTATAATGGCGCGCCCTCTATTTGTTCCTTTTGATTCTCTTTTGCCCAGTCTACCACCCTCTCAACAAGTCCAGGTATTTGAAGACCATATCGGCGTTCTTCTGGTACCGCCAACTCTACTCCCTCATAAGGGTTTCTCTCGTCATATGTCTCTGGATCTTTAGTGTGTTCATAATATTTCACTTGCCGTACCCGCAATCTAGAGTAAGGAGCTAAAGTTCCCTCGTGCTTATAAGGACGTTCATCGTCAAAAAATATTTCGCCATCTTGAAAATCTGGATTATTATTAACATCTTCAATAGAAGCGTCGGCACCAGCAAACGATGTCAGATCCTCGGTATTCACCACATATGCAACTGCACCGTGTCCGTGTGCTTCAGCAACAGCACATTTGTATTCTTTCGAGGGTCCACCCCTAGATGGTGGAGAGTGACATGATTGAATATTTTCAAAATCGCTCATACGTAATACGTCAAGAGGATGGCGAGTAATGATAATAGAATATTTATTACCACTAGCTTTATCGAGGTTCTTCTTGATGTAAGCTGCATTATCTCGCCAATAGAAAATAAGCTTTTGTATAGATTGCACAGATTCCAATTGTTGAGGAAAGGGATCATCTTTAGCACGTGCCATCATATAAATATAAGATTCTAGTCTATAATAATTTTTTAAATCTTCTTCGCTTAATGCCTTTTCTGTTTGGTTTCCAGTGTAGCCACCGCGAGGTCGTGGTCCTTGTTTCCAAAGTCCGCGTGCTGCGCCGGGGCCTTCTTTAGAATAATAGTCTTCTACTTCTTTCCTTAATGCCTGGTATTTGGTTTGATATCCTAATAACTTAGCTAACCATTTACCGATTTTCATATTGATTTTTTTAAACTGTGTTCCTTTTCCTACAGCGGTCATCCCGAATATTTGATCAGCGAAACCAGCGGGACTGACATCTCGTAAAACCCTATCGCCGCTTATCGTGCCTTTGTCCCAATCCACTGTGTAATCCATAACTCTCCATAACTCAATAAATTGTCCAAGCTCTGAAGACGTGTCAAGCGTAGGGAAATCAATCGCCAATCGGAATTTGTCTCCAAAGAGTCTATTAAATGCTAAATCTTTAGGATCTAGTCCATTAAGAACATCAGCAATATGGGCGATTTCATCGTCGGTAACTTCTTTGAGTAAGGTTTCAACGTTTTCTATGAGGTGTTCATCTTTTTCATTTAACATCTGTTCTTCTATCTCCTCTGCGTATCCAACACGCCTAGCATCGATTTTAACATCGGGGTATTTTTCTTTCAAGTCAAGTACTGCTTCAACATTTTTTCCTGAGTCATCGAGGAACAGAACGTCGGTGGCGCCTGTTCTGATCTTGTCTTCGATCCATCTGCTTTTTGCTATTGGGGCGCTATCACCTAACAATACAAAATCGATTTTAGAAGTATCGATACCTATCTCTTCAAGATAATCTTGAATTGAATCTTCTGCGACGGAGTCTCTTGCTGTTAATATAACATTTTGGCGCCCATCCGTGCCGGCGCCAACAACGTTTCTTAAAATGCTTGTAACCTTTTTAACCTCACGTGGATTGATAAGCTTATCAAATTCTGAGAAATCATATTCATTACGCGAATCTTTTTCGTGAGTAGCGTATTCCCCTGGCGTTAAAGTGGATTGCTTTCCGCCAGGATCTGTTACTTTGATTTTTGAATCTGATTTTACTAAAGTATCATCGAAATCAAAAACGCGTAATTTTGTTTCAGTTAAATAGTTACGCCAACTACCATGTAATTTGTTCATTTTGTATTTAAAACCCTGCTCAATAAATAGTTTGGATTTTTTCATTTTAAAGCATTTTTAATTTGGGACGAATCGAAGACAATCATTTCTGCTTGCCCGTTTGATCTTCTCATTATAATTCCATCATGTCCTTTGTCTCTGACTGTTTTAGATACTTGAAATGCAAAGAATTCCTGCCACCTCTCTTCTGATATACTCTTCGGAGATTTTATTGCTGCAACAAGATCTTCCCAATTGTCCTTACCAAGACCCTTCGCAACATCGTCAGCAATATCTTCTGGCAAAGAATTAAGAACAGGATTATTAATAATTGACGGTATTGGCTGTCCTTTCCAATAATATGGATTACTAATTTGTAAATCTAACACATAAACGCCAGCATTTTCTCGCCCCTTATCGCCAATAATTCGAACAGCATTAGATTGAGGGATGAGATTAGTTTTATCACCTTTTATAGCATCTTCTATAGCTTTAATGTTTTGTTCACCAATATCAAAATCCCATTGATCTCCGTTCGCATAATCGATTGCGGCTCGGAGACTAGTATCGAAATATAGACCATCTCCAAAAAAACCATAATCGTGAGTCTTCTCATCCGGCGCTCGTATTTCAAATGCAGGAAAAACAGCATTTAGAGATCCATGATATACCCGTGTGTTTCCGCCTTCCGCCGCTTCTTTCAAATACTTTCGCCAATTTTCAAGTAGGAGTTTCATTTAGTCGCCACCGTAAGTTATCCAGAGTTCAATTAATTCTTCATATTCGGCCAACTCTTCCATAGAGAGTTCAGCTAGCGCTAGATCCAAGAGTTTCATCATTAATTCCAGTCCTGTAAATAATTAGTCCACTTTTTACATATGTCCTGAAAAGTCTGTATGTTCAAATGTTTCACGAATATATTGTAACACATTTTTTATATCTTCTTCAGAAAAAAGAAAACCCCACGCAGGCATTTGTCCTTTTCCTTCGCGTATACTTTTTGATAGCTCTTCGTCGGACTTAACAAGTCGCTCCGATATCTTAAAGTTAGCTATAGGAGAGCCTTCTCCCTGTGTTCCATGACATGAGGAACAATATGATTTAAATAGGGCTTCGCCTGTCACCTCTGCGTGTGCTGGGCCCAACGTCATCAAAAACACCATTAAAAATTTCATTATATTTCTCCATTACCTACAAGCTTTAGGCTTATTATTTAGTGCCACACACAAAGTATTTAACGAAGTTTCTAAATTAATATTTTTAATGGGGGAAATCCATACCATATTGTCGATAACTTGAAATGATGGCCGGCGCTCTACATCCACCCCCCAAAGAATACCAACAATTTTTCCTTTTGAATTATATACAACAGATCCAGAACACCCAAACCATCCATGAGTATGAATAATAATTTGAGTTCCACGTAAATTTAACACTTCATAGCCAGCTACAGTACCTCTAACGGTCATCAATTGATGATCTGACGGATATCCAGAATATGTAATATCTGTTCCAACCTCTGCTATTCCTTCCAGTGGATCATATTTCATCGGCTTAACCTCTCTGAGAGGATTTGGCATATATAAAATAGCGATATCGTGTAACGCATCAGAATAAATCAATACTCCAAGTTGAGATTCGCTGTCTTTTGAGATAACATAAAAATCTCCTGGAAGTCCCTCCGCAACGTGTTGTGCTGTTAATACTAAAATAACATCTTTGTATGCAATAACCGACCCCGATCCGTGGCCAGTAGAAGACGAAACTTTCACAGCTGCATCTCGCACCTTCTTTTCTATAATTGTCATTGAAGATTTAACTTCTTCTGTTTTTTTCTCAACTGTAACGTTGTGATTACCTTGTGTTTCTGTTGCTGATGTTGGAACACTTAACACAAACAATGAAACAATAAACAAAGATAATAATTTATTCATGATTATACTCCTGTATCTTCTGTGTCTTCTGGACAATCTGATATTGGTGAGTAACTTATAAGTATTGATACTCCTGCCGCCGGCACGTACCCCTCGGCAAAGCTAATTGCGTTGGTAGAAGAATCATATGTCCAATTGGATTCTTCCACGCCATCAACGACAACAGTGATTGTTTCTTCTACTGGTTCTTTATCCAGCATAAAAGAAGAATGAAGTATTGATTCGTTTGCTAAAATTTCTAGAGGAGTACCCCAGTCGTCTTGACAAATTGATAAATATGTACCATTAAGATAACTTACAACAGTATAATATTCTAATCCTTCTGTTGCTCCTCCGTTAGTAGTACAACCACCTGGATAGTCTCCTGCTACGGCATGAGCTATAACATAATCGGCGCCGCCCTTCGCAGCTACCGTATATGATTTGATACTAGTAGGAGTAATGCCTGAAGAAGAATCATCCTCGTCCGATACATAGATAATTACTAGTTTGGCATCAGTACGCCAAAAGTCACTGCCAGGCCCAAAATCATAACCCGCCTGCAGTGCATAATAAGAATATTGTAATCCTCGTTCCATGGCACTTCCGTGGGTACCAATATCATCTATGATTTGAGCGACTTCAGCAACAGGATCAGCAGTTGAAGTTGTAATGAGAGAGCCTTGCATATCAGAATCATCAGTCGTAATAAACCCTATATGATAATCGATTGCCGATATATCAAAGACGTTCATAAATGTGTCGAAGTTATTAGCTAGTTGTGTTTGCTTGTCATTCATTGAACAAGAGTTATCTATAACAAATAAAATATCAACCGCATCGATTTCTTCTTGTTTGTGAGATTCTTCATAAGTGGAGGAGTAGACGCCTTGAGCTTCATGGGTTGCTTCGGCAATAGGAGTATAAGGATCATCAGACTTAACTTCTAATATTCCAGAATCTAAATCTACATCACTTGGATAATAAGCTACTTCTAATATTATACTATCTCCAGGCCCCAAAACCCACGGTAATGGCCCATATACATCTTCGTAATCTTCAATGGAAAAATCGGCTGGATATGAAATATAATAATCAATTTGATTGATTGTTAAATCTACATTTCCTATATTAGATATAGTAATGTCTAAATCATCATCACAGCCCACTAATACATTTTCAAAATCATATGAGTCAGGGTCTATGCTAATAACAGGCGCCTCACTGTCTCCTACTAAGGATACTGAGACTAAACTATCTTCTGGGTCATCAGAAGTAATAACTACTGAATTGTTATCCGTACTATATGTTTCTGGATTATACATTACAATAATGTATGCTTCTTCATCTGGTTCAAGCTCATCATCGCTTAGGTTAGATAAAGTATATACTGTCGATACGTTGCTTAGATTGGTACTAGCAATGTTTAATGTTGCAGAGCCTTTATTCTGAATTGTTATGGTCTTAAGAGAAACTTCACCATCGGCATTTAAGGTTCCAAAATTAAGAGAAGAAGGAGATACTTTAATATCGGGCGCTTCTATGGGTGCGTCTGATGGCTCTTCGTAGGCTTTTAAATTATAATCACTACATCCTACTGAAATTAAAACAAACGTAGAGATTAATTTTATTAGTCGCCCCATAATAGTAACTATGTTTTAGCCGACTTTAAAGGAGATTAGTCTGGAATTTTTATCCCGACAACACCAAGAAGTAAAATATTTACAACTGATAATACTGCTAATTCAACACTACCTGTCATTCTGGCAAAGAATAAAAGACCTATATTAATGCCAATGGCGATCCACGCTGAACAGATAATTAATTCGGTGACTCTCTTTTTCAACCACAGCACCCTCTATTAGTATATATCAGTCAGAAATTAAATCCATATCTCCTCCCCAGATTGTTTCTGTAGAGTTTAAATCAAATACATATACGTCGTAAAAAGGAAACAAGTTAGCTTGCTTCCCTTCATGAATATCAAGAACGATACCATTTCTTGAATTTTGAACTTTGGCTTTATAGTATCTTTTAATCTTTACTAGGTTACCTTTCTTTAAGATTGGTTCATTTGTTCGCTTAGCCACTCGTCAGCCCTCGGTGCAGATTTAAATTGAGGGGACAGCCCCTTAAGGTATTTTAAGGTTGCCGGTTCTAGGGCCGCCCATTGCCAATGCCATTCGGATTCATGACAAAAAACAAGGCCGGCAGAGATATTGTTTGGTAGGCCGCCGGCTTTCATCGCTAATCTTCCAAGAAAAATATTTTTTTCCCTTGCTAGATCATTTTCCTTTTCTAAATTTTTTTCGTATACGCGCTCTTGCGGCATGTCCTCGCGAATAAAGGACCAAGTATGTTTATTAAGCTTAGAGTCCGCATTAGAAAGATACGTATCTAAAAATTTTTTCTCCACTTCATCACTGCTCTCGCCCTCCATCACACAAAACGGTGCCTTTGCACGTTTACCACTCTTAAACAGTTTATACACATTCCATTTATGGCTCATAAGTTCCTCCATCGATTGATTGCCAATAATATACTCCTATCACAATAGAAAGTTTAAGTCCCTCCTCCTCCATAACAGGAGGAACGGGTGCATCTATATAGTTATCTTTTGATATCTTGTTGATCCACTTAACTTCCCATATAAAAATATCATCTTCTACCATATCAATATATCGCTTTCTTTCAATCAATATACCAATTTGACTAGTGGTGGTATCAATAATAATATCACCTATAGATAGTATAACACGACTAGTTTCCGCTTGCAAGATCTTATATGACATATAGTAAATATTTTTATGTCACATGAAACGGAAAGTACACCAAGTGTCACAAGCATAAACAAACACTTATTATTGCTTGTGTAAAACAAACAAACCACTTTCTACCAATTGTTTAAGACCGCTTTCGGTATAGTCTTCAATATTAGTATGATATGTTTT
>Ga0208790_1000961_pt1 | contig 13007 bp, 20 predicted proteins | sample 10_taG_FD_184083 | JGI IMG/M metagenome (GOLD analysis project Ga0208790, IMG submission 184083) | Marine viral communities from the Subarctic Pacific Ocean - 10_ETSP_OMZ_AT15264 metaG (SPAdes) (version 2) | ecosystem: Environmental > Aquatic > Marine > Oceanic | place: Pacific Ocean | collected... | reverse complement strand
GGAATTTACTCTCAGCACGGTAGAATCCTTAAAAGAATAAATAAACGGATTTTTGACCAAACGACTTGTACAGCTTTTCCCGGTTCTAGCGGCGGTGGAGTATACCTAAAGTCAAACGCTCAATACGTGGGAATGCTTGTAAGAGGAGCGGGAGAAGGGTTTAACCTTATAGTGCCCGTCCGTAGAATGGTCGAGTATTGCGAGAAACATAATATTATGTGGGCCTTAGACGCCAATGTACCAATGCCCCCAGAAGATGACCTAGAGAAAATGCCTATCGAAAACACGCCCAAGGAAAAAGAAAAGGCTAAGGACGTGAAGAAGGAAGCGGCGAAGAAAATGTTCCCCTTTATGTTGCGAGTAACGTACCCGAAGGTCCTTATTTTAAAGGAAAAAGCGACAGATTAATCTTAAAAGGTATCCAAGGGGTGCTCAAAGGGTGGAGGGGCGCGGTGAGACTTAGGTTTCGCCGCGTTTTTTTTCTTTAATTTATGAAATAGGTGTATATAATATTAAGAGCCATGGATAATAACAAGATAGAAATAGACTTTACAGAGCAGATTAAAGCTATGCGAGAAGCAGAAGCCGGAGCGCTTGATCGAGTGACCAACTATATTTTTACCAATAAGGAGGCAGCGGCAGACAAAGCGGCGGAAATCGGGTTCGTTTCTGATCAAGGCAAGAGTTTGTTTCATGCGCTTCAATACAAAGACGTAGTGGTCTTTATGCCCGGTAAAAACTCTAAAGATTTTCACCAGTGGTACTGGGAAGCTCATTCTTCCGAAAAGTAAAATGCCACTCCCTTCTCCAGACGGTAAACAGGAGAAAAATAGCTTCCTCTCTGGTTGTATGAGCGATCCCACGATGAACAAAGAATTTCCCGACTCAGAACAAAGAGCGGCCGTTTGTTACAATAAATGGCGCAAAGCTGAAGGCGTAACAGAAATAGATTTTACGGAACAAATAGTTGAGTCTCGTAAAGAGAAAGAGTCTCTCGAAAAAGCTAAAGATAAAGCTCGAAAAAAATACGACAAAGAAAACCCAGAAAAAAGAAGGACTCAAAAAAGAGATTACAATAGAAGAGAAAGAAAGAAAGACCCGGATATCTGGAAGTAACTCGCATTTGTTCTTGCAGTTATACCGGTTTTAGTGTAGCATGTATACATGGGAGCGTACTGGATTCGATTTAGAACCTTACGCCAGATTGCAAGTAGAGGATGATGGTTGGCCTCTTAAAACATCTATCAAAAAAACATAAATGCCAACGATAATGTTGACATGGAGATGGCTCCTTCTGTAGCCGAGGCTGACGAGATTCTCGCCAAGTTCGGTTATGTTGAAGAGGAGGCTCTCCAACTGGCGGCATAGTCCCGTCACGTCCTACTCCGGATGCTCGTTAAGGAGATAGGGCGACGACAGCGAGCAAACAACTGGGTACGTGAAGAGGCTCAGGATAATCGAACTTTTCACGACTTGTATAGGCCGTTCGTCGGTAACATGCCAAAGCAAGTACACAATACCGACTAAACTTGTAGTACATTTGAGCCGATGGCTTTAAAGACGCGGGTTCGACTCCCGCCGCTTCCACCAATTTATTATAGAATGGGATTATTTTTTTTGACTTCCCCTTTTTTTGTGTTAAATTATCTGTGTGAGTAGATGTTTAGTTACTGGAGGCTGTGGTTTTATCGGGGGCCATATCGTCGATAAATTAGTGTCTCTTGGACATGAAGTAGTAGTTATTGACAACTATTCTGCAGAGTGTAACGATAATTTTCACCATAATCCTAAGGCTCAGTATAATAACTTAGATATCTGTGATTATAGTAAAATACTTCCCTGTTTCCAAGATATTGATTATGTTTTTCATTTAGCTGCGCTTGCTAGGATTATGGTATGCCTAGAGTCTCCCCATCTGGCTTGTCAGACTAATTTTTTAGGAAGCCACAACGTTTTACGAGCCTCTAGGATCTCTCAAGTAAAAAGGGTCATGTACTCCTCTACTTCTTCTGCTTATGGCCTGAGAAACGATCCTCCGCTCAAAGAAGACATGCCTAGAGACTGTTTGAACCCTTACTCCGTGACAAAAGTGGCCGCGGAAGATTTATGTAAAATGTACTATACTCTTTGGGGTCTAGAGACGGTGATTTTTAGGTATTTTAATGTATACGGAGAAAGGCAGCCGACCAAGGGACAATACGCCCCCGTGATTGGACTGTTTCAAAAGCAGAGGGACGAGGGTAAGAAGATGACCGTAGTTGGAGACGGACTACAGTCTAGAGATTATACTCACGTCTCAGACGTGGCTGAGATAAATATTCGAGCAGCCCTTACAGACAACAAGGAGGTTTTCGGTGAGGTAATCAACGTGGGAACAGGGACGAACCACACTGTCCTTGATGTCGTTAACTTAATAGGTGGAGATTTTGAATTTATTCCGGAGCGGTCGGGAGAAGCTAGAGAAACTTTAGCAGATATAACTAAGTTAAAAGAGTTATTAGACTATGAACCAAAAGTAAGATTAGAAAAATGGATTTGTTATGAATAAAATATTTATTAATGTCGCAGCCTATAGAGACCCGGAGTTAATCCCGACCATTGAAGACGCTATTAAAAAAGCCAAAGACAAAAGCCGTTTGTCATTTGGAATTTGCTGGCAGTACGGGAAGGATGAGTCAGAAAACCTCGGGGAGAAGAAAAATTCTCTTTTTGACGGAGTTAAATTGAGGTACATCAGAATCCCCGCCGAGGAAAGCTACGGAATGAACTGGGCGAGGAAGCTCGCTCATGGATTCTGGACGGAAGATTGTAATTATTATTTACAAATTGATTCTCACATGAGATTTGTCAAGAACTGGGATTTCGAATTGCTAAAAATGATATCACAATGTGATTCAAAGAAGCCGGTCCTCACACAGAGATGCTACCCATATTACCCTGAAAATAATGAGGTAAAATCTACGACGGGAACGACCTACATGCACGCTAAAAAGTTTAGAGAGAACGGAGTTTTAGTTCTCTCAGCGGGTCAAGTTAGTAAAAAAGAGAAAGTAAAAAAACCAATATCCGTAGCCTTTATCTCCGGACACTTTATGTTTGCGAAGTCTAAGCTCATTCAAGAGATGCCTTATGATAATGACATAGCTGTTATCGCCACGGGTGACGAGCCGCTCCTTGGAATGAAAGCTTGGACGAGAGGCTGGGATATTTTTACCCCGCACAAGCCTGTGATGTATCATCATTTTTATAGAGAGAAGCACCCCAAGTTCCATTCAGATCACAAAAAGGATCAAGAAATACCTTGGACGAAAATAGAGAAGCTCGGAGTCGAAAGAAGCAATCAAATTAATTTTAAAAGTTACGTAGGCAAATATGGACTAGGAAAAGAAAGAAGTTTAAAAGAGTTCGGTGAATATGCCGGAGTAGACTTTAAAAATAAAAAAGTTACTAGCGAATCAAGACCGAAAGGCGTCTTCAAGGACAAAACTAAGGAGATTAAGAGGCTCAAGGGTAAAAGTCCTAAAGGAAAATTAGAAATAGTTAATAATAGAGAGGGTAAAGACAAAATATATGTTCAAATCGCTAGCTATCGAGATCCAGATGTAGAAAGTACAATAAATGATTTGTTAAAGAAAGCAAACAAGCCCGATAATTTAATAGTGGGGGTTTGCGACCAATACGGTCCAGAAAATAAACATCTTACAGTATATGATCAGGAGAGTTTCAGAGTGATGAGAGTCCCCTTTTATGTAAGCAAGGGGCTGGGCTGGGCAAGAGCCATGATACAGACTATGTATTTTGATGGAGACGCAGAGTATACCATGCAACTTGACTCGCATATGAGGTTTGTCAAAGACTGGGATAAAAAATTAATTCAGATGATGAAAGACTCGGGGTCAACAAAGCCTATCATATCCCATTATTGTCCCGGCTTTTCTTCTAAAGACTCTGCCGGAGACAAGTTCTTAGATAAGAAAGGCATATTAAAAATGTATTGTTTAAGATTTAATGATACCGGCACGGTATCTTTTAGAGCTACACACGCGAGCAAAGAAGAGCAAGAAAGCGGCAAGCCGATTCCTTCTGTCTTAATGTCCGGTCATTTTTATTTTACTTTGGCGAAGCATATTAGAGAATTTAAGTATGATCCTAATTTATATTTTGCTGGAGACGAAGTAACGCTTGCGACGAGGTCGTGGACCAAAGGCTGGGATATGTTCGCTCCTTCGGAGCCAGTTGTTTTTCATAATTATACCCGAGAAGAACGAATTTGTCATTGGTCAGACCAGAAAACAAACTATGGACAGCTTCACGAAGAGAGTTTAAAAAAGGTAAGGCAGATGCTCCATAGAGAAGACAATAATCTAGACATAGGAGAGTACGGGCTGGGAGACGTTAGAAGCCTAAGCGATTTCGAGAAAGCTTCCGGCATAGATTTTAAAAACAGGGCTCTTTCAGAAAGGGCAAAAAATGGAGACCCCGACGTATCAAAGTATGTTAAAGGATGAAAATAATGTTACCATCGGTCCGCAGTTAGTAGGGCTGGGCGACGCTAAAATGGCGGGCATTAATAATAATATTAAAGGAGGGGTCTTTCTTGCAGGGCCTTGGATCGGTGAGTTCGGTCATGAACTTTTTTCTTGGCAAGCCCCTCTACGCCAGCTTAGTAAAAGCGCTAAGAAAACAATAGTATTATGTAGAAAAGGGAGAGAGTATTTATATGAAGATTTTGCTTCTAAAATTATATCCATAGAGGTGAGTACGGAAGACTGCGTAAATGAGTGGTGTAAAAAAATTTCCCAGAAAACCAGATCTTTAATAGATGAGATATACAAGTCTACCCCACATGACGCAGAAGCCCAGAGAAGGATGCCGACTAAAAGAATAGGAAACGCTGGAGATTATATAAAATTCGGTAAGCCCCGTGAGGACTTGCAATATGATTTTGCTGTTCATGCTAGAAATATATATAAGACTCCTAACCGTGGAGAATATGCCGATTTTGACATGCAAAGAAATTGGTCGTGGGCAAATTGGAGAGACCTGCTTGACCGTCACAAAGATAAAAAGATAGCTTGTATTGGCTCAGAAAAATCAGCTTTTTATTTTGATGGTTGCGACAACTACGTAAATAGGTCGCTTGACCAAGTCGCAGATATATTATTTAATAGTAAGCTAATAATCGGACCCTCTAGTGGGCCAATGCATCTCGCGGCACTTTCAAATTGTCCGGTCGTTACTTGGAGCAATCATAATGTACAATGGAGGTATGAGCGCACATGGAATCCCTTCGGCATAAATGTATATTATTTTGAGCAAGAGCCTGCGCGTTTTACAAAAAATAAAAATCCTATATATGATGCGCCGTCAGTAGACGAAATTGATGGACTTTTAAGGGGAGCTTTAGAAAATGAAAAGTAAAAATATATCTATTGTATTTATTTGTTTGGGCGATTACCATCAGTTTTTCAAAAGGTTTTATGAATCTTGCGAGGGGAAGTTTTTATTAGGTCACTCTAAAAAATATTATGTCATAAGCGAAGCCAACAGAAAAAGCTTTGATAAGGAAAGAGTTGTTTTCTGTAAGGTCGATGCCCCAATGGAAAAAAGCTACAAGGGGGGAATGAAAGTCGACAAGACGCAGGTGAAATTAAATAAGTTTAAATATATTAATGAGCATCTGAATTTAATCGGAGACGCTGATTATATATACTATTTTGACGCGGACAGCTACATTAAAGAGGAGATAAAAATAGAAGATGTATTTAATAAAGAGAAGCCCTTAACCGGAGTCTTACATGGCTGGCCGCAAGTCAGAAGGGGTTCGGGAAAAAAGGGTAAAAGGTTCGAAAGCAACCCTAAGTCCGCTGCCTATGTCGATCCAGAAAAATATGATACATCAGAATATTATCAGAGTTGTTTCTGGGGTGGTGAAACTAGAATCGTTAACAAAATGATAGAAGCGGTACGAAGTTGGATAAAAAAAGACGCAGAGATCGGTCACAAAAATAAGTATAGTATATGCGATGAGATATATGTTAACAAATTTTTCTTACAAAATAAAAACAGTTTACTGAGTCTCGGTCCAGAATATGCTAACCCCGGAGAGGGTGTCGCCAAAAAATGGGGGCGAGAGAAGGCGAAGAGCCGTTGGGGAAAGGTCATTATATCTCATGAATGTAGTGCTCAAAATAATACGACACGGTTCCTAGGTGACGAGAAAAAGAAGGCCAAGCCCGTTAAGGCTGAGGAAGAGTTGGAAAAAATTAACCCGAAGAGAACGGTGGGCTGGTTGCAAACAAAAAACAGACCCCACGCGACTTATACAGCTTTAAATATGTTCAGAGAGCATAACCCAAAAGCAAAATTACTTGTCACTTCATTTGGTGGCGTAGACTTATATGATATAGCTAAAGAGTTCGGTGGCTCTTTCGAATTTCTTAATGAAAGTGCGCGAATGTTTCCTAAAAAAGGTCGGGAGCCTTTGGTTTCTATACCATTTTTTTTAAAGACTTTATATATAGTTTGTTTAAGGTATGAAAATGAAGCGGACTGGTTGATAAATCTAGAGGATGACGTAGAGTCCTTTAATACTCCGAAGTTCGCGCCTAAAGACGGGTCTTTGTGTGGGCCTTTCGGACCGAGCTTCACTCCGGAGATGAAAAAATATCTTAAGAAAAAAGCTGGGGATAATTTTGTAGGTCGTTACTCCGGGTGCGGGGGCAGCATTTTAAATATTAAAAATTATATTACCGCTTATGAAAAATTAGATAAATCTGAATGGAAAAGATATACTGACCTTGACAATAGATTAAATACCTCTTGTGACGCATCGATTACTTTTGTTTTTCAAAACGCAGGCTATAAAATATGTCGTTGGAATGAGTTCACGGGTTATAGAAATCCGGACAAAAAAAATTATGCCTTCGCTCATGGTAGTAAGAAAAATTATACCAACAAAGTTCCAACGCCGAATAAGAGAAACATTTTTATCGATTGCGGCGGTCACAATGGGCAATCTATTCGTAAGTTTAAAGAGACAGAACAATATAAGGAAGCGGACTGGGAAATATATTCTTTTGAGCCCAACTTCAGCTTGATCAAAGACTACGCAGATAAACATCCCGAATATAATATTAAAAATGAAGCGGTATGGACCGAAAGCGGAGAGAAAGAGTTTTATATAGATGAAAAAGACGGAGATGGAAGCAGCCTGTTGATAGAAAAAACAAGTAGAGATGGAACAGTGGAAAATAATTTAGCTCATCCGCTAACGGTCAAAGCTATAGATTTTAGTTCATGGATGCTCGATAATTTTCGAAAAGAAGATCAAATTATAGTAAAAATGGATATAGAAGGGGCAGAGTACGCAGTGCTTCAAAAAATGATTAAGGATGGATCACTGGAGTACGTGAATAAACTTTATGTTGAGTGGCATCACAAAAAAGTAGGGATAGATAGAGAAGTTCATCAAAAAGTTAGAAATAATGTTAGGCAAGTTTGTTCCAAAGTTTTTAACCTTTAATTAAAAACTTGATTTTACCGAAGAACTTTGGTATGATATAAGTAGATGAGAGTTAAAAAGGACAAAGCATATGTGGTCGTCACCGAAGGAAGAGAGAGGGTTCATGGAGCATTTCCTTATACCAAGGAAGGAAAAAAGCAAGCACAAAGTTACCTTCAAAAAATTTCTAAAAAAGATAAAGATCAAGGTTTTAAAATAAAAATAGTATGACTCCTGAAGAATTACAAAAACATTCTAAAATGATAGACGATAGTGTATCTTGGCTTCAACAGAGGACGGATGACGTTTGGTTTAGATATGAGAAGATAGACGACTGTCATACCCAAGAATGTGAAAAAGAAAAATCTTTCTTAAAACAAGAGTTGTTCGGATATCTTGACAAACTACAAGACGAAGAAGAAATGATTGACAAGTATGAGGAAATCCTTCATAATAGAACTGGAATTAAATGAACTTGCTATTCAAGACTAGAACTTATCTTGTCGGACACATGCAATACGCCAGTGGAAGAGATTGGCGTGAGTATGTAGAAGAAGAGCTTAGACCAATTGGAATTAGAATTTTTAATCCATACAAGAAGCCTTTCGTTAAGGATGTTAATGAGGACGAGGAAGAGAGGCTTTCAGTAGAGCACTGCATGGAGCACGGTTATTATAACGATGTTGCAGAGCGAATGAAGCTCATCCGTAGCTATGATTTAAATCTCGTAGATCGTAGCGACTTTATTATCGCTCACCTTCTTCCTGACGTGGCTAGTTGGGGGAGCGCGGAGGAAATTGTTACAGCGGTAAGAATGAAGAAGCCCATCTTCATAAGCATGGAGGGCGGGAAAAATAAAACTCCTTTATGGATGATGGGTATGCTTCCTCATCATTATATTTATGACTCCATAGAAGACGTTATGGAAATGATCAAGGCCATCGATGATGGGACCAAGGAAATTGATAGCGATAGATGGAGACTCTTAAAAGAAGAACTAAGATAGTATGAATGAAGACATGGATAAATTAGTGCGCCAGTTTGAGCGAAAGTTGGATAGATTTAACCACGTTATGGAATTGTTACGTACCCTTTTCGGTTTCTGTACAGTATTATTGCAGATCGTTATCCTTTGTAAACTATTTGGAGTGATTTAAATGTGGCGGGCAAAGGAGACAAACCAAGAAGCTGCCACAGCGAACGATTTAAAAAAAACTATGATGAAATCGACTGGGGAAGAGGAAAAGGTCAGAGAAATAGTAGAAGAAATTCTCGACGTGTTTTCTCAAACAAGTTTAGAAATGGAAGACAACAGAACAATTATCGCAGAAACAATAGCTAGAGAATTGAATTATGAAAAAAAATAAAAAAAGTCGAAAATTTTCCGAAAGCGAGGAAGCGTCGGAGATGGACGATATATACTCATGTCAGAGACGATACTTTAAAACTAAAAAGGGAAAAACGGCCGCGGTAAAAGCTCGGAGGGCCTATGATGAACGTGATCCCGAAAGACGTAGGAGACAAAAGCGAGAATATATGAGGCGCAAACGGGCAGAAAAAAAAGCGGGACTTAAGAGACTATAAGTGAACAAGGATAAATTAACAACGATGACGTCGAAACTAGACTGGAGCACTAGGCTCAGGTTATGTTGGGACGTCTTAACTAAGGGAAGGTATGACCCTAGAGACTATAGGACAACTAAACAGGAGGAACAGTGGATCATTTGCGAGAAAAGAAGAAAGGAGCTAGACGCGGCCAATCGCCCTAGAGAACCCTTTCCTTATGACGACGAGTATATGGAACAGTAACTTACGGGAGAGTAGCTCAATTTGGATAGAGCAACGGTCTTCTAAACCGTAGGTTCTGGGTTCAAGTCCCAGCTTTCCTACCATTTTTACTAATAAATGATTTTAATATGGACAATCTTATGCATAATGCTAACATTAAGTATAGGAATACTGTTATCTAAACTGATAGAATTAAAATGAAAAACATGAATACTTTTACAAAATGGTTTCTACTTAATGCAGTTGTGTTTACGGCGGTTTTCTTCGCGGAGACCAAGGGCGCAATTTCGTTAATGATTAAAAATGACGTGAGCTATATAACTATCGTAATAATGACATTATACGTGGTGGTAACTGGAATGGTCGGGAGGCTATGCTATTTCGCAGACAAAATAAAGGAGGGCAGGTCTCCTCACGAGAGAGCGCAGCTATCAAAACAGGCTGAAGTGGGTTGGTTTGCGGCGGAACATTTTTTTACCCTCGGTTTACTCGGCACAGTTTTTGGATTGTGCGTGGCAACCTCGACCAGTCTTAATGAGGGGACCGAGGTTAGCGATATCGTGTCCGGACTTAAGACGGGGCTCAATACGGCATTTTATACTACGATTTGTGGTATCATATTTAGCTTACCATTACAGGTGCAGCTAATGATTTTAAGATTTAAATTAGAGGAATAAAATGGAAAATGATTAACAGAGGATACAAAAAATTCTTTTCGTTTAGACCGTTCATTGATGTACTATTTTGCTGTCTATTAATGTTGGTGGCGATTCTGTTTCTCCTTAAAACTGAAGAAGAAAAAATAAAAACGCGCCCACCAAACGTATTGTTCGAGGTAGTGCTTACTTGGGACGGTAATAGTGAGGATGATTTAGACTTGTACGTTCAAGCTGCGTCAGGCCACGTAGTCAGCTTTAATAATAGAGAGGGCGGACAAGGAAGTCTGATTAGCTTAGACCATGACGCCTTAGGTAGACGAAGAAACAACAGCTTGCAAGCGGGCGTAGCAGGTAAGGTGGCGAACTTTAACGAAGAAATTGTTTCCTTTCGTGGGGTTACCGAGGGAGAGAATATAGTTACTGTACATTCCTATGCGAAAAGAGATGCTAACGCCACGTCTTGTACAATTAAACTAATTAAAATAAAACCTTTCAAAGAGATGGTCACAAAGGTAAAAGAGTTTACCGCCACCGGAGAACAGAAGACAGCTTTTAGATTTAAAACTGACAAGGATGGAAAGATACTTGAAGTAAACGAACTGCCAGCAGATTTGCTTAATTCATTAGGGGAATAGGAAATGATTTATATTTTGTATGGACAACCCGGATCAGGAAAGACCACGTTAGGTAAAATGTTAGCGGAACATCTGGATACCCCGTTTATTATTGACGGGGACGAGTTTAGAGAGATGTTTACAAATAAAAATTACGGTAAAGCGGGGAGAGAAGAAAACATCAAAAATGCAAATGCCGTAGCGACCTACCTGAACAAGAAGGGGAAGGGTGGAGAGTGGAAGGCTATTTATGTTGATGTGATAAATGGTTGGAAAAGTCACCCCATTAACCAAGAGACTCATGTCGTATTATCTCTTGTTAACCCTTATGATCATCTTAGAGGAGAATTAAAAAATAATAATAAAAACCAAGTTACGGAAGTTTTGCTTAAATCAAATAGGGGATTGAGAAAAGAATATCATGTGGAAAATTTTGAAGTAGGTAATCCGCATTATATTATTGACACGGATAAGGATATAGGAGATACTTGGGTACAGTTAAAGGATTTGTTAAGAGTATGAAAGGAGAATAATTATGGGAAGAGATAAGGCGAAACCGAGAAGAGAGAAGAAGAAGCCCAAAAAAGAAAAAAAGAAAAAGAAGGGCAAAATGAGAAAAGTCAGAGCATATAGATGAAAATAACATTACCAATTTTATTATTAGCGTTTGTCAGCCTTGCTCAAGCAGACGACAACATTAAAAAAGGCAAGGAGCTTTTTATTAGCAAGAGTTGTTCTTTGTGCCACCAGACAGAAGAGAGTGTGCCATGCCCAGCGGGTGACGCATTAAAGTCTCCCAAATTTATGGGTGATTTTTGGGGAAAGAAAAGAGAGGTCCACATTGGTATAGGCGGACCCATTAAAGAGGTTGTTTTAGATGAAGAGTATTTTTTAGAGTCAATAGAAAAACCTTTTGCCAAAATTGTTAAAGGCTCATTACCCGCAATGGCTCCATTACCGACAACAAATGATGAGAGAAAAGCAATAATGGCTTATGTAAAATCTTTAAATAAACGTAAATAAAGGAGTAAAATATATTATGAGATTAGACCATATAGCATATAGAGTAAAAGACAGAGAAAAAACAACCAAATTTTTAGAGGATTGTTTTGGTTATAAATATGTAGGGACATACAATTTAGAGTTCGGTGATGGATCAACTACCGAATTCAATATGCTTGCTCCACCAGAAGTGCGACATACTGACGTGAACAATTGGACGTATCATGCCCTTATGTACTCTCCCTCTATTCTTGACGAGCGTGTGCAAGATGGAAATTCAGCCGTAAAAGCCGAGTTTCATGCTCCACCCGAGATTGCCGTGAGTGATGGGCCTCCGGGGTCTATTGTGGGTGATTGGGTTGCTGAGACAAATAATGGAAATGGTGGAATCCACCATATCGGATATGAAGTTGAAGACGTTGCAGCAACCATGAAAGATTGGAGCGCGAAAGGGTACTGTGAGTGGTACTCCGAGAATCCCTTGGTAGATGAAGAAGCTGGACTCGTTCAAGTTTTTTCTAAACCAACAGAGTTAACGGGTTTAATTTATGAGCTTATTAAGCGCGGGAAAGACAATAAAGGATTTTCTGTGAAAAATGTGAAAAGGCTCATGGAAAGCACAAAGAAAGAATAAATTGAGCGGAACACCAAATATCCGCGGTTACTCTTGGAGGGCGGCAGAGATCGTTTTGAATGAAGCCAAGAGGGAGCTTCGCAGGATGAAATCGTTTGGTTTAAATGCACCAGAAGGTATGCGCCAATTAGAGGAAGCCGTCGAAAGAGTAGAGCAAATGTTAAAAGAAGAACCAGAAAGGTTTATGGAAGTATAAAATGAATGAAATAGATAATAACAGGGAACCTTGGGAAATTATTTCCTTAATAGCGGCGGTGTGGATGGGATGCCTTGCTTTGGATTGCATATGGACAGTCATGTACTACGTCTCTACGATTGTAGAGACTGAAGAGCTCTGGTTGGAAAATTACGTGGTAGGATTTCCACTATTATGAGTTGCAAAAATAGATGTGATAAAGATGGATGCCATAGCGGGAACCCCTCTGCGCTTTGTTGCTCGGTAAAAGCAGAGCTTCTCAAGGAGCTTGAAGGCTGGGAGATGATTGGGGGCGTTTTAGACAAAGAGTATATCTTTGAAGATTTTGTACAAGGCGTAGAGTTCGTTAATAAAATAGCAAACGTTGCAGAAGAAATGAATCATCATCCAGATATATGGCTCGCGTGGGGCAAGGTCAAAGTAGCAATTTGGACTCATGCGGTGAATGATTTAACTGAGCTTGACTTTATTTTAGCTAGAGAAATAGATTACATAAAATGAGTTGGGAAAAAGCAAAAAAATGGAGCATATCTTTAGACGGTGAAGACGCCAAAAAAAGACTTGGAACAGCACTTAAAGAAATGACGGAAAATGTTGGCGAAGATTACCT